>Ga0209591_10005552_pt1 | contig 14055 bp, 10 predicted proteins | sample MAT01_FD_187207 | JGI IMG/M metagenome (GOLD analysis project Ga0209591, IMG submission 187207) | Freshwater microbial communities from Lake Fryxell liftoff mats and glacier meltwater in Antarctica - MAT-01 (SPAdes) (version 2) | ecosystem: Environmental > Aquatic > Freshwater > Ice > Liftoff... | reverse complement strand
GGTGAAGCGCTCGACTGGGCTTGCGCCTGCGTGCTGGGTTGAGATCGCGCGGCCTTGGGGGTCGTAGGCAAAGGTCGAATAGCGCACGCCATTGAAAGACACGCCGGTCAGCGCGTCGGGCTGGCCGGATTGCTCATAGTGGTAGTTCACCACCGTGGCGTTTGGCTGGGTCACTTGGCGCAGGCGCGGCAGGTTGGTGCCGACGCCGTTGAGATCGTAGGCGTTAGCGTAGACCGCGCCGTTTGGATCGGTGACGCTGGTCACTTCGCGCGATGCGCCGAGTGCAAATACCATCGTGCGGCCTGAGCTGTGGGTGACGGTGAACGAGGCGAAATTTAGCGCGTAGGAGAAGGTCCAGCCCACGCCATGGCGATTTTTGACGCTAAGCGGGCGGCCTTCCAGGGTGTAAGTCTCAGTGCCACCAAACTCGGTTGTATGCACGTATTCACTAGCCGTTTTGCTCACCAAAGCGACCGCCAGCGGCTTATCTTCTACCCACTGGTTAGCAGTCATCGGCACAAAACGAATGCGCCGACCGTCCGGGCGCTGCAGCCACAGCGGCTGGTCAGCGCCGGTGTCAACCAGCGAATAGTCCACGTTTGACACCACGTTCATGCCAAACAAACCGCGATACGTCCAGCGCCTGTTGTAGGTGCGAATGAGCGATAACGGCATCTCGCCAACTGACGCAAAATCGACCATCGATTCGATCTTGTTGCCGGTCGGCACGCGACCGGGTTGCCGCGCTGGTCGCAAGGTTTTTCGGCGGCGTCAGGGACGTTTTCTAGATCGCCATAATTCGGTACAAATCCTTCAGTACCGCCACCACCCTCCCAAGGCGACGGCGTGTAGGTGCCAAAACCGCCACCAAACCCGCCGAAGCGCGGCTCGGGCGCCGCTGCCGTGACGACCACTTCGTCAATTTCGTGTGGGTTCTCACGGCTTTGTGCAGCGCAAATCGGAACTAAGCTAGGCTGAAAACTGGCGGCAACCGTTGCGAGGCCAATGACTAGGGCGCGGTGTTTCATGGTCATTTATTCCGTTGTTAGGTGACGACTAGGCTAACGGCGCAATTTCCTTTGCGTCAAGGAACTTGATCAACCGATCCGTTAAGCGCGCTCGGATCGCTTAGCGATTGCGGCCAGCGCCAGCGCGGATGCGTATGGAATGGCCTGCGCCGCTAAGACCATGATCCACAGCTGCGCTTCGCTGTGCTGCCAGCCGATCGCTACACACACGCCAACGATCGCCGCGATTAGCCCGGCGAGCATGTAGAGCTCCTCGCGCACCGCGCCCCAGGTGCTCGGTCGCGCATTAATGCGGCGCTTCTTGGCAGTGCGGTTGAACTGTGGTTTCTCAGAGGTCAGCCCCTGAATGATGCCGCGCGCAATCACATGCGATAAGGCCATCGAGGCTAGCGCCGCGCCGAGAGATTCCGGCAGCGTGCACTGCACGCGGCGCTGGTAGCTGAGCAGCCCGAAACTGGCTTTGAACACAAATAGGCCCAGTACTGGGATCAAATACAGCGGCAATGGCATCGCAAACACGCGTGGAAACATGATCATGCCAACGGTCCAAAGGATCGCCAAAATCGAGAACCCGCCGTGCAGTGCATCGGCAAACCAGGAAAACCAGCCAGTCAAGAAATGAAAGCGCTGGCCTGGGCTTAGACGCTTCTCGGTGGTCATCCAGGCCAGGCGTTTGCGCATGATTTGCATCGCCCCGAACGCCCAGCGAAAGCGCTGCGACTTAAACGCCGCAATGTCCGCAGGCGTCAGTCCACGGCCTAGCTTTTGATCGATATACACCGACGAGAATCCTTCTCGATACAGGCGTAAACCAAGCTCGGCGTCCTCGCAAATGCACCATTCTGCCCAGCCGCCGGAGCTCTCTAGCGGTGCGCGGCGTATCAGCGTCATTGTGCCGTGCATGATGATTGCGTCGCGCTCGTGGCGATGGTGCATGCCAATCTTGAAAAAGCCCTCGTATTCAAAATTGCACACGCGGCGGAAGGCGCTGGCTTGAAACTCGCGGTGGGCTTGCGGCAGCTGTACAAAGCCGACATTTCGGTCCTTGAAATAGCCGACCGTTTGGCTCAGCCAGTGCGCTTCGACCACGTAATCGGAATCGATCACCGCGATGATTTCGGCCTGCGGGTCGCTCATGCTCAACGCAAAATTGAGCGCGCCGGCTTTAAACCCTGGCCACGGTCCAAGTGTGTAAAAGCGAAACTGCGCGCCGAGCTCGCTGCAGCGCTCGCGTACCGGTTGCCAAAGCGCTGGGTCTAGGGTGTTGTTATCAATCACCAGCACTTCGAAGTTTGGATAGTCGAGCGCGTGCAGCGATTCGAGCGTGGCGATGACCATCTCCGGCGGCTCATTACAACACGCCAAGTGCAACGACACTTTAGGCGCGTAGCTCGGATCGGGCTTGAGCAGCGTGAAGTGGCGCTGCAGCGGTTTGCCCAGCACCATCTCGGCAAACTCAAAGCCGTTACTGAGCAAAATCCCCAGGATGGCGAGCTGTGCGGGCAATAGCAGCAGCAGTGCCAGCCAGTCGTACCATTCCAGATAAAATTGCAGCGGCAGGGTTACTAGCCAAACGATCAAGCTGACGGCAAGCTGCATCAGTGTCGCAAAAAAAGTCACAGCGGGCGCGCCCATGCGCTTGAAACTTAAGCCAAACCACAGCATCGGCAGCAGCGCCAGCAGCGCGCATGCAAGCGCTTTGAGCCGCCAGTGTTCGTCGCTTTCCATCGGGCCGACCAAGTCAAACTTAAGCTCGCGATCGGCTGAGAAAAGCCCCCAGTAGGCGCCCACACGGCCCTCGATCTCGCGCTTCCACGGCTGATCAAAGGCCTCCATCAGGTAGTAATCCCAGCCGCGCGAATCGGCCAAGCGCAAAAATTGGCGCAGAAAGCGCGCCTCGTTATCAAGGCTGGCAACCGCGTCTTCAAAGCGCGATCCGTGCGAAGGCCAGCCAATTTCTCCGATCACAATAGGCTTGCCGGGATAGCGCAGCTGCAGCTCGCTCATCTGGCGATCCACGCGCTTGAGCGCTTGCGCAACCGTGTCCCCTTCCCAATAGGGCAGGATGTGCACCATCAGATAATCGACGTGCTCAACAAGTTCAGGGTAGGCCATCCATGTCGCCCAAGAATCAGCGGTCGTGACGGGTGTGTCGAGCGCATGGCGCGCGCGGTCTAGGTAGTTAATCAATTGAGTGACGCTTAAATCGCCGCGCAAAATCACCTCATTACCAACCACCACGCGCGCGATAGCTGCTTGCGTGCGGGCTTGTTGGATCACGGCAGCCAGCTCGCGCTCGTTGTTGTCGAAGCGCCGGTCGATCCACGCGCCAGCTGCCACCTGCAGCTGATGGGACGACGCCATCGGGACAATCACCTCAAGGCCGTCGGTTGCGGCGTAGGTGCGAATGCGCCGCGTATAGCCGCTCATCAGCTTGAGATCGCGCTCAATTTGCGCCGGTTCCGGTCGCGAACCTTCGAGCGGGCTTTGATCGCGCGCAAACGGCGAATACGCCAAGCCGTGAATGCGCCCATCCACATTGGGTAGCGATTCGGGCCGATTAAAGTTGGCCCAAAGTAGATAGTTGGCGCTCGCCACTAGCAGCGCGATCAGCAGCGCGCTGATCCACGCGCTTGGCGTTGCGGACGATTTAAATTGCGGGTTTGGGCTCACGCACCGATGGTAGCGCGCATCTTTAGGAGGGCTGCTCTCGGCAGTGGGACCAAGCCGCCCTGGCGCGCAATCAACTGGCCTTGATCGCTCAATGCAAAGCTTAAAAATGCCTGCACTTCGGGCTTAAGGGCTTGCGCGGGTGCGCGATTGAAATACACCTTGAGCTCGCGTGAAAGCGGATAGCGCCCGCTTAAAATATTTGCCTCGTTCGGCGCAACGGCGGCTGCAATGGGCCCGGCTGAGACGCTGATCGCTTTGATCTGCGAGCTTAAAAAGCCCGCGCCAACGTAGCCTAACGCGCTCGTCGAGCGCGCCACCGCATAGGCCACTGCTGCCGCGCCGGGCAGCGCCCGATAGTGTTCGCTAAAGCGTCCGTTGCACAGCACGCTTTGGCGAAAATAGCCGTACGAACCCGAGCTCGCCGAGCGCCCAAGCGGACGGATTCTCAAGTCCAAGCCATGTCCATCAGCCAACTCAGAAAACCGTTCAATGCGCGGCAAAAACGAGCACTTGCGCGTGCTTGAAAACACTTGGTCCAGCTCAAGAAGTGAAATGCGTTGCAGCGGATTAGCGACCGCGGTCACTACGCCGAGCGCATCCAGCGCAACCGATACGCAGCCCGGTCGATAGCCAAAACGCCGTTCAAACGCAGCCATCTCGAGTGCATCAAGCGCGCGACTCATCGGGCTTAGATCCGCCGTGCCTTGAATCAGCGCTATAGCACCAGTCGCCGAGCCGGTACTTTGAATTTCAACGTCCACCTGCGGCTGCTGGCGGCGATAGTTCGCGCCCCAGGCAGCCAGCGCGCTGCTCAGTGAATCAGACCCGACAATGCGCACGGTGCCCTTGAGGCTGGGACTACTCGAACCCCAGGCGGGCGCTATAACCGCGCAACCGACGCCGAATCTCAGCAGCTCGCGGCGTCTCATCGCAGCAGTCGCTCAGGCGGAAACAGCGCGCTAAACGTGGAGCCGCGCCCGAGTTCACTAGTGACCTCCAGCTGGGCGTCGTGCAAACCCAGCACATGTTTGACGATCGCAAGCCCTAATCCGGTGCCGCCCGACTCCCGCGAGCGGTCGGTTGATACCCGATAAAAGCGCTCGGTAATGCGCGGCAGATGCTGCGCTGGGATGCCAATGCCTGAGTCGCGTACCGCTAGGCGCGCGCCATTGTCTTCTAGCGTCCAGCTCAATTCGATGCGCCCGCCGTTTGGCGTGTAGCGCACCGCATTGGTCAGTAAATTAGAAAACGCCGAGCGCAAATCGGCCTGCGAGCCGAGCAAATCGGGTGCCGACACGCAGCCCAAAACAATCTCATGACGGCCAAGGCTCAAGCTGCGCGCATCGTCGAGCAACATCTTCAGCAGCGCTGGGATCTGGACTGGTTTAAGCGGTGCAGCCTCGGGCGACGCATCAAGGCGCGACAGCAGCAGCAGGTCTTGCACGATGCTCATCATGCGCCCGCTCTGGCGCTTAAGTTCCGCGATCACCGGCGCCCACTCGGGCAACTCCTCAGGGTCGATTTCGTCCAGATAGCCGTTGACCACGGTCAGCGGCGTGCGCAGCTCGTGGGATACATTCGCGACAAAATCGCGGCGCATTTGCTCCAATCGCATTAAGTGGCTGATGTCGCGAACGACCAGCAGGCGCTGGTGCTCGGCATATTCCAGCAGGCGAAAGCTCAGGCGAATGTCGGGGTCGAACGGGCAGGGCACGTCGACCAGCGGCTCATAGGGCGCGCCGCGCTTCAACCACTCTTGTACGCGCGGATGGCGTACAAAATGGGTGATCGGTGCGGCCAAATCCTGCGGAAGTTTGAGCCCCAGCAGCTTTTGCGCGGCGCGGTTCATTTTGATGATGCGCCAGTCGTCGGTGAGCGTGACCATCCCGTCGGGTAATGCGGCATTCGCCTCGCGAATCGACTTCAACATGGTCAGCAGTTGGCGTCTACGCGTGCGATCGCGGCGGCGTGCGAGCGCCATCAGCGCGACCAGCTCACCGTAAATTCCACGCACCGCCGGGGTTTGCCGAGACGCGCCATCGATTAACCAGCGGAAAACCAGGCGCATCTGCCAAAGGTGCCAAACGGTATACAGCGCCAGCACCAGCGCAAGCGCGGCAGGCACTTGCCCGAACAAAAAACCAATCAGTGCGCTCAGCGCAAGGGCCGCGCTGAGAAAGCCCAAATGTTGGCGCAGGGCTTTGAGCGCGCGACGACCCGGCAACTTAAACGCTCAGCGAAAAGCGGTATCCGGCGCCGCGCACTGTTTGAATGAACTCATCAAAGCCGAACGGCTCGAGGGTTTTGCGCAGGCGTCGAATATGCACGTCAACGGTGCGTTCCTCAACATACACGTTGCCGCCCCAGACGTTATCCAGCAGCTGGGTGCGCGTGTAGACACGCTCGGCGTGCGACATAAAAAATGCCAGCAGGCGATATTCGGTCGGCCCCATCGGGATTGGCTTGTCATTCGCGAAAATGCGATGTGACGCCGCGTCGAGCTTCAGCCCGCCGAGCTCAATGGTTTCCTCATCGCCCATAGCGCTCGAACGGCGCAACACGGCTTTGATTCGCGCAATCAGCTCGCGCGTCGAAAAGGGTTTCACCACGTAATCATCGGCACCCGATTCCAGGCCGAGTACGCGGTCGGATTCCTCACCGCGCGCAGTCAACATAATCACCGGGATATCGCGGGTGAGCTCATCGCGCCGCAGACGCCGCGCATATTCCACGCCTGACAAACCCGGCAACATCCAATCGAGCAGTATCAAATCGGGCACTTTTTCCATGATTGCGCTTTGTGCTGCGCTCGCATCGGGCGACGAAACCGCCTCAAAACCCGCGCGTTTCAACGCAAACACCACCATATCTGCAATAGCGGCTTCATCTTCGACGATCAGGATGCGACGTTGCACAGGGGTTTTGCCTAGACAAGAAAGGGATCGTTGCTATTGCAAGGCAAAATTGTGACACGACGGTGACGATCCCGCGCAGTTTGGGTTGCACGTGGGAGCAGCGTGCGCTGATTCGATAGCCCACTTATTGCGCTGAACCCACCATGCGCTCTATCTCACGCGGGTCTCGGGTGAGCATTTTGCTCAAAATATCCGGCTCCGCGGCGGTCACCAGCACGTCATCTTCAATGCGCACGCCGCATCCCCAAAAGGCTTTCGGCACGCCGCTTGCGCCCCATGGGATATAGATTCCCGGCTCGACGGTCATCACCATGCCGGGCTCCAGCACGCGCCAATGCTCGTTGATTTTGTAATCGCCGACGTCGTGGACGTCGAGTCCCAGCCAATGGCCGGTTTTGTGCGGAAAAAAGCGCTTGTAGCCTTCGTCGGCGAGGTTCTTTTTCACAGTGCCTTTCAGCAAACCGATATCAACCAGCCCGGCGGTGATTGCCTGTACGGCGGCAAGGTGCGGATCGATCCAACTGGCTCCAGCGCGCGCGCAGTCAATTGCGGCGAGCTGTGCGTCGAGCACGATGTCGTAGAGCGCGCGCTGCTCGGGCGTGAACTTGCCGCTGATCGGCACGGTGCGCGTCACATCGGCTGCGTAGCCGGCTACTTCAGCACCCGCGTCGATCAACAGCAGCTCACCGGATTTAAGCGCGTCGCGATTGCCGCGATAGTGCAGCAAACATGCGTTGCGTCCGCCCGCCACGATAGCCTCATAAGATGGCTCGGCCCCGGCTGAAACCATGGTGCGGAGCAGCTCGCCGTGGATGTGCGCTTCGGTCAATCCCGGTCGCACTTGGGTGATCGCAGCGGCGTGCGCACGCGCGGTAATCGTCGCCGCTTCGCGCATCAGACGGATCTCAGCGGGCGTTTTCAGCAGGCGCAGTTCGCTTAAATGATGGCTCAGCGCGACGAACTCAGTCGGAGCCGCGCGCGCGCCTGTGCGCACTTGTGAGCGCGCCCGATTCAACCAAGCCATCACTTGCAAATCAAATTTCTCATCGCGCCCCACCTGATAAAACAGGCGCTCGCGACCCTCCATCAGCCCAGGCAAAATGTCGTCGATGTCGTCGATCGGAAAGGCATCGTCGAAACCAAAACGCTCAACCGCGGCTTCCGGGCCCACATTTAAACCGTCGTACAACGCGCGCTCGTGCTCGGCTTCGCGACAAAACAGGATCGCCTGCGCGGCTTTGCGACCCGGTACCAGGGCGAGCAGCGCATCAGGTTCTGGAAAGCCCGTCAGATACTGAAAATCGCTGTCCTGCCGAAAGGGGTAATACACGTCATTGTTGCGCACGCGAACCACGGCAGCCGGCACCAGCGTGATCGAGCCCTCGCCGGTCAAGCGCATCAGCTGTTTGCGGCGGCGCGTGAAATCGGCGGGTTTGAGCATTGGCGCTTGAGCTTTAATCTGAGGTAGGCGCGCGAAAATGTTCGAACACCAGCAGCGCGCCGACGCGCACATATTCGATTAACTCGGTGAGATCAGCCTCGGCATCGTTGCCCGCTTCTTCCAGCGAAAACAGCGTGCGGGCGATGCGCTCCATATCGATAAACACTTCGCGCACATCGGCGCTCAAGCGCTGATCGGCCACCAGGCGCTCGCCAACGCCGCTCAGAAAACCGCTGCACCAAGAGGCCAGCGCCTGTGCGCGCTCCACCACCGGCAGTTCATCGTCATCGGGAACCTTCAGCGAAAAGGCGAAATGCTCGCTAGTAAGGCCTTCGTAAGCATCGTTGAGTAGCTCGACCAAAAAGGCTTTGAGCTCGATGTGATCGCCTTCAGGAAAGTGATTTCCAACCCAGTCAGCCGCCCAGACCGCCCGATTGAGCGAGCCAGACGCAGCGAGAGCGCCACACATCTCCCCGTGCAATTGCGCGGGTGAAAATCCAGAAAGATCAGCAATTGACATCGACAACCCACGCAAATCAAGCGCGCGATTGTAGCTAGCTTTGCCGCGCGCTCAAGCAACTTAAGCGCGGCGGATAGAATGTGCTATCGAGCGCTACGGGGCCGCCTGGCTAGTCAAGCGAACCGTCGCCAGCTTGACGATGCTCGCCGCGATGATTTCTCGGTCGTTTAGTTTGAGCCAGTCGGTGGTGTGTTTCGCGCTCACTCGGATGGTGTCGCCGACGAAATAGCTGCCGCCGATGCGTGCGTCTTTGAAGACATGGATTTCGCCCTGCTGGTCGGTGATCACCAGCTCGCGCTCGCTAATCACGTTCGATACCGTGCCGGTAACGTCGATCTTGCCCGGCGTGACGGCGAGCGCGCTTGCACTTAGGGTCAGAGCTGAAATCAAAAGGCTGATGCGGTTCATGGTGTTCTCGTTTGAAGATGTGATGTTCGCAGCGGATTGCTACTTGCAGCTGAGACTAGGCGCGGCAAATCGCTAAAGATGGGCGTGCTTGGCAGTTTTAAGTTCTCGTTCACCACCGATGTGCGTAAAGTGCGGAACGAGTCTCAGTTTTAAGGTGCCGTGTGAAGGCTTTGTCATTGTTTTTATTGTGTTTTTTGCCACTGATCGGCAATGCCGACAGCGAATTTCGCGGGCAAACGCCGGGCGGCGCGAACTACCGCATCTTGTTGCCGACTGGCTGGCAGCCGGGTGCTGGGTTAGTGCTCTATCACCACGGGTTTAACTCAGAACCTGTCGGTGAAAACCCGGATTTTGGGCCGTTCGTGAGCACTCAACTGGCGCAAGGCCATGCCATTGCCGCAAGCGCGTATTCGCAGCCCGGTTGGGCATTGACCCGCGCCATAGACGATAACTTGGAGCTGATCACGCGTTTTCGCCAGCAGTTCGGTGATCCCGGTGCGGTGTACAGCTTTGGCGGCTCGATGGGCGGCTTGATCGCAGTTAAGTTAGCCGAGCGCACGCAGCTCGCGGGCGTGTTGTCGCTGTGCGCGCCGCTGGCGGGGGTGCGCAACTGGGAGCGCGCTTTCGATTTGCGCTTGATGTATGACAACGTTTGCGCAGGCGTGGGTGGCGGCGAGCTTGAGCGCGGTGCTGAGCCTTTTTCGTGGGCGCTGAATCTGGATCAAATTCCGGCCGATTTAAGCGATTTTTCATCGATTCGCTTGCTGCGCCTGATTGCGCGTCTCAATCAGTGTACGGGCGCGAATTTACCACCGGGCTTGCGCACCTCCGGCATGCGCGATCGGTTCAATAAGTTGAAGTCTCTCAACGGCTTTACCAATGACGATTACTTTGTGCTGAACATGGGCTACGCGGTGTATGGCCTGTCAGATTTGCTGCGCCAGCCGGACAAGTTGAATTCGCAAAATCCGTTTGATTCGCGCTTCGTCGACTACGGCGATTCAAGCATCAACGCCGGTGTGGCGCGGGTGGCTTCCAATCCGTTTGCGCGCTTGGATTTCGCGCTGCAAACGTCTTTGCAAGGACCGTTTGGCAATGTGCCGATTGTGAGTCTACACACCAATCGCGATGAACTTGTGGACTGGCGCAACGCTCGAGCGCTCACCCCGCTGGTGGCACCCAATCGGCTTCTACAAGCATATGTGCGCGAAGAAAATGTGGCGCATTGCGAGTTCAATTTGGCGGAAGGTATATCTGCCTGGAATGCGCTGCGCGCGTGGTCGCGCGGTGCGCCGCAGCCGAGCATTGCGCAGTTGCAAAGCGGCTGTCTGGCGTTGGCGGGAAATCCGGCGACGCCCGGTCCGTGTCGAATCGATGCGAGCTTGCTGCCCGGTCCGCTCGATGAAAAGCTGCGCCCGCGCAATTTGACGCTGCCCGCCTTGGACGGCAGATTTAGCGGGATTTGGTGGAATCCAGCCCGCGCGGGCGAAGGCTTTGTAATCGAGATGTACTCAAGCACCGAGGCATTGATTTACATGTTCACCTATCCGCCGGTTGGATCAACTTCAGTGCAGGCGTGGTTCGGCGGCGTGGGCAAGCTGGTCAATGGCGCCCTTGAAATTGCTGACGCAACCATTACCCGAGGCGCGCGGTTTGGTGCGCAGTTCAACCCGACCAACGTGATAACCGAGCGTTGGGGACGCTTGAGCTTTGTGCCAAGCGCATGCGGCCAAGCTGAGCTGCGTGCTATCGGCAGCGCGGCGTTTGGGACACAGACGATTGCGTTAACACAGCTTTCGCAGATTGGTGGAGCGCGCGCTTGCAACAATCCGGCGCCGCTGATTGTTCATCCGAATGCGCGCTATTCGGGTTTGTACTTTGATCCTGCACGCAACGGCGAGGGTGTGGCGCTATCTATTGATCGCAGCGGCAACGCGGTGCTGGGTTGGTACACCTACGATTTAACCGGCAAACAAATCTGGGTGTCAGCGTCTGCTGTACCGGGCGCTGCGGGTTATGTGTTTAACGATGCAGTGCTCACTAGCGGCGCGCGCTATGGCTCGGCGTTGGTTCCAGCCAACGTACAGCGCACGCCGTTCGGACGGCTCACGTTAAATTTCCTGAGCTGCTCAAGCGCGCAATTCAGCTATGAATCGGTCTTGCCGGGCTACGGCAGCGGCACCTACACATACCGCCGCCTCACCCGTCCGCTTGACTCACTTACATGCGTTGATCCTTGAAACGCTAGCGGGTATTTAGTTTTTCACGCTGTACCGCCTCCAATCGCGGCAGCAGCGCTTTGATGTCGAGGCCGGAACGGGCTTTGACTTCCTCGGCGCTGAGCCCGCCTTGGGTCAAGACGTTTAAGTCGAGCTGGCTGGCGATGCCTTTATTCACTTCGCTACCCGATTTACTGTCGTCTGAGCCATCGGGACCTACGCCGGTGACCACGCGCGCGCGGCTGGCGGTGCGGAATCCGCGCACCGGATAAAACGCCGTTGGCGCGCCGTTTTTCGGATACAGCGAGGCAAAACCTTCAAAGCTCGCGCCGCCGACATTGACGAAGTAGGCAAGCCACGTGGTCGCTGAATCGTTGACCAGCATGACGTGGTAGTTATTGCCAAGCTGAACTGGGATGCCGACGCGGCGCACCGGCTCGAAATAGCCGGTCACGTCATGGTCGCGCAGCGCAGCGGCCGAGCACGCGGCGGCGAGTGAGTTGTCGGCGCGGCAGCCGGTGAACTCATCAGGCTGCGTGCCGGGGCGATCGATGGTTTGACGTAATACCAGCGTGTCGCCAATGAACGGATAGTTGCCGGTGCCGGACGATGCAAAATCCAGAATTAGCTGCCATTCGCCGAGCATGCGCTGCTCGTTGGTGCCGAGCAAATTGACCCGCTCGATCGGCGTTACGCCGCCGGCCCAGGTCAGGCGGCCGCGGGTTTCGGTATCAAAATCGATGCGCACGTTGCCGCCAGCGCCGCGTATGACCGTGGGCGCGCGGTAGGCGCCGCCAATGGTTTGGCCGTTTGCGTAGAGGTCCAGCGTGCCTTGAAACAGCGCATTGCCGGCCATCGTGCCACCGGCGGTGTACCACTGCGCCTGGCCCTGGCTGCCGTAGAGATACGCACCTATGGACAGGATGTTGTCTTGCACCTCAATGACAAAGCCGCGGCCGCCCTCGGCTGGGTTCCACCACACGCCAGATTCAGGAGTAAAGGCGTAAGCGGGCGCCAAAGTCGACATGGCAATCGATGCAAACAGAACGCGAAGTTTTTTCATTGAAGCCTCGATGGGAGATAAGCGTAGAGCGCAGCCTAAGAACCTGCGATTGAATCGGTGATGAATGCAGCCGCTGGCTATCCGCCAACGCGGACCAGCGTGCGGCCCATGCCGCCGCCCGCGAGTAGGCGCTTAAACGCGTCAGGCAGCTCGTCTAAGGTGATTTCGAACTGGCAAATTTGTTCCAGCATCAGCGGTTTCCACTGCTGGCTTAAGCGTCGCCAAATTTCTTGGCGCAGCTCAAGGGCGCAGCCCGATGAGTTAATCCCGATCAAACTAATGCCGCGGATAATGAAGGGCATCACCGTGGTTGAGAGCTCAATGGAAGCGGCCAAACCGCAGCTGGCGATTGAGCCCCACGGCATGATCGAGCGGGTCAGGCCGCTCAAAATGTCGCCGCCGACGCTGTCGATCGCCCCGGCCCACGCCGCGCGTTCGAGCGGGCGCTTGCCGAAATTTAAGTCCGCGCGCGAAATAATCTGCTTGGCGCCGAGCGCGCGCAGGTAGTCAAACGCCGCGATTTTTCCTGAAATTGCGTGCGCGTCGTAGCCCGCACCGGTAAGCAAGTTCAAAGAGATCGAGCCCACTCCTCCGGTCGCACCAGTGACCACAATCGGACCCATGTCGGGACGCTGACCTAACGCTTCCATTCGATATAAAGAGAGTGCCGCAGTGAAGCCAGCGGTGCCCAAGATCATTGCTTCGCGCAAGCTCAGCGCGCTCGGCAGCGCAATCACCCAGCGTCCTTCAAGGCGCACGTATTCGCTGTAACCACCGTCGCGGGTTTCACTGAGCGAGCAGCCAGTGACCAGCACCGGATCGCCTTCTTTAAAACGTGGATCGGCACTTTCAATGACCGTGCCGGCGACATCGATGCCGCCAGTGAGCGGAAACTCGCGCAGGATTTTGCCCTCGCCGGTGCCCGCGAGTGCGTCTTTGTAATTAACCGATGAGTAGGCCACTTTGATCGTGACCTCACCGGGTTGGAGCTCGTCCAAAGCGATGTCTTTCAATACCGCGTGATAGCCGCTGGCGTCTTGGTTGATGCGAAATGCTTTGAATTGTTCTGGAATGCTCGACATCACTAATTCATCCGGTGAATGGCGCGTTTATCGAGTGCCAGCGCGGCTTCGTGCACTGCTTCGGACATCGTCGGATGCGCGTGCACAATCCGCGCAAGATCTTCTGCGGACGCGTGGAATTCCATCGCCACCACGGCCTCAGCGATCAGCTCCGACACATTCAAGCCGACCATGTGCACGCCCAGCAGCCGATCGGTTTCAGCGTGCGCGATCACTTTCACTAAGCCGGAGGTATCCCCCGCCGCCTGCGCGCGCCCAATTGCGGCAAATGGGAAGGTGCCGATCTTGTAAGGAATCTCGGCCGCTTTGCACTCGGCCTCATTCAGGCCAACCCAGGCAATTTCAGGCTCGGTATAAATCACCCAAGGGATGGTTGAGTAGTTGACGTGGCCGGCCTTACCCGCGATCAGTTCAACAACTGCCACGCCTTCCTCAGAGCCCTTATGCGCCAGCATGGCACCGCGCACGCAGTCCCCGATCGCCCAAACGCCCGGCACGGCGGTCGCACAGTGCGCGTCCACTTCAATCTGACCACGCGCGTTGATCACCACGCCGGTATTGTCGCCAAGCAAACCGTCGGTCATCGCGCGGCGCCCAACGGCGACTAAAAGGCGGTCGAAAATTTCGACCTTTTCACCGTCTTTATCGAGATAACTGACATGCACCTGGCCATCTTTGACTTCCGCGCGCTGTACCTTGCAACCGA
>Ga0209591_10005544_pt1 | contig 14062 bp, 6 predicted proteins | sample MAT01_FD_187207 | JGI IMG/M metagenome (GOLD analysis project Ga0209591, IMG submission 187207) | Freshwater microbial communities from Lake Fryxell liftoff mats and glacier meltwater in Antarctica - MAT-01 (SPAdes) (version 2) | ecosystem: Environmental > Aquatic > Freshwater > Ice > Liftoff... | reverse complement strand
TCAACGCCAAGTCCAGAGTCGAAACGGCAAAGATAACGTTCAAACCCTGTTTGGGGCAGCCCAGATCCCGAGCGATAACCAGATTAAAAATATTCTCGACCTGATTCCTGCACGACAACTCTTTGGCGTGTTTGAGTGGGTGTATCGGACGCTGGACTCACGCGGGGTGTTGCGCCAGTACGAGGTGCTCGGCGGACAACGGTTGGTAGCGTTGGATGGGGTGGAATACTTCTCTTCCGAGCAGGTTCACTGTGCCTGTTGTTCACATCGCACCCATCGCAATGGGACGGTTACCTATTTTCATCGTGCAATCTTGCCAGTCATCGTCTGCCCGACTCAATCCTCAGTTCTGAGTTTACCGCCTGAATTCATTACCCCACAAGACGGGCATGATAAGCAAGATTGTGAACCCGTCGCCGCCAAGCGCTGGTTGGCGCAGCATCAATCTTGGTTTGAGGCGGGGACAATTACCCTGCTAGGGGACGACCTCTATAGCCGTCAGCCGATGTGTGAATCGGCATCCCAACACGAATACCATTATATTTTTAGCTGTTTGCCCACGTCCCACCGCACCCTCTATGAATGGCTGGATTTCCTCGCTGCCAATGGCGAAGTCCAGCAGGTGCAACACCGTCACCGCCACGGCAAGGATTGGCACCTGTATACCTATCGTTGGGTGAATCAAATTCCCTTACGCAACGAGCAACCTGCCATGCTGGTCAATTGGTGCGCACTCACCATTACTCGGGCCTCAGATGACTCTCAGATCTACCACAATGCCTGGATTACAGACCATCTCATTGACGCTGCCAAGGTCGTTGAGATCACGGCGGCGGCGCGGGCGCGTTGGAAGACGGAAAATGAAAATCACAATGTGCTCAAAACCAAGGGCTACCACCTAGAACATAATTTCGGTCATGGAAAACAACATTTAGCTGCTTTCCTTTTGACCCTGAATCTGTTGGCTTTTTTGTTCCACACCCTCCTCCAATTGCTCGATTCTCCCTACCAGCAAATTCGTCAGCGCTTGGCCACCCGACAACGCTTTTTTAACGACCTGCGCGCACTCACCTGTTACTTAGTGTTTGAAAGCTGGCAGCATCTCCTTGCTTTCATGCTGGAACACTCTGCCTCGGCTAAATCCATGAATTCGTCGTAATTTTCCAAATTTATAATTGCTGATAATCTGGCTGCGATTCGCGAAGCGATCCATTCTGGAATCGCACCTGCTGCATCGCTTGCTGAAGGGCGATCGCTTTGTTGCCGTGCTCCAGATAGTGCTTGTAAAAAGCAACCATCAGTTCCATCGTGGCGCTATCGCTTACACTCCACTGACTAACGAGGAGCGATCGCGCCCCCGCTACCAAAAAGGCGCGACTCAGCCCTAACATGCCTTCTCCAGTAATCCGTCCCAGTCCGGTTTGGCAGGCGCTCAACACTACCAGATCTGCCGGAAGCGAGGCAGATTGAATTACTTCTCGTGCTGTCAGCAATCCATTCTCTTGCTCAGTCGGTGAAAGGGCGACCAGAGACGCTAACGGATCACTACCAAACGCTAGCCCATGCGTTGCCAGATGGACAATGTTATGACTTAACGCCAGTTGTTTCACAGCCGCTTCGGTGGCTTCAGCTTGAATCAACAGCGATCGCTGCGTTTCGGGAAATAGCTGGGCGATCGCCTCCACCTCTGCTTCGGCACCCGGTAGGGATGACAGCGTGACCTGACTGCCATCCAGTAAGGTTACGGTTGGCATGATGGGATTTCCCACCGCCAAAAGTTTCGCGCTAGCCATGGGGGCATAGTACGGCTCCTGGCGGATCTCTTCCAAAGTTTGAGCCGAGGGCGCATAGACCAGCGACCAGCGATCGCCCATCCAGCTCCCATCCTCAAGTTGCAGTGCCGCAAAAGGAACCAGCCACAACGAGCAATGGGGCTCGATCACAATCATGGAGCCATCGGTTGGCAGGGCATTGGCAACCGGAGCCACAAACTCGGCATACAGGCTTTGCAGCAACATCTCCAGTTTGATCGGGGTAAAATCGACTGGTTTGACCGGATCGAGCGTCATGAATTTACGCAGATCAACCCCACGACTCACCTCATCGACGTGGAGGGTTCGCCGCAGTTGTGTCACCTGCTCTGCGATCGCCGCATCTCCCACTGGAACCACATGCCCCTTGACCGTTCCATCGGGTGTCGCCACAAAAACAGCAGTGCGATCGCTGAGGGAGTAAAACACTAATCGCGTTAGTGGGGGTAAGGCAGGCATCCGCTGTGGTGGTTCATCCGTTTCCTGAAGCGAGTCGATAGGATTGAAGGGACTGGAGTCAATGCCCGCTGCTGCCTGCACTATCATGCTGTTGGGAAAAGGGCTATTGGCAAAAGCTGAATCTGTCCCAACGGTGGGTGGAACATCGATTGCAGTTGATTCTGCTTCAGCCACGGCTTGAGGATCGATCAACTGAGGACGCCAGCGCGATCGCCCCTCCATCAAATCATGCAACGCCTGTCCCCGTGCCCTCTCTGCCACCTCTAATGCAGGTTGATAATCCTGTTCGCCTGCCTGTGCCATTTCCAGATGCACCGTCAGCAGTTTCTCAAATACTTCCTGGACATTCTCCAGAAATGCCACTTTCCCTTCATCAGTGCGGAGATCTTGCTGACGCAAATCAATCCACTGCAAGCTTTGTTCAAACGAGGCGATCGCCCCCTTTCTATCCCCATCCTGAGCCTGACAGCAGCCTAATCCCCAGTAAACAAGCCATAGGGTGTTCTGATCTTGCCCGGTGTTAGCGATCGCCAATGCCTGTTGAAACATTGGTTCCGCCTCAGAGTAACGTTCTTGCTTGAGATAAAGGCTGGCTAAGACGGCATAGGTTTTGCCCATCCCTGATTGATCATTTGCCTGCTGGTAAAGGGCGATCGCCTGTTGATAGAGGTCAATGGCTTGATCAATTTGCTGGCGATCGCGGGCAATACTGGCAAGAAGCGCCAGTGCGCGTCGTTTTTCTAATGGGTCAGGCTGTTGATCAAAAAGCTGGAGGGCTTGCTTTAATTTGGCGGCAGCATCGTCTGTTCTATCTTGACGGCGATCAATTTCGCCGATGTTGGCAAGTACATATGCTTTCAGCAGTGGGCTTCCCTGGATTTCATGACGCTGTAGCGCGTGCTGATAGGCATTCAATGCCGGGTTCACTTGAGGCTGCTGCAAATAGGCATTGCCCACATTCAACCAAAGTTTGACCACCAGAGTCGGATCGGTTTCATCGGTCTCTACTGACTCGGCGACTTGAACGTAATAGAGATCTGGCAGAGGTTCAGGCGTATTGATCGCGTAGCCTTTGGAGACCTGGCTCAGTTGGCGAGTGACCTGTTCTAGATGCAACTCTGCATCGTTTTCCAGCGCTCGCAAGCCGGATTCGTAGGCAATCACGGCATCTTGAATTTTGCCCTGCATCTGCAAGACCTGACCCATGCGATTCAAAAGCGCAGCCATGAGGCGCGATCGCCCCATCTGCTGAGCGATGTTTAGCGCACGGGTGTAAGATTGCAAGGCTCCTTGCGGATTACGGTTTGCCACTGCAACGCTGGCTTGCTGCACCAGTGCTACAACCTCACGGTATTGCCCGCCTCCCTCCTCTTCACCCATCATCGGCATCTTCTCCGTACAGACGCTTTCAACAAGCCCTTATTGCCGCACGACTTCAAACAAATCATGCACGGGTGATGGCGTTTGTTCTCCGTCCGTTTCAGTTTTCACCGTTACCCGATACAGTCCAGACGGTAGGGTATCCATCGCCAAGATCCATTCGTTCTCTTGTTCGACAAAATCGAGACTGAGGAGAGAACCGCCCGAAACGGCTTGAATATCTGCCTTGAGCTTGGCGGCGGCATTGGGTAAGCCAACGAGTCGAGCGCGCATGGCGATCGGTTCGCTGTCCAGATAGAGATCATCCAGGCTGAGGCTGATAGCTGACTGAACTTCCCCTTTAATGGATTCCAAGTCAATAGTGCCGATTCGCAAAACATTTAGTAGGTTATCCAGTACTTGAGGCTGATTCTGCAACGCACCATGCTGTTCGGCAATGAAGAAATTATCGAGATTGCGCGATCGCTCCAGTGGAATTGAAGAAATTTTGGGAACAGTGCCATCCCCATCGCCCAGGTCAGGACGATTTTTCAGCACGGCTGGTAAGTCTTCGCTGGCAGTCAGTTTGCCATCGATCAACGTCGCCGACTGTAACGTGGGCTGGTGGACACCCGAAATCGGCACGACGGTAAAAGACGTGCGGTATTGTTCATCCTGGAGATGGCGCTCTACCGCCGCTTCAATCTCTCGATGGAAGGCTAAGGCATCCTGTGCTTTGAGTTTGTCAATGTTGGGTAGATTGTCCAATTCGGCAATGCGGTGATAGTCGCCGTTAACGTTGATGGCTTTGTAGATGGGCAGAAGCTGGTAGATGGACGTGAGCGATCGCATCACCTCTGTCAAATCCAGAAAAAGCTGCTTGTAGCCATTCGCCAGAAAGTTAACCGGCTTGAGTGAACCGCGATAGGGCGTACCAAAGGTGAACAAGGCGCGGCTATCCTGCCAGCCTTCTAGCACTTCCAGATAGTAGCGAGACACCAACCCACCCATGCTGTGTGCCATCAAAATCACTTTGGCATCGGCGGCTCCGCTGGTTTCACGCCAGCATTTGAGCCGTTTATCAATCAGCTTTTTTAGAATTCGCGCATTTGCCCGGTTATCCCGTCGCCAGTCGTAGGGAAACTGATAGCAGTTGGCGGCTCTGTCATCCGGGTCATTGTAAATATCGCCGGGAGTGACATCAAAGTTATCGGTAATTAGCCGCGCAGTTTTGGTATAGCCATCAATCTTCCAAAATCCTGGGATTAGATGGGTATCCTGAATCAGAACCGTAGCGCGAACGCCATCACCCAGACTTTCAGCTTCAGGATCATCTTGAGCTAACTTCAGGTTGTGAATCGCTTCACCAGACTTAGTGAGTATTTGCCAGACTGCTTGCCCGGAAACTGCCCAGAGGTCTTTACCATCCTTCTGCAAAACACTTCCCAGAATGCCGGGAAGAATCACAACCATGTCTTTCATCGGGGCTTTAGTTGCCATACTTGTTCTCCTGGTCAGCTAGGTTTTGCTGCCTTACGTGATTTGAAAAACTCTTGCACTTCCTCTTGCTGCCCAAGCGGAGCACCTGCATCGAGGTAGGTCTGGAAGGCTCGTTCAGCTTCCGTTAATATTTCTTGTTCAACTAAAGCTCGGAGTGCTTTCCCCAGGTAATAATGCGCTGCAATATTGTCTGAACTTTGCTGTGTCGCCAGCCGAAGTTCACTCACTGCACGGGCTGGATCGCGTTTACTTTCATAGAGGACTCGACCCAGCCAGTAATGTGCCTCTGGGTAAGATCGCTGGGGTGTGGATCGCCCCTCAACGGTTGCGTTGTTCTGCCCAGAAACTTGGTCGATAGCTGTTTGTAGTGCAGCAACACTTTTGTCGAACTCGTGGAGCCTGTAGTAAACAATGCCTAGATTAAAAAGCTCTTCAGGTGCTACTCCATTACGCTGTTCGATTAAGCGTCTCAAGATAAGCACGGCATATTGTACAGGCTCATTCTCCAGTTTAACTAAGGAGTTTTTAACATTTGATCGGAGTTTAACGTTACTGAAAATAGGTTCCTCTAAAATATCTGTACCGGAAGTGAAATAAATCTGCTTCTCATCACAAAAGTCTTTCAGTACTTGATAAGTTGGAAGCTCTATCGTCTGACTATTCGATAAAAAGGTAGTTAAATCAGCTGTAAAGCTTGAATTATAGGTTTGTCCCTCTTTCGTAGGTCTGTTTTCATGATATTTGACTGATGGGGAGTAAATAGAAACATCGCCAATACTAAGAATTTTAGATTCATCTTCTCGCTTACGCACAATCGACATTCCCCGCGAAGCGAGGAGAGGAGTCTCACGCCACTGTGTATAACGGCTTCCACCAATAGACCAACTTGAGTCAATAATTGAAACTAGATTAGTTGGACGCTGATTAGCAAGTTGAGCCAGCTCAGTCAAAAGAATATCTGAAGCACCGTTGCGGCTATCGAAAGCTAAAATTGTCAGACAATCTTCAATATTAGCTGAACCCAAGCCCGCAAAATAAAATATGGTTGGGCTGGTTTGTGCGTTTTCAACCAATTCTGTAAACGCTGTTATTATGTTTTGATAGGTTGCATCTTGATTAAGCAGTACTTTAATATTTTTTGGTTGAAATCCTAGTTTTTCAACCAAGACATTCTGAAATTCAAGAATATTGCTAACAATGTCTCCTAATGGTTTAACTGCCTCAATACCTGGATAGTTATCAATTCCAACGAGTACAGCACAGCATTCAGATTTGGCATATTGGTCAATCGCCGAAACTACATCATTCAATAAATTATTTTGTGTCTCTTGAGTAGTTAGCCTTAAGCATCGCTGAAAAGATTGAGAGGCATCTCTATACAACCGGCTATTGAACTGAGCCACACCTAAAGCAAAAATCTTCTCATCTAATTTTTCCTTTGTGTATTCAACAGCAATTTTAAGCGAAGCTAAGGCTTGAGCATCGTTACCCCTCTCTAAAAATGCTAGTCCCAAGCTATAATAAAAGTCAGGAAAAACAGTAGTGAACTGTTTTTCAATTTTTTGTTTCAAAGTTTCCAAAGAGCGATCATCGTAGGCAGAGTAACAGCGACGCTGACTAAAAGTGAAAAGGTCTGGGCACTGCTCCAGATTTGCAAAGAACAGTGGTTTATCGAGATCCCCAAGAAAAAATGGTGTTTGGTTTGGGAACCTTGATTGAACGGCTCCTTGAACTCGTTCAAATAGCTCACGTCGAAAAATATCCTCTGAAGCATTTTGCAGTTCTTGAACTAACGTATACGTAAAAAAACCATGGTTCTTTTGAGTATCTTTTATATCTACTTCATAGGCAAATTGACCAAGTGAACTGCTAAAGAAAAGGCTACAAAGCTTAGTCTGGTCTACTCGCTTAATAAAACCCTCGAAAGCCGGATCTATACAGACATCTATGATCGTATGCTTGTGTGGAGAGGAAATAGAGTCAATTAAATGATAGAATTCGTTACTACTAATGATGTTAAGTCGCTCACCCTCATCATTCAATTTCGTGTCAGCGGCAATCAAATTTTCACCAACTACATGACCACTAAAATAGATAATTACAACATCCCTGGAATTGGTTAGCTCTTGCAAGTCCTGAAACGCATTAATGATGTTTTCATAAGATGCTTCCATATCTGAAAGCATCTTGATCTCAAAGTTATATTTTTCAGTCAATACTTCATTTAAGATTTCAATATCGTTCACACATCCTTTTAGTGGGCTTAGACTTCCTCCATTTGATAATTTCATTGATGGATCACCTGCTCGGTTAGAGTAATTGATGCCGATCAGTAAGGCATAACGTTTTACAGTGTTTGGTTTAGATGAATTTGACGCATCGAGCCACAATATCAACTCCTGCACCGCACTAGCTTTATCACTATCGGGATGTTTGCTCAAAAACGCTTCCAAGTGCTTTCTAGACATCTCAACCTCGCCCTGATTGAGATAGGCAATACCCAGGTAATAGTCTGCCTCTGGCACACCAGCCTTGATGGCTTTGTTAAAAGCCGTAATCGCTTCTTTGGGCAAATTACCAGAGGCAGTTAATGCCAAACCCAGTTGCATATGAGCTTCGGGTAGTTTACCGCCAACCACTGCGGCTTGACGAATCGCTTCTCTGAGATGTCGGCTTGCTGATTCAAAACAGTACTTGTCGTCTAGCTTCAGTCCAATTTGATAAAGCTGGCAACCCAACTCATAATGTTCTTGGGCTGAAATTCCAGCAGTAATGGCAACAGGTAGGTTGCGATCGTAACTATTGGTTCCAACACAAGGATGCTGCTTGTTCTCCGTAGCCCGCTGCACGTTCTCGCGGACATACTCAAACAGCTCCCCCACTGTCACGACTCCATTTTTAGGGCTGCGATCGGCGGCTCCCTTCATGCCTTCTAATAAATAGTGGGTAAAGACACCATGCCCATCTCCCCACTTGGCATCCTCAAATGAAACTTCGTTTGCCTCCGCTGATGTCAACAGTGCAACACCACCTCTGGTTTTGCTAACTTCTCGCAAATAGCTATTTACAACTGCTGTGTTATTACCTGCATCTCTGCGTCCAATGCCTCCACCGATCGCCGCACTATGACAGGTATCCGCTAGAATAATCGCCCGCTCTGCCAGTAAGTTCTCACGTAAGGAAAGATCAATCTCACGCATTGGCAGAGCAGTCCCAGAAATATCCTTGGGATCAACATCATGGGTCAACAAATAGACAATTCCAGGGCGATCGATATCGGGCGCACCATGACAGGCAAAGTAAATCAGGACAATATCTTCTTGAGCAGGCTTTTTTAGAAAACTACGAAGCGCCCGTGTAATATTGGCGGTTGTCGCTTCTTCATTCACTAATTTGACGATATGCTCTTTCTCAAACCCACCACCAGAGGGAGTTAGCAAGAGTTCATAGAGCGCTTCTGCATCGCGATCGGCATACTTCAGATTCAAGTTCTCATGCCTATACTTTGAAATGCCAACCACGATCGCCCAGCGATCGACATAGGTTGCATAAGACGTGGGCAGGTTCACCATCTCCGCCTGTCGAGAATTAGGCTGCTGCTCAACAGACTCATTATTGCTGGAAGGCATAAGCTGCTAACGATCCTCATAAATAGGTAGGGGCTATCTGAATCCAGAGTAGCCCCACTCTTCAACTATCTTTTAACCAGAATCTGAATCTGCTGCGTTACCCAATCCTGTTTTGGATCAACGACCGGAGTTGCAGCACGAGTAACGTTAGGTACCTTCTCCAAATCTGCGCCAATCATTTTCATTAGATTATTGAGTGGATTAACCCCTTCAGGTTCTCCCATGCTTCTGGTGGCTTCGCCTTTAATAGCCTCCTCTAGTTCCTCCTCAAGTATGGCTCCCCTCGTATCTGATGGTTCATCCAAGGGTGGGAGCGTTAACCACCGAAAATCAGCCAGTCCCTTCTGAACTGCAAATACTTTCAATGTTTCCTTAGTCTGCTGATAGGCTTCATCGTCTGGAATAGTCATTCTCAGCTGAATTTCTTCCTTATCCCCCTTGTCAAGGTTGAAGAAGGGTGACTCCAGTCCACCAAGAGGTAGCTGTGATACTGCCCATGTGGGTTCAATATCCAATACAGCGACTTTAAGGGATTGATTGCCCTTATTGGTTAGACGGAGACATATAACCTCTCCATCTTGAATCACTGGATGTTTGGGATCGTCAAATGCTGTGCCATCCTCTTTCAACACCTCAACATTGATCGATTGAGCTAGCTTGGAACCAGAGTTATCCAGACTTTCAACGGCTTGATACTTTGCCAGATGAACTAGCCGATCGACCACTCGCTGCGGAGCCGTTGAATCATCAATTGAAAGCAACGGTCTGAGATTTGGGATAGGTATGCTTTTGCAGAGTTCGTAATTCCCCTCTCGATCAATAGCTACCTGATATAGGGCTGTTTCTCCCTCTTGCTCTTCCACAACCCAACCATTTCCAGCCAGTGCTTGTCGAACTTTGTTAAGAGCTTCTTTCTGACGACCTACTAGGTTTGATGGCAGCTCATTCTCCTTTTCACCCACGACCTTATCGTCAGTAAACCGAACCCGTTGAATTAAATCAACTGGAGCAGATACCATAATGGCTGGAGCACCAGGCTCCATTTTGCCCTTTACTGCAATTCCACCTTCTTCAGATTTCACAACTGTGGCAGTGGAGTCAGAAGCACCGGGCGGCTTTGAAATCTCCACAATTGCAACTCGCTTTTCTACATCCGTAAAGTCTGTGGTGCCAGGAGGATAAATTGAGAAGCGCGTTCCTTTGCTCAGTCCCTGTGCCTGCCCAGCATTCAATGTGATCTGAGTTTCTGAAATAACTCTGATCACATTGATCGTAAAAGGGGTAGACCATCGCTTACTACCAAAAACGAGGCGATCGCTCTCCCCCAAAATCATCGGGATTTGTTGAGGGAATTTGCTTTGAATTTGGGCATTGACGCGATCGTGCAGCAGCTTGTAAGTCAAAGGTTGACCGCTGGTCGCAACGCTGGTCAGGGTATCAACCATCCAGTAGGTCAAAGCACCGTTACGCTCTGTACCCCCATTCACGGAATATTCGTAGGCATATTCATTGGGACGGCAGGCGGCAAGCAAAACATACTCTCTAGCCTCAGGTAACCCTGCCGCACCAATGGCTCTGTTGCGTGTGACAAGCCAATTTTGTTCCAATTCTTCAGGTTCAGCCACCAGGCTTTTTGATGACCGTTGCGCTGTATCTGTCTGCCCCGCACTTCGGATCTCAGCATCCCCACGGGTAGCTCCGCCAGAATGGCAACTGTCTAGAATCATCGTTACAATCAAGCCTTTATCCGTCATGCGTTTGAGGAGCGTTGTTATCTCCACATCCCGCAGGTAACGACCCTCTTCGGTATCGCCAATATCCATCGGCACAATACCCTCGTCATTCAGCTCCTGCTTAAAGGGATAGATGCTTGTAGCCCGTCCACCATGACCAGAATAGTGAATGTATACCTGATCTCCCGGTTGAGCTGTGGCAGTGATTTCGTTGAACGCGTTAACAATATTTTTGTAAGTTGGCTCCTGTTCTTGAGCCGATCTGGCTTCTAGCAGCACGGTGTCTTCCTTATTGGGGGAGACGAGTCTGCGGATACGCTCTGCCGGAATCTTCAGCGTTTCTGTTCCTGTGAGGAATGTGTAAACTAGATCAATGTCTCGTACGGCTCCTTTGAGGCTCTTATAGAGTTGGTTGGGTTTGTAGTAGTCAATGCCGATGAGAAGGACGTGAATAGTTGGGGGCCGTGCTGTCATGGGTTATTCCATCTTCAGTTACTTATCTGTCTCTAAATCAATGCTGCACCAGCCTACTGACCCACTAATGGCTTGGTCTCAGCAAGGCGGATGCAGCAATTCGAGCGTTGGACGTTGATTTCAAGGCGCTTTTTACATCACTGTGAGTGTCTTCGGTCCAACAATGCCATCGGCAGTCAGTGTCTTCTTCACCTGAAATTCCTTGACGGCTTTATCCGTCCCAGGCCCAAATTCACCGTCAACCCCAACAGCAATTCCTACTTGCTTCAAAGCCTCCTGAAGCCGTTCCACATCAGAACCTTCCATGCGAGGCTGGCTAAGTCTTAACAATCGAGGTTTCTTATCCCACGGAGCAATCTTAAATCCATTGGCAGGAGACTCCTTTAACTTGCTTTCAGTGTTAGAACCGTAGTCACCATCCTCTGCAATTTGAGTACTCGGGTTGTTACTGTTCCACAGACGCTGGAACGCCAGCGTTGCTGTATTACGAACATCAATCAGTTTTCCACTAAAATTTACAGATAAAATTCGACCACTCCCCGTATAGGTAAAATGCGGCTTATCTCCATTACCAAACCATTGCCATCCATACGTTTCTAAATGGGGTCGCCAACCTGCGTGGTCTTCAATGTCGATCGCCAACCCAGCTTGATGATAACTTGCTCCTGGCTTCGCAACCTTCTGAAAATTACATATACCGCTTGTCCACCAGTTATAGAGCAAAAACTGTTGTGCCAAGGTGCGGTAGGTAGAGTTCACTATCATTTTTGTCCCTCGATCGTTAATGGCTTTTTGTAAAGCTTCCACAGCAGGGAGTTGTAGATAGGGGTAGGCTGCGTTGCCCAAGCTCACGTTTAATGTGTCAAAGCTCACGAGCAGATCAGATTTGCTACCTATTGCCTCCTCCAGCAAGACATTCACTTCGTGAATTGACTGCTGAGATAGCGTATTTGCTACCATCGTCCCGCAACCAGGTGCATCTTCGATAGAGCCAGCGAAGCTGCCTCTTGGGGTACTTGCCTCTATCTCGTTGATGACACCACAATTCTCATGCTCGGAATCGTGGTCGTCGTTCGGTAGCTCAAAGTTCTCTTCGCTCATTGAAATTTCTCCAAAAAACAATCATTTGAGTGGCTTGAAAGAGTCGCTATTTTCTAGCGTTTCGTATTGTTTTGCGTTGTGAATTTGAGTAGTCTAAAGACCTAATGCCTGGAGAGTCCGGGCACCGACAATCCCATCGTCAGTCAGTCCTTTGCTCTTCTGAAACTGTTTAATAGCAGCATCGGTTGCGTTGCCAAAGATGCTATCTGCGCCATCGCCAATCCTGAGTCCCGATTTGAGCAGCGCTTCCTGCACTTGACGCACATCTTCACCCTGCATCATTGGATTGGTCAACTTCAGCGTTCGGGGTGCTGCTCCCTGCCCGCCTGTTGTGCCGTCTCCTTCATAAGTGAGGAAGGGTTTCCAGGGTTTACTGAAGAAGAGTGCCTGTTCTGCCAGCCGTCTGCGCGTCAATCCTAGCAGGGGTTCGCCGCCACCTTTGTTCCACCTGGGAAATTGACCGGCTGCACCTTGAAAGTCTCCTGCATTCAACTTTCTCAATAAGGTTGAACCACCAAAGCCCTCACTTCCAGGTCCAACGTTGAAGCAGAAACAGACCAATGCCGAAAACTGATCTTCATTGACATCAACCTGCACTGCATCCTCAACATACGACTCGAAAATCTCAAGATCCTTCTGCAAAAATTGCTCGGCTTGAGCCTGGGTAATGCTCATCCCCGGATGAATTCCTTCGGTGTGTCCATAGCCGATCGTCCAGACTCCGACACTATCGTCGTAGGCAGTTAAGAGACAGCCCTCAAAGGTGGTGAGTAGCTTAAAGCCTTCATCATTAATGCGGCGTGAGCCTCTAGGGGTAATGACCTCTGGAGGCTGCTTGTCGGAAGGAGCAACCGTCAACGTTGGGGCAGTACTGAACGTGAGGGCGGTAATGACGGCAGCCACATGTCCCTGGGTTTCAGTGACTTTAACAGCGTTATCGCCGTCATATTCATACAGACGGCCATCACTATAAAGCTCAATCGATCGCTCCATAACATCCCCAATACTTCGGTTGTAAAAATCCTGCTGCTGCTTAAAAACAAAAGGCGCTGACAATGATTCTGTCTATTGTCAGGTAAGAAGCTGGTAGATTCACTGAACCAGACGATCGTAATTCGCGAGTCTTGAAATGTAAAAGATTCTTTACATGTCTTAATTTTTACTCCTGCGCTCGAATAATAGAGCGGAATTACCAGGTCGGGCGACTAGCAGCGATCGCTCTTTTGATGATCCCAAACGGTCATGTGCAGCTTAGTCTGACAACCCTGCTGCTGGCAGTCGGGTAAAGGTCAGGAAAAAGTCGGAAGTAGGTCAAATCAAGACGTTGAGTCGTCTTCGAGCTTCATGGGAAGATTTGGCTGCTGGTAGGGATGAGGCGATTAGAAATTAGAATCGAGAGGGATTAAGTCTTACGGACTTTTAGCTCTGCTCGTTCTAGCCTATGCCTCCACAACAGAAGAGCCAAAATGACAACGCTGCTCATTCAAACGGAAAACATGCCCTTGACGGTTAAGTTGCCTGCGATCGCCCCTACGACCCACGCGCAGTTCTACGAGTTTTGTTTAGCCAATCGCGATCTACGCATTGAACGCACTGCCAGTGGAGATGTCGTCATTATGCCACCCGCTTTTTCAGATACGGGCAACCGCAACTTTAATATTGCTGCCCAACTCGGGAACTGGATCGAGCAGGATGGGACAGGCATTGGCTTCGACTCCAGTGCAGGCTTTACCCTGCCGAATGGTGCGACCCGCTCTCCTGATGCCTCCTGGATTAGATTGGAACGCTGGAATGTTTTAACGAGAGCACAGAAAGCCTCCTTTGCGCCGATTTGCCCTGATTTTGTGATTGAATTACGCTCTGCCAGCATTCGCGAAGCGTCTCCAAAGGAGATTACGCTCACCAGTTTGCAAGACAAGATGCAGGAATATATGACAAATGGGGCTGTACTGGGATGGTTGATCGATCGATCGCAAAAATCGCACGGTGCATATTT
>Ga0209591_10005539_pt1 | contig 14070 bp, 11 predicted proteins | sample MAT01_FD_187207 | JGI IMG/M metagenome (GOLD analysis project Ga0209591, IMG submission 187207) | Freshwater microbial communities from Lake Fryxell liftoff mats and glacier meltwater in Antarctica - MAT-01 (SPAdes) (version 2) | ecosystem: Environmental > Aquatic > Freshwater > Ice > Liftoff... | reverse complement strand
ACCTGCGCGCACTCACCTGTTACTTAGTGTTTGAAAGCTGGCAGCATCTCCTTGCTTTCATGCTTGAACACTCTGCCTCGGCTAAACCCATGAATTCGTCGTAATTTTCCAAATTTATAATTGCTGCTCTCAAGGGTTGGGGGTCTCTTTTGCTTGCAGGGTTCAAGTTTGCTCCACCGAGTAAGCAGATGGCCTATGGCGTCAGCTTTCCAGGCTTCCTCCAGGGTTGGACTGTAATGGAACATATTTTCTTTATCCAACTCTAGACCACACCTTCCGCATTGACCAAACTGAGATCAAAATCTAAGAACTGGTTGCCTAGAATTACACCAGTAGCAGGATGACCGCAGCCGCTGTTTATGACGGCGGCACACACAGACATCACGGAAAGACCAAATCAATAAGTCATGTACTGGCTGCCCCGATCTCCTTTGCTCCTGGTAACAAATAGGACACCAGGCACGCTGTAAGCGTAAGACCGAGTCCTTCTTGACCTATCCCTGAAGAGCGTTACTCCCCTTGACTTCACACTTGTGCCTACCGGTAAGGTGGGTGAAGTCATGACAGTTCTGATGAAGCGAGTGTGAGTCCATTGACCTAACTCCAATCTTCTAGCCAGTACAAGTCTTGTCTCGGCCTCATGCTGCTCTGCCAGCGTTGCCTCAAGGGTCAGAAAACGTTAAGAATAATAATAAAACAATAAAGTTTTGAAACGTTTTGTTAAATTAAGTCCTGGTAATGCCGTTTGATTTGCCTTTTTCATCATAGACTCATGTGGATTCACATGGGAATTTCAAAGCTATCTCTACAGCAGCTTTTTGCGTATTGATAGCCAGAGGTATGTGTTCTCCTTTACAACGCATCGGATTCTGAATCACAGTTGCGTCTACAAGCGATTATTAGCTTATTTCCCTAGCTTAAGGTTAATTGAGACTCGTCTGCCGAAATGGTTGTTCGCTATGGAATCCCATTCGGTATTTTGTTGAACCCGTTTTCCTGATTAAGCATTTGGAGCAAAGAACTATGCCTGTTACCCCTACCTATCCAGGCGTTTATATTGAGGAAATTCCGAGTGGAGTACGCACCATCACCGGGGTAGCCACTTCAATTACGGCGTTTGTTGGGCGTGCCCTACGCGGCAAAACAGACACGCCTATTATTATCAATAATTTCGGTGATTTTGAACGTATTTTTGGTGGCCTTTGGGTTGAGAGCGCTTTGGGGTTTGCGGTAAGAGCCTTTTTTCTCAACGGCGGCAGTCAGGCCATCATTGTGAGGGTCTTTCGGCCAACTGAAACGCCCACAGAGGACGGCAATACCACTCCACCAGCAGGCGAGACACCTCCTGACAACAACGCTGGCAAAGCCACTATTGAGCACAGCGGCTTGACGTATATCGCGGTGTCACAGGGGAAATGGGGTAACTCTGTAAGAGTGCGGGTTGACAACGACATTGCGCCAGATCTAGCCCTTCGCTTTGGCTTGATCAAGGCTTTAAAGACAGATGGAACCGCAAAGACCAAAGCTGAACTTTTAACAGATGCCCAAACTGTGCTGTTTAACCTAACGGTTAGGGACACCAGAACGGGGGTGACTGAGCAGTTTCGAAATGTATCGGTAAAAGAAAGCCCCCGCCGAATTAATCGAGTGCTTGAAAATGGGTCTAATCTGCTGCACCTGTCTAGCCCGTTGATTGAGGCAACGCCAGTGCCTGCGGCCCACGCTGAGAAGCCAGCGGATGCGAAAAAGACCGTTTGGGAAGAGGATATAACCTCTGCACCTAGCAATGAAAACGGCAGCGATGGGGCTGCCTTAACAACCGCCATTATTGAAGGCGACCAGAACGGCAAAACTGGTATGTACGCGCTCAAAGATGCCGATATTTTCAATATCCTTTGCATCCCTCCCTACTACGCTGATTATGAGGGTGAAGATGTTAAGGGGCTGATGGATACGGCGGCTAAGTTCTGTGAAGACAGTCGCGCTTTTTTAATTGTCGATCCGCCCCCTGGTTGGGGAAATAAAGACGCCGCCAGGACTGGTTTTGATAACGATATCCAAACCCGCTCTAACCATGCGGCGCTGTTCTTTCCGATGCTGAGGCAGCCCAATCCCCTGCGAGATAACCAAATGGAGGACTTCGCTCCCTGTGGCGCGGTGGCGGGTATTTTTGCTCGCACCGATGCCCAACGGGGGGTGTGGAAAGCGCCTGCTGGGCTGCTAGATGGGCGGCTAGTAGGGGTGCCCCAACTCAGCCTGCCCCTGACCAATGACGAAAACGGTGAACTCAATCCTCTGGGGATCAACTGCTTACGAACCTTGCCCGCCACTGGGCGGGTGGTGTGGGGAGCCCGCACCTTAGAGGGAGACGACCGCCTGGCCTCCGAGTGGAAATACATTCCGGTGCGGCGGCTGGCGCTGTTTATCGAAGAAAGCCTCTACCGAGGTACCCAGTGGGCCGTGTTTGAGCCCAACGACGAGCCCCTGTGGGCTCAGCTGCGCCTCAACATTGGGGCGTTTATGCAAAACCTGTTTCGCCAGGGGGCGTTTCAGGGCAGCAGCCCTAAGGATGCCTACCTGGTGAAGTGCGACAGCGAAACCACGACCCAAAACGATATCAACCTTGGCATCGTCAACATCACGGTGGGGTTTGCGCCGCTAAAGCCAGCGGAGTTTGTCATTCTTAAAATTCAGCAGCTTGCGGGTCAAATTGACACCTAGACACGGGGGATACAATGGCTAAATTTACGGTCAATGCGGGTCGGCTTGACCCCTACAAAAATTTCAAGTTCTTAGTTAAGTGGGAAAATCAGACGGCCCCCGTGGCGGGGGTCAGCAAGGTTGGCGCGCTAAAGCGTACCACCGAGGTGATTGAGCACCGGGTAGGGGGAGATCCCAGCACCGTGCTAAAGGCTCCGGGGCAGTCAAAATATGAGCCAATCATGCTGGAGCGGGGGGTCACCCACGACCTTGAGTTTGAGCAGTGGGCCAACAAGGTTTGGAACTATGGCACCAGCCTAGGGGCTGAGGTTTCGTTAAAAGACTTTCGCCGCAATATTCGCATTGAAATGCTGAATGAGTCAGGCCAGGTGGCGATCGCCTATAACGTCTTTCGCTGCTGGGTATCTGAGTTTACGGCCCTGCCCGAGCTTGATGCCAGCGCCAATGCGGTGGCGATTCAGTCGATTACCTTGCAAAACGAGGGCTGGGTGCGCGATGTCGAAGTGTCTGAGCCCACCGAGCCTACGCTGTCCTAAGACTGGCTAACCATGCGTCCTCTAACGGCTCAAGAGCTACTTCGGGTGTGGGAGCAGGGGTTGGGCCAATCCCCCGCTCGGCGGTCGTTGGCGCTGCTGGTGCTAGCCTTTCCCGAAACCCCCCGCGACCAGCTGGCGGCCCTAAGCATCGGCCAGCGCGACGGGCACCTGATGACCCTGCGGGAGTGGACCTTTGGCGATCGCATCGAAAGTATGGCCCGCTGCCCCCGCTGCGGCGAAGCCCTGGAGCTAAATTTCGGCCTCGACGACATTCGGGTACCGTCACCTCAGGGTTCATCCCCGGACTGGTGGCTGGAGCAGGATGGCTATCGGGTGCGCTACCGCCTGCCCAACAGCGCTGATTTAGAAATTGCGGGTGCCTGCACAGACCTTTCTGAAGCACAGGAGATGATACTCGCGCGCTGCCTGCTGGAGTCCGCTGGCCCCGACGATGCCCCGCTGCCGGAGGCCGTCGCCAATGCAGTCATGATGGCCATGGCCGAGCACGACCCTCAGGCCGATGTGCAACTGGCCCTCACCTGCCCCAGTTGTCACCACGCTTGGTCTGCCGGGTTTGATATCGGCGCGTTTTTTTGGAGCGAGATTACCACCTGGGCCCGGCGCGTGCTGTGGGAGGTGCACCGGCTGGCACGGGCCTACGGCTGGTCAGAGGGTGAAATCCTGGCCCTCAGCCCACAACGGCGACAAGCGTATCTGGAGATGGTGGGCCTGTGACCAGCTTTTTGACTGATCTGATCGCCCGAGAACGGCAGGAGGCACCCTTGGTGCAGCCCCGACCGATGTCGCGGTTTGAGCCTGCTCCTTTGGCTGACGGTTTGGGCATCGCTCCCGCCCTAGCAGAGGAGAGTCTGATGGAGGTCGATGTCACTGCTCCAGCCCCCGCTAGGGCGCATCCAGTGGCACCAGTCCCGTGGCTAAGCCAACCCCAGGCGTTAACCCCGCCCCTCGCCCCCCCTGTCCCCCGTCCCGCCCCTCATCCCCTCGCTCCAGTCCCTACCTTTCCTCATCCTCCATCCATTCAGCCGCAGAATCTGTTTCTTCCGCCCCCGGTAGATCTGCCGATTGACCGGGGGACACCCCTCGACAGACCGGTGCAGCCCCTAAACCCGGTCAGTCCACCTTCGGTGCCTCTATCTGCCCGCCTGAGCTCAGTGATGCCCCATCTAGAGCCTCAACCCCAGACCCGATCGCCCGAAACACCCTCACCTGATCACCCAATCACCCCAGGCCCTGCCTCTAGCGCCCCCACCGTGCCCCCAGTGATAATGCTGACCAAATCCGATGTCGTGACCCGAATAGAGCCGCTAGTTACTCCCCCGACCCCTCGCCGACCGCCGCCCCCCAGGCAGGCTGAAATCGACTGGTCTCGTCCGGCTGATTTACTCCCTCCGGCCCCACCCATCATAAACGTCACCATTGGGCGCATTGAGATCCGGGCCCAGATTTCGCCTGGGGCTATCCCCCGCCCGGCTCGCCCCTCGGCCCCGGTCATGGATCTGGAAAAATATCTAGAGCTGCGGTCTGGAGGGCAGCTATGAGCAATGCGCTGGCGATCGCGGCTGTCACCACCACCCTGCGCCGCCTGCTGACCCGCGCCCTACCGGCGGATATGGCCGGGGCGACGGTGACCACCAAACCGCTTGACAAGGCCACCACCAGCGAAGGAGGCCCCGAGAGCGCCAGCAACAATCAGATCAACCTGTTTCTCTACCAGACCGAGCTGCACCCCCAACTGCGCAACACCCTCTATCCCGGCCAGAGCAAACCAGGGGAAACGGGTCTACCGCCCCTGGCCCTAAACCTCTACTACCTGCTCACTGCCTACGGCCAGGATGATGATGACACCCTCAGCCACCGCCTGCTCGGGCAGGCCATGCTCACCCTACACGACCACCCCATCCTCGGCCCTGAGGACGTTCGCCTGGCCACGGAAACCGAGCTGCCCACCAGCGACCTGCACCAGCAGATTGAGTCGGTGAAAATTACCCCCCAGCCCATATCCCTGGAGGATCTCTCGAAGCTGTGGTCAACCTTTCAGACCCAGTACCGAATCTCGACCGCCTACCAGGTGTCGGTGGTGTTGATTGAGAGCCGCCGCCCCAGCCGCGCCCCGCTGCCAGTGCTGAGCCGGGGCTCCCTAGACGACAGCGGTGTCGATGCGCAGGCCAGCCTGGTGCCCCCCTACCCGACTCTGACGGCAATTCGTCTGCCCAATCAGCAGCCCAGCCTGCGCCTCAGCGATGCTGTACCCATCGTACTGGTGGGCCAAAATCTGGTGGGTACCGGGCTGACCGTATCCTTTCGCCACCGCAGTCTGCAAGACCCAGTTGAAATTCCGATCGCGCCGACGGCCCATAGCGATACCGAAATTCCGGTAACAGTGCCCAACGAGCCAGAGCTGTGGCCCGCCGGTTACTACGCCGTATCGGTGAGACTGGAAGAGACCGAGGGTGAACGCAATATTTTGCGTACCACCAATGAGCTACCTCTGGCGATCGCCCCGGAGGTGACAGCCCTGAGTGCCAGCCGGGATGGCAACACGGTGGTGGTTACGGTGACCTGTGCCCCGGCAGTGCTGCTAGAGTTGATCAACCGCCCCACGGCCCTTGGGGTCGTGACTATACCCCTTGAGCAGCGGGTGACCCTAAGTCTGTACGACGAGACCAATCAGCTACCGGGGGGCGATCGGCAACTGCCCGCCGAGGCCATTAGCGTAGACACGGGGGTATTGCCCCCCGCCGAGCCCCTCCCCGCCTCTACGATCAGCTTGGCTTTTCGCCTCGGCTCTGTGAACGCAGGTACCTACCGGGTGCGGCCCCGACTGCGGGTGGACGGCATCGACAACCTGCTGATTCAAGACTATACCCAACGTCCGCCGCGCTTCGTCGATTACCAAGATCTGGTGGTGCCATGACCGAAATCGATCGCTGGCAACAAAATAACGATATCTATCTAGCGCGGGCCCTGCACTGGCTGCGGCTGCGGCTGGGCGATCGCCTCCAGCCCACCCCGTCGCCCCCAGAGACCCCGCCGGCACCCCCACCCCAGCGCTGGTTCAACCGCCTGGTAGAGCCCCCCGCCCCCCCCCTGCCAGAATCAGCGGTCGAAATTGTCCCCGACGACAGTCTGGATGTGGCCGCCGCCGCCATGGAAGAGGCCGCCCAGACATCGCCGCCGCCCGCCCTGATCCAGCTGACCGAGCAGTTTGGACTGTCGGCCTTTGAACAAAATGTGCTGCTGCTCTGCGTAGCTATGGAGATCGACACCCGCATCGCCAGCCTGTGCGCCCGGGTGCAGGGGCTGGCGGAACCCGGCTACCCCACCTTTGCCCTGGCCCTCAGCCTGTTCGAGTCCCCCGCCTGGGATGTGCGGTCGCCGGAGCGTCCGCTGCGCTACTGGCGCATGGTAGAAATTACCCAGCCCGGCGGCCAGCCCCTCACCACTAGCCCCCTACGGGCCGACGAGCGCATTGTCAACTACGTCAAGGGCCTCAATTATTTAGATGACCGTCTGACCCCGCTGCTTCTGCCCCTCGACCCCTTCGCCGCTGCCACCCAGCTACCTGCGTCCTTAACCCAGCACGTGGGTAAGCTAGTCAGCCAACTACAATCGCCCCACCCCCTCCAGCAGACCGCCTACGTGCAGCTGGTCGGCGACGACACCGTTAGCAAGCAGCTGATCGCCCAGCGCACCGCCGCCGAGCTGGGGTTGGCCCTCTACCGCCTGCCCCTCGATCTGCTGCCTACCCAGCTGGGCGATCTAGAAACCTTCTCTCGCCTGTGGCAGCGGGAGAGCGGACTGTTTCCCTTTACCCTATTGCTCGACACCCATGGCCACAACTTGGGCAGCGACACCAGCCCCACGGTGCTGGCTCTGCGGCGGTTTCTCTCCCGCAACCAGCTGATGATGTTCCTCAGCACTGACGAGGTGCAGCAGGATATTGTGGCGGCCAGCCTGGTGGTAGAGGTGGCCAAACCCACCCCCCGCGAGCAGCAGGTTCTCTGGCAGCAGGCCCTGGGCAATGCTGCTCCGGCCAGCCCCCCGCACCTGGCCAGCCAGTTTAGGCTCACCCCGGTGGCCATTCAGCAGATCGCCCAAGAGGTCTTGCGTACGGGCGCTGACCTTACCCCAGCGCAGCTGCATCGCCGCCTGTGGGATAGCTGCCTGGTGGCCAGCCGCCCCCAGCTTGACCGGCTGGCCCAGCCCATCGACCCCAAGGCCACCTGGCATGACCTGGTGCTGCCCCCCGACGACATTGCTCTACTGCGACAGATTGCCGACCAGGTGAGGCTGCGCAACACCGTCTACGAGACCTGGGGATTTAGCCGCAAAATGAACCGGGGCATGGGTATTAGTGCTCTGTTTGCGGGCGAGAGCGGCACCGGCAAAACTATGGCGGCGGAGGTGATCGCTAACGAGCTGCGGCTCAACCTCTACCGCATTGACCTGTCATCGGTGGTGAGCAAGTACATTGGTGAAACCGAGAAGAACCTGCGGCAGCTGTTTGACGCTGCCGAAGATGGCGGGGCAATTTTGTTCTTTGATGAGGCCGATGCCCTGTTTGGCAAGCGTAGCGAGGTCAAAGACAGCCACGATCGCTACGCCAATATCGAAATTAACTACCTGCTCCAGCGCATGGAGGTTTATAGCGGCCTAGCCATTCTGGCCACCAATATGAAAAGCAGCCTAGACCCGGCCTTTGTGCGGCGGCTGCGGTTCATTGTGCCGTTTCCGTTTCCGGGGGTGAACGAGCGCCAGCAGATGTGGCAGAAGGTGTTTCCTTCGTTGAAGCTCACTCGCGATCTCGATTTTCAGCGCCTGGCACAGCTCAACCTGACTGGTGGCAGCATTCACAATGTGGCTCTGAATGCGGCGTTTTTGGCGGCCCGCCAGCGGCAGCCGATCACGATGCCCCTGGTGCTGCAAGCGGCCCGAGCTGAGTTTCGCAAGCTCAACAAACCCGTCGATGAAGCTGAGTTTCGCTGGCAGCCCGCCCAGTTGCCCCCGGTGGCTGCGCCTGAGTCCCTGACTCCGCCGACCCCGCCGACTCCTACCCAACCGCCCCAAATTCCCCAGCGACGCAGACGTTAGCCCCAAGGTGCCCGATGAATGTCAATCTCCACATTGAGCAGCTAATTTTAGACGGCATTGACCTGCCGCCCCACCAGCGCGAGGCTCTGGCGGCGGCAGTGCAGGGAGAGCTGACGCGGTTGATTGCCGTGGGGGGCCTTAGCCCCAGCTTGCAGCAGGGGGGGGCTAAGGCCCAGGTCGCGGGCGATCGCCTGCAACTCTCCCCAGGGCAGCCCCCAGAACTCATGGGCCAGCAGATTGCGCGATCGGTCTACGGAGGTATTGGCCATGGGTCGTGAGGCGGTGACTCAGACCCAGCAGTCCACGTCGCACCCGCTGACCAGCGGGGGGATTTTGCAGCGCCAGTGTGGGGGGTGTGGGGTGCATGCGATCGCCGCTGGGGAGTGTGAGAGTTGTCAGAAAAAGAAAATTGGTTTTCAACGAAAACTTGCGATCGGTTCCAGTAATGACCCCCTAGAGCGAGAAGCAGATCGGATTGCTGATCAGGTGATGACAGCACCGGCGCACCCAGTAGTCAGTGGTGCACCATTGCGTATCCAGCGCTACGTAGGGCAGGGGATTGCGGGTGCAGATACCGCGCCCGCCAGTGTAGACCGTGTACTTTCCACCCCTGGTAGACCCCTTGACCCGGCGCTACAGCAGGATATGGGGCAGCGCTTTGGTCACGACTTTTCGCAGGTGCGGGTACATACTGGCACGGCGGCCGAGCGATCGGCACAGGAGGTGAAAGCTAATGCGTATACGGTAGGGCACAACATTGTATTTGGAACAGGTCAGTTCAAACCAGATACGCATAAAAGCCGATGGCTACTTGCCCACGAACTGGCACATGTACTACAGCAGTCGTCCTTGTCGCACGACAGGACTATTGTTCAACGTGATGCTGAGTCTACAGCAGAAACAGTTTCACAACCATCATCAGAGAGGCCATCTCAACAACGCGAAGAAGTTGACCAGCTTGACTATGCCTTTGTCTTTACAGGTGGATCCTATGGTCAGGCAGCAGAAGCCTTCATTCGCCAGTATTATCCGCAGCATCGCCTGATTCGCTCGACGAGTTTTGAAGAAATGTTTGACCAGCTATTTACAGACACCCGTCGTACGCGGGAGGGACATCGTTTCCATTTGCGGGAACTGGTGATCGTGACTCATGCAAATGCTGCTGGAGGTTTGCGTATTCCTCTAACAAGAGGCGATGTGGCAAGGCAGCGATTCTTCACAATATGGGATGTAGATGATTTGCAGGAGGAATTTCAAGCCGACCTTCATCGACGATTCCGACAACGACGACATGAGCTTGTGGGTACAATCATTGACGAAGACACCACTGTCCTTGTCCGAGGCTGTGAATTTGGTCAAGCCGGTGAGGCTCTTGAAGTTTTGGGTAGTTTGTTTGGGGGCCAGCCAACCGTATGGGCACCGCGTGCTTATCAAGGTTATGAAACAATCCTGATCGGCTCTGACTTGCTACGTACGCCTGAAGAAGCGTTTGACTTCCTGATGCAGCAAGATTTCCTGCCACCCGAGCTGATGCCATTGCCGGATGAAGAGAAGCGGGATTACATTGCTCGTGTGTTTGGACTACACGGCAGTATTCCAGCAGAGTTTTTTGTTGTAGGACCTGATGCAAGAGCACGGCTGGGAAGTTTAATTAGCCGGCGACGAGGGATTTCGCGGGAGGCTGAGGCAGAGAAAGTTCGTGAACCGGCAACCATTCCTTCGGGGGGAGAATTTTGGGGCTGGTCGTCGCCAAGATTTCTGGGAGATGACGCTGAGCTTGACCACCTGTCGATGCGTGAAATTGCAGAGCGTACCCATGCGTTAATGAATCCGTATAGTGCCGAGAATGCCTGCATTATTGCCCGCCTACGTCGAGCCTGGGAACGCAAAGAGACGAGCAATCCCTACTGGATGGACTTTTTAGTGAGCGAGACGAACGATCCGCTCGCCGGGCTTCCGGGAGAAACTGCTTCCTTTTTCGCCTATATGGCGAACCGTTTCCGCGCGAATCCATCTAGTAATCCATTCGATGGATTACCCATCGAGGACTTATTCGGCGACTCCAATTTAATTACGATCGACGCTGCGCAGCACCCATGTAGAACGCCGCATGAAGATATTTTCGAGACGCAGATGCTGGAACATGAAATTCCGACACAGGAAGCTCGTACTGATGCTGGTACTTTTGAAGAACCGCCTGCAGTTGCTCCACCAAGAGCGCCAGCAGCTACAGAAAGTCCACAGACCGGGGAAACGGCAGAATCACCGGGAAGATCGTCCAGATCGGAGGCGCTCACAGCTCGCGCTCGTGCTCTTGACTTCAGTAAATCGTCACAACCAGTAGGCAGCCCTTCCTTAGCCGAACTGCTCCAACGTTTGTCTAATGAAGATCTGATTCAAGCCTATGGACTGGCACTGGAATTGGCGGCAGGAGGCGATCATATTCGTCTTACAGCCGTTGAAGCGGAAATGGCACGACGGCTACTGATTGGTCCTAATGGCGGCGTATCAATCACTAGTATTAGCGAGGCGGAATTTGAGGCAATGACGGGTGTGCCTGCTGCTTCAATTCCTGAACAAACGGCAATGACGGGTGGTCCTGGTGTAGGGGTTCTCTTTATTCCCCAACCAAACTGGTATTACCGCGTTCTACAATCGCATGACCCTTCTATATCTGGCATTCAGAGTGGAGCTGATCTGCTGCCACGCCAACCCAATCCTGGTTCTACCTTTCAACCAGCTGCTTCGCGCGCCGAGATGACCTTTCGGCATACTCGGCCTGGCGGAAATGTACCCCAAGTTGGAACTGATCGCATTTCAACAGCCCGATCTCTAGAAGCATTTGAAACAATCCTGCGGGAACGAGGCACTGGAGAAATGGTGCGGGTGGATGTGCCAGCAGCTCGACGGATGGGTACAGAATTCCTGGAATATCCTGACATCCACCTTGACCTTGAGCAAATGGAGCAAGCCATTCAAGCTGAATTAGAGCAGGCTCGTCAAGCTGGTCGGGGAAGTAGTTATATTTCACGTATCGAATCGAGGCTCAGAGCAGTACAGTCAGCACGCCAATATACTGCAACGTTTCAGGAGGGAGAAGCCATTGGGCGCGTCCCATCCCAGTCCATTACTCCAGTTGAAGGCGCTACTTTAAGTGAGGCTGCTGCTGGCGAACGTGCACTTCTACGCAACATTCGCTACCTCCGCTGGGGTGGGCGGGTGCTTGTGTTTGTGGGAGCGGTTCTATCAATCCACCGGGTTGCTACAGCTTCCCCTGAGCAACGTCCCAGAGTGGCAGCACAAGAAGCAGGAGGCTGGGCATTTAGCCTGGGTAGTGCTTGGGCAGGTGCCCAGGCGGGTGGCTTAGTGGGCGGAGCATTGGGAGTTGAATCTGGACCAGGTCTGCTGATTACAGGCGGAGTTGGAGCCGTTATTGGAGCGGTCACTGGATTTTTTGTTGGAGAGAGGGCAGCAGATTGGATATACGACCTTTTCCGTTAAACCTTGCTGAAGCAGCCAGACGTGAGTTAAGCAACCGGCGGACTGAGGCATCTCTAGAGCAGGCTTGGAGAGAGGCAGCACTGTTCACGCTAGCTACAGATCAAGTTCATCTTCCTGATGTTTTTATTCTGAAGCCCCTGACTGCTGTCTCCCAAACTTGGGCAGCATTGCCCTACTCTTTAGAGGCGGTGCAAGACCGAATAGGATGCTTAAGGGATTGTCATCATCTGGCAATTGCGCTGAACGATGCTGATTGGCTAACAGATCTGTTGGATTGTTGGCTTCAAGCCCCAAACCTCGTAGACGAATTGTGGATATTAAGAGCTAGAGGAGAGATTTCCTTGGGGCTGCAATTTCTGGGGTACTTCTCTCAAGGCTGGTCATCCGAGGATCTAGACTGGCTAGTAGAGGAGTCATTTCTTCGATTGGATGTACCCTCAGACCAAGCATGGTGGTTCCTTGCCCAAAATAATAGGTCAGAGGCACGTCGTGCTGTGAGGGAGTATGAAACTCGGCTATCTAGAGTTAAGTGTGAGTGGGAGAGAGAGCCCGAACAAGGGTTGCCGCAGATATTGGCTTATCCGAGCTCAGTCATGCATGTAGAGTTGAATGCGCTCACAGCTTTAACGCGAGATTACAGACCGAACCCTCAGCGCCAGTGACCTACGGCCCCGAGTGCAATGCCTATTGAACGACAATTAACTTGGCCGGTCAGATCAGGCATGGGAAACGACAACTATCGGGTTGAATGCGATCGCCGATCTTGTGGGGTGCATTCCATCCACCAAACCCCACCACCAAACTCGCCGATCTTGTGGGGTGCATTCCATCCACCAAACCCCACCACCAAACCAACCCTTTCATGGGAACGCACCAGCCCAAAGCCAGTGCGATCGTGGATCTCGCTGTGCGATCGCTCGCCTCGTCAGCTGGATACAGCTTTGGCAATCTGGCGATCACACCCAAGGAACGATTGGGAATTCAGGCGAAATTGGCGATCGGGGAATTAAGCGCGATCTCCGATCTTGCAGTGCGATCGCGGGTTGAAGCCATGCAAGGGCGATCGGCAAGGAAAAGGGGCAATCGTTTTAGGAAGGGGCGATCGTGGGATTGGGGAACTGGTAGGGGCGATCGTGGGTTGGAGGCATCCAGGTGGCGATTGCGTTGCTGGATATGGAGTTGCGATCGCACATAATAGATTAAACTCCATCGAGGCAAGCTGGCATGGACTGGAAAACTTATATTCATTCAAACCCCAAAATTCTGCTGGGAAAGCCTGTTATTAAAGGCACACGTCTATCCGTGGAATTCATTCTGGGATTGTTTGCCGAAGGTTGGACGGAACAGCGAGTCTTGGAAAGCTATCCAACTTTGAACGCGATCGCCATTCAAGCCGTTTTTGCGTTTGCCGCAGAATGTCTCAAAGAGGATGTGTTCTATACACCATTACTGTCTACTGAGGCAGGGTAATGCGGTTTCTGGCAAATGAGAATTTCCCCCTACCGAGTGCGAGACTTTTACGGCAAGCAGGCTACGATCTGGCTTCGGTAACTGAGGACTCTCCAGGAATTGAAGATTCAGAGGTTTTGACTCGTGCCGCTGATGAGCAACGGGTGATTTTAACCTTCGATCGTGACTACGGCGAACTGATCTATCGTTTGAGGCTGCCATCACCAACGGGTGTCAGTTACCTGCGGTTTCGTCCCCAGACCCCAGAGGAACCAGCCGTATTATTGTTAAATTTGCTACAGACCGAAGGATTGCAATTTGAGGGGCAGTTTACGGTCATAGATCGCGATCGGATTCGTCAGCGCCCTTTACCGTAGTGCGATCGCCAATCTTGTAGGGTGCGTTCCATCCACCAACCACCACCACCAAACCAACCCTTTCATGGGAACACACCAGTCCAAAGCCAGTGTGATCGTCGCTCTTGTTATGCGATCGCGGGTTGAAGCCATGCAAGGGCGATCGGAAAGGAACAGGGGCGATCGTGTTTCTGGGGGTGAATAAGAATTTGCGATCGCCACAAGGCGAATCACAGATTTACCGTTAGGATCGATAAGGAAATTAGTTCAAACCTTTGGGTATGACATCCTACTCCGTAAACTTACCGCTTCAGCTTCAGCAAGAAGCAGAACAATGGGCAACTCATCAGGGAGTTCCCCTTGACCAATTTATTCTTTGGGCAGTAGCCGAAAAA
>Ga0209591_10005538_pt1 | contig 14070 bp, 16 predicted proteins | sample MAT01_FD_187207 | JGI IMG/M metagenome (GOLD analysis project Ga0209591, IMG submission 187207) | Freshwater microbial communities from Lake Fryxell liftoff mats and glacier meltwater in Antarctica - MAT-01 (SPAdes) (version 2) | ecosystem: Environmental > Aquatic > Freshwater > Ice > Liftoff... | reverse complement strand
TCATCTATTCTTTGAGTGCTTTAACCTTAGATGCCGTAAGGCGTTGATCACCGCCACATCTTTTTTTGTATCGCTCAACTTATCAAGGTGCTTTAACCTTAGATGCCGTAAGGCGTTGATCACCACTATACGAAACTAGACAGGGTAGAACTATTCTTGGTGCTTTAACCTTAGATGCCGTAAGGCGTTGATCACACCCAGATGAGACAATGGCTATTTGAGATTACTATTGTGCTTTAACCTTAGATGCCGTAAGGCGTTGATCACCGAAATGCGATACCAGCTTTGCGAGTACCTAAAAAGGTGCTTTAACCTTAGATGCCGTAAGGCGTTGATCACAATGGGAAGATGATGAATCAATCAGATTTTATGACAGTGCTTTAACCTTAGATGCCGTAAGGCGTTGATCACATCATCACATTCTTCAAAGATGGTATTGCCAGGACGTGCTTTAACCTTAGATGCCGTAAGGCGTTGATCACTATTGACAAATTTATTATAATTGATTATTCTGGATAGTGCTTTAACCTTAGATGCCGTAAGGCGTTGATCACAATGGATCGCCGGTTGCACTCTCAACAGCGTACCCAAGTGCTTTAACCTTAGATGCCGTAAGGCGTTGATCACGAAACTATCCATCCGCAAGTGTCGCCACCGTAGTTGTGTGCTTTAACCTTAGATGCCGTAAGGCGTTGATCACCAAGCAAGTGGAATCTGATCATGGATTCCACTAAAAAGTGCTTTAACCTTAGATGCCGTAAGGCGTTGATCACGGAAGCTGCGGCAGTTGATATTGATGATTATTTGTGTGCTTTAACCTTAGATGCCGTAAGGCGTTGATCACCTTGTCACTTTCGCCAGGGAATGAAACTCCCTAGTGTGCTTTAACCTTAGATGCCGTAAGGCGTTGATCACTACCCTATTTGGAGTAGCTGTCCGCAATGGTTTATTGTGCTTTAACCTTAGATGCCGTAAGGCGTTGATCACTAGATTGTGTTGAACGCTCGTGAAACAAATGGTCAGTGCTTTAACCTTAGATGCCGTAAGGCGTTGATCACATAAGGTGGGGATGAGCGATCGCGTCAGGCAGTTAATGTGCTTTAACCTTAGATGCCGTAAGGCGTTGATCACATATAAATATGACTTACTGTGCCGGAAGATTAAAAGGTGCTTTAACCTTAGATGCCGTAAGGCGTTGATCACATTATTAAAAATGCAGACATTAACATTACAGGAGTTGTGCTTTAACCTTAGATGCCGTAAGGCGTTGATCACGGAGGGATAAAATTGCCCATAGCTTTGTAGTGGGTGGGTGCTTTAACCTTAGATGCCGTAAGGCGTTGATCACCAGGGGTAGCAGGTTTTATTGCGCCGATTTGCGCTTTGTGCTTTAACCTTAGATGCCGTAAGGCGTTGATCACGCAGAGATAAAATTGCCCATAGCTTTGTAGTGGGTGGTGCTTTAACCTTAGATGCCGTAAGGCGTTGATCACTCAGGACGACGCTTTCTTTTTTCACCTGTTGCGCTGGTGCTTTAACCTTAGATGCCGTAAGGCGTTGATCACTAAATATTGATTCATCCTATCTATGGTTTGGTAACTTGTGCTTTAACCTTAGATGCCGTAAGGCGTTGATCACTACAACACAGCCCACCAACTCTGGCATGAGTATTTAGGTGCTTTAACCTTAGATGCCGTAAGGCGTTGATCACGAGAACGGCGGGAGTAAACAAACTATTATGTGCTGTGTGCTTTAACCTTAGATGCCGTAAGGCGTTGATCACTCGATTATTATTAAGATTTGTTATGTGTGCTTGACGTGCTTTAACCTTAGATGCCGTAAGGCGTTGATCACTTATAATACGGCGTTTGATCTCACGGCTTAAATTGCGTGCTTTAACCTTAGATGCCGTAAGGCGTTGATCACAAAAAAGGCTCTAACCTTCGGACAATTAACGAAATGTGCTTTAACCTTAGATGCCGTAAGGCGTTGATCACCGATTGCGGAAAAACAGTCGGTCTGATTAGGGGTGAGTGCTTTAACCTTAGATGCCGTAAGGCGTTGATCACATTGGGTGCGGGTAAAAGAATCAGGTGAACTTTGGTGCTTTAACCTTAGATGCCGTAAGGCGTTGATCACCGAAGTAAGTAAGGAGAATAAGCAGAATGACTCAATGTGCTTTAACCTTAGATGCCGTAAGGCGTTGATCACCTCTGTTTCTAATGGGGCATTTATCCCATTCTCAGTGCTTTAACCTTAGATGCCGTAAGGCGTTGATCACATCACTTTATTTTCGGTTGCTTTTTACCACATATTGTGCTTTAACCTTAGATGCCGTAAGGCGTTGATCACTATTAGTAATTCCGATTGGGCACAGATTGAAGGGTTAGTGCTTTAACCTTAGATGCCGTAAGGCGTTGATCACAAGATATGGAGAGAAAGGGCACCCAAAAAGCCGACAGTGCTTTAACCTTAGATGCCGTAAGGCGTTGATCACACTATTGAAAATAAACGTGGTTGTCGTCGTTTTCGTGTGGTTTAACCTTAGATGCCTTTTGGCCTTGAAGTCAACATATTACTATTACCCCTCTCTTAAAACCCTTGCGGTGTCTGTAGAGTTACAGCAGCATCAGCACGTTCGCCAATACCGCTATCTGCCGCGCCAACAATTGTTTTGCTTCGTTAACTGAGCCGTGACGCAGTTCGTGGATAGCTTGATGCAGTCCAGTGTGGGCATTCGCTGCACCGTTGATTGCTGTTTGTAAAGTTTGTTGGTCTGTCATGCTTACAATTTTTCTCAAGGGTTCGCTTTTTACCCAGATTCCACTAAACTTCCTGTGACTCTTGCGAAACTTTTAGTAGATTTTACCGTAATTTCTTGAATATTGCCTTCGATTTTAAGTATTAATCACAACATTTAACCCACAAGCAGCTTCAATTTTCTGGCTTAATACACCGAATAAACTCATGTCAGCTATGGGAAGCATCAAATTTTCTCTTGCTTTCCTTTGCTGCCTCAATGACTTCTTCTAGAGTGCATTGATAGACTTCTAAAAATTTGGGGATGTCTTCAATTGGCAACCTGGGAGTATGCCGCCCAATATCCCAGTTGCGAACAGTTGATTCGGCGATTCCTAAGCTAGATGCCACATCTACTGTTCGTAACCCTGCTTTTTCTCTTAACTCCTTCATATCCATAACAGAATAGTACTACCAATAAAATATCAGTTAGCTAACATAGTTGACAAGCGTAGTTAACTAGCGGATAATAGATACATAAGAGAAGCGCCCCTGACTGCGAATCTGAAGCGCTTCTTTTGCCCTAAATTTAAAGAGCTTACCAATCATGACATATCCGACTTATACCCAACAACATCTGCAACTAAAATCCATTGCCCGTGTCAAGCAAATCTACAGCCAAATCGCCTGTACAGTCGAAGTAAGCGACAAACGCTGCAAAGATTCTTGGATTACTGCGATCGCTGAATATCAGGCTAGTAAGATTCACAAAGTCGCTGACGAACAAACCACAGCCCAAACGGAACTCGACGGGTTCATCGCAGACCAAGCCGAAGTTGTAGCCCCCGAACTGCTGAGAACAGTAGAAATCACCTTTTACCACCATGAAATCTACGCTGGTGACAGATTGATAGCCAGCATCACCCACGACCACACGGACTTCGTAACGCAACGGTGGGTGGTAACGGTCAACGGTGTAGAAGAACACCGCGCTGATACTTGGGCTAAGTGCTATCGCTACATTCAATGGCACTTAAGCAATTCGCAATTCGCAGTTCGCAATTCGCAATTAGAATTAGCGCTTCTTGCTCAAACTTACAAACTATCCAATCATCGCATTGGAATTTGGCATATTTTAATAATTGCGAATTGCGAATTGCGAATTGCGAATTGCTTTGTGTGGTGGTTGGCAGTCGCACAAACCCCACTTTATGCAGAAGCGGTTGACTGTGAAGAACTGCTAGACCGACCCTTTGAAATGCTGACGAATGATGAATGGGGACAGTTACGACAATTAGTAACAGCCTAATTCTCACAACGGCGATGGCGTAACCGCCCACCAGAGGTGATCGCTCCACATGATAGCGATCGCCCTAAATCATCCTCAACAATCATAAATCATAATGCAACCAACAATCACGATCCCCCAACACTGGGGCTACCCTCGCTTTGCTTTGTCACAGCGCACAAACCAGGGCATTATCCTGGGGCTTCAATACTACCCGAATGGTACTGAACTGGCTGAACAATTTGGTGATGGTTGGCGTTATGCGGTTATGCCTAACAGAAACTCCGATGAATTATTCCACTTCCAAGAGTCTGAAATTAAACCACTCTCCCAACAGGAATTACTTTCAGAAATCACCACAGAGATTGAGTTTTATCAACAGCAGATAGCCATTCTGCAACAACAGTTAGCAGTAGTAACTGGAGGTTCTGTCAATGCCTAAGACGGTTGACAACTATGTGGAGCGTACTTCTGCTAGATTACTGCACTCTCTAAGTCGCTCTGGTGGTTCTATTCCTTTGCACCGCATTCAGTTCTCAGAAACCATCATCCAATATTTGCTTGATAAAAAACGGGTGCAAGTACAAAACACTGGATGCGGTTTTTTGTTGGAGATTGCCAAGGATTTTTAGCTGACGAAACAATCAAGAGCAAATATGAAACTTTACGCTAAAACCATTTCACAAACTTTACCAGATTGGGCAATTGTCGTTACACAGAGTGCAGATTTGATTGAGATTGAAATCAATGATGACCATCCGAATTTTCAATCTCTACTTGAAGAACTAACAACAGAGATTGAACCAGGAGTTATGGGAGTTAAAGCGGAGGATTTATGTTTACGGCTCGGAATCGAACTTTCTAACCCACATCTTCACCAATTAGTTGAAAAAGCCAAAAATCTGATATCTGAAATTGCTGCACACCCAGAATACAAACAATTGCTGAATTTGGGATATAGCCCTGATTTAAACATCGCTGATGCTAGCACTGCTCCCACTTATCTGGAATGGGAGCTAGACCGGAATCAACAGCACTCTGTTTAGTAAAGAAGCGATTGCCTGAATATCAGCTTTTCTTCAAGCAATCGTAAAGCACTGAAAGTTTACGCTACAAACCACTAATTATCACACACCCCAACAAAATATGGTTAGTGAAATCAAACTAGGTTTATGCAACCCTCCCGAACCGATTTATCTCTATGTCAAAAACGCCGAGTTAGGTGGAGAATCTTACCTGTGGTATCACTATGATATTGACAGGGAGAAAACTATCCCTGTTACCCAAAGAGCTTTAACTGGGTACTTATCAGAACTTCGATTGACGACTAAAGAATTCAAAGGCAAGGACAATCTCAAACTCGATATTGTTGTCAATGCCGACGAACTTTACATCATAAGAACTGGTGTTGAAACCAATTTTGCCAAAAGCTTTCTTTTAGCTGCGTCATTAGTTCAAGATTTTTCTAAGCCACTGATTATCGTTGCAAATGCTGGCGACGAAAACACGGTTTTCTGTAATCTTTACGATGCTGCAACCAAAACCAAGATTTATAGAGAATGGAGTAGAGATGCTGATTGGGCAACTATCATTCGTGATATTCAATCTTTATTGGGTGGAACTTCAAGCTCCATCCCAGAACCACCACTAACTCCACCAAAACTTAGCGTAGTCCCCCAACCTGTACATCCTCAAGACTTGCGAGTTAAAAATATTCGTACCTTGCTTGATTATCCACTTGATTTAGTCAAAGAGTGGTTGCAATTTCAAGATGTTGACCGCCCAAGTTTACTTGATATTAGCAAGATTGATGAACTAATCAAAAGTATGTGTTTGGCTTGGGCAGCAGATAAGTGTGAATATCCCAATCATGCCGAATCTTCGTATCACAATCTTGTTGTTGATGCCGTTGCTAGCAGTGCTGATGAGTTAGCTGCAATCAACGTATGGATGCAACAGTTGCAAACTGCAAAAGCCGGAGCAGTGTAAATCAAAAGTCAGGATTCAGAAGTAAAAATATTCTGAATCCTCAATTAATCACACAGGAATGAAGCTATGAAAGTCAACTCCAATTCGCAATTCGCAGTAGAGCCTCCGGCACGCTCCGCGAACGCAATTCGCAATTCGCAATTAAGACAATTAAGACAATTAAGACAATTAAGACAATTAAGACAATTAAGACAATTAAGACAATTAAGACAATTAAGACAATTAAGACAATTAAGACAATTTAGTGGGGGCTTGTACCTCCCACTCTCTTGTTGACCACCAACCTACGGTATGGTAGGGGCTTGTACCCACTTTCAGCCAATTAATCAATTAGTTCATAATTCGCATTTTCAATTGCGAATTGCGAATTGCGTTCGCGGAGCGTGCCGGAGGCTCTACTGCGAATTGCGAATTGTTTGGTCAAGTGGATTTTGAATCAATCAGCGCTCGAATTGTCAAACAACATTCTTCTACTAAATCTGCATAAATATGGGAGTTGATCAGATGTACACAAAATGGACTGATGAAGAACTAGCAATCGTTGAAGAGATGGCTTGCCTTTACACTGTCAAACAAATAGCATATCGACTGAAAAGAAGAGGATACACACGCTCAACATCAGCTATTCAAAATAAATTACGCTTTTTAGGATACTCGGCACGTCCAATTCTTGATAATTACAATTGCTGTGAAATTGCCAGAGTTTTACAACTCAACTCAGCTACTGTTTGGAGTTGGGTAAAGAAGGGCTGGATACGTACATCTCGAAGTTCTGGCAGATATCACCAAATCAAGAGTAAAGACCTAAAGCGTTTTCTTCAAAACCCACCCCAACGTCTTAAAAGTCGCATTGCTGACATTGATAAAGATGCTATCGAGTACTTAGTCGGGAGATTAGGATGACACAGCAAATCATTCCCCAAGACACTAAAAAAGTTCTTGACCTCTGCTCCGGCATTGGCGGTTTTACCCTTGGTCACTTGATTAGTGGTGGTTTTGAAACTGTAGCCTTTTGCGAGATTAATCAGTACTGCCAACAAATTCTAAATCTACGCTTCCCACATATTCCAATTATCCAGGACATCCATGATATTACAGTTGAGTCTTTGGCAAGAATCGGAGTTGCAAAAGTTGACGGCATCATCGCCGGACTCCCCTGCCCTCCCTTTAGCCTCGCCGGAAAGCGCCTTGCCTCACTTGACTCGCGCAACCTCTTCGGAGAGTTATTTAGAATCCTTTGCGAGATTCGACCAACATGGGCGATTGTGGAAAACGTTCCCGGATTGCTCACTGCTGAAGGCGGTCAATTTTTCTGTGCCGTACTGTGGGAGTTTGCCTCGTTGGGGTTTGATGTCGAGTGGGGAATTGTTTCAGCAGTCTCGGTGGGGGCTGTCCACTTGCGAGAAAGAGTGTGGATTATTGCTACCAACTCCCAAAGCCCAAGACGGGGAACATCCTGGAGTCACTACGAGAAAGCCGGGACAAACGTTGCATCTGTCAGCTGCCGTAATGCTGATGACTCCTCAACACAGCGATTGCAACGACAACATTCAAAGCAACTTCAACAAATCTCCTCATTTGAATACACAGCGATCGCTCAACCCATATTTGGTAGAGGCGATGATCGGAGTGCCACAAGGCTGGACAGATGTCTGCTTACCTACCCAGGACTTACAGATTGGCTGTGTGCTACCACAATCCCCAGCTTCAGTCGGCTCAGTCGTAGAGAAATTGCAGCGCTTACGAGCAAAGAGCAAGCAGAATATCGCCAACTCTATGCACAATACTTTGCAATCAGAAGAGAACACAAACAGCAGTTGATGGCTCTGGGTAATGCCATTGTTCCCCAATGTGCTGCACTCATTTTCGACCGATTGAAACAAATTTTGTCAACCAACAATTCAGCAGTTAAAAGCCAGGAAAACACATGATTGACCACATTAACACGCTCAAAACGAGTTGGTATATATCTCCGCCTTGGCACAAAACAATTCCACCTGTTGCAGTCAATTTACTGGAGAGAGTTTTCCTGCGAACCACAAGAACATTCGGTTATTGCTCCGGTGTTCAGTGGAAACACGAATGTTGGCTTTATACAGTCATTTGTGGTAATGAAATTCTCCACGCCACAGAACATCAAATCATTGGCAGTGGAGAGTTAGAAGGCATCAGTTTGCAAAAACCTACTTTTGTTCTGGGCGAAAGAGTGATGCTCTGTTCTCACGATAAAGGAACAAAGCAACGGCTGATTTTGGGAATTGTACTTGTGGATTGTTCCTGGTTCTATGTTGTCGAATTGGTATCACCAACATTGACGAAAACACCGACTATATTCAATCGCTTCTCGCTGGTCAGTGAGAAAAGTTTGATGCGAGTAAATGCCTGATTCTTTCTAATCATAAAAGTGAAAATTCTCACACAATCTAAAAATTATGTCGCAAATCGAAATCGTTGAAATCATTGAACAAATCAAACAAGAGATTGAAGTTGATGCAGATGGTCACGGTAAAGCCAGTATCAGAGCAACAGCAAGATTAGCTGGGGTAAGTGATATGGCTATCATCAAAGCCTTAGAAAGTGCAAACCTAGAACCATCTAAATTATCTAAAATCCTTATGGACTATGGGTTTGATGCCACAAACCAAAAGCAATGGAGAACTAATGGAATTCCAGACACCGCGATCGCAATCATCCTAGAGTACTACGCTTTTGATGCTGGTAGATACTCCACCAAACAAGCCAGATTGGTATGCCGTTCATTTAACACCATCGGCATTCGGGCATGGATTCAAGATAAATTGGGCTGGACTAAACCTGTCACTCCCAACGAAACAGGGATGACACAAATACAGTTACTCGCTGCTCTTGCACAACAATTGGCAGAACAAGAGCAGTATTTACTCCAACAACAACAGCAACAAACTCAAATCTTGGCGAGACTAAAAGCTGTTGAAGTTGAACAGGATCGCGTTAACACCCCATGCGGACATAAATACAGTGTCGTCGGTTTCGCTAATCTTCAAGGTTTAGAAATATCTGTAAAAGTTGCCAGTGCTAAAGGTAGAAAAGCAAGCGCATTGTGTCGAAAACAAGGCATAGAAATAGAACGTATTCATGACCCCCGCTTTGGAAAAGTTGGTTTGTACCCAGAGAGTGTTTTGGTTGAGGTTTTTAAAGCCGAACCAAACTAATAGCAACTCCTTCAGCACACATTCAATAGTAGGAGAAAATACCATGCAACAACTTAATTTATTTAACGAATCAACCCCAATTTTACCCATCACTTACTACCCTGATTTCTTAAGCCTTGAACAAGCCAACTCGCTCTACCAACACTGTCTAAAACTGGAATGGCAGCAGAATCAAATCAGGATCGCGGGTAAAACAATGCCCGTCCCCCGCCTGGAGTGCATTTACGGTGATGCCGGATGTGATTACCTCTACTCCAACAGCGTGTTTTTGAAACCCCTAACTTGGACAGACAATCTGGCTAAGTTGCGGGACTCTATCACCGCATTGACTGGCTACAAGTTCCGCATAGTCATCGGCAACCAATACCGCACGGGACAAGATTCAATCGGCTGGCATTCAGACAATGAGCAATCAATGGGTATAAATACAGCCATCGCATCAGTCAGCTTGGGGTCATGTCGCAAGTTCCAAATTAAACCGAGAAATGGCAAACCTACTGACTTTTGGCTGGAACACGGAAGTTTGCTTGTAATGCATTCCGGCTGTCAGTCCACGCACCTTCACCAAGTTCCCAAGACCAACAAAGTGGTTAGCACACGTATTAATCTCACTTTCCGACCGCACACCGGGGGAAGGAAATAATTCTGATTTTTTCAATCTGAGCCGAGAAACAATAGCACTTCAAAAAAGCTGTCAACCCTGATTCTATATCAGATTCACTGGCTGGCAGCATCAATTTTTCGTGCAATTGATTTTTCAATAGTCATCTACAATCACAGTCTATTAGTTTATTTGTACTATTGTATTCCCTCAAAAAGGAGTCAGTTCGTGGGAGAAGCAAAACGTCGCCGCAAATTAGATCCAAATTACGGTCAAACTAAAATACCCGATTCTTCTGAACCAACCCCAAGCAAGGTTCAAAACATTCAAACATCCTCTCAAAATCATTTCATCAATTCTCGTCAGGAATTACCATCATTTCATCTAAATTTACCTCCACTACCTAAACAAAATCATCCTCCTCATCAGATAAACGCTACCGATACTCGTCAAAATGCCAACAGTGAATTAGCCCCTAACCATTGGCATGAATGGGTTATCGGTTCAGCCGTTGACCCCATACTCACTGAGCTAAATGTTCGCTCCTTCAGTGGTGATGAAATATACGAGTATCTGGTGTACGCCCTGCCCCAAACAGCCCGACGCAATGATGGACGACTGCGTGATGACTACTTGAAAAGATATGCCCACGCGGAGTTCGGCGCATGGCGGGTTAGTGGACTTGACCCCCTGAACGATTGGCTACCGATGGAGTGGGGAAGAATAAAACCCGATTGCCCCCGCCTGGAATGGGACAAAGAAACTCAACAGCAGACTGATAAGCCTGTCAAATACGAGTCCCCAGCTAAAACCCCTAACCGAGTTACCTACTTGAGAGTTCCCCTACATATTTGGAAGTTGGTGTCCCTGCGGTATGACGTGCCAATGCCAGAACATATTACTGTTACCCAAGAAGGAGAGGCGTTAGGGTTTTGGGCTTGGGTAATGGCACACCCCGAAATTCCTGTAATCTTTACGGAGGGGGAGAAAAAATCAGGTTGTCTCCTAACTCTTGGGTATGCAGCGATCGCACTCCCAGGAATTTGGAACGGTCGAGTCGGCAAGGAGGACTTTGAACGTCTCCACCCTGATTTAGTCCCAATTGCTCAGAAAGGTCGCAAATTCGTTATCTTGTTCGACTACGAAAGCAAACCCAAAACCAAACAGCAGATTTTTCAAGCCACCCGCCGTACCTGTCAAGCAATTATCCAACAACACTGCCAATGCGAAGTAGCGCTGCTGCCAGGGCCAGAAAAAGGAATTGACGATTGGGTTGTAGCACTGGGGAAAAAAGCAGATGTTGCAGTCAACACCATGATTGCTGATGCCCTGACTCTAAACGAGTACCAGCAAAGATTTTTCGTCAATCGTGCCAGGGGACTCCGTAGATTTAAACCCAATGTGACGGTGAATACTCGCTACCTATCCCAAGCGATTCATTCCCTACCTCAATCGGGGGTAGTTGGTTTAGCTTCCGACATGGGTACAGGTAAAACCGAAATCTTGGCAATCGTCAGAAAAAATAACCCCCAACTCAGCTTTTTGAACAATGGGCATCGGGTTAATCTGTTGAAGAATTTGAGCGATCGCCTACAAACTGCCATGTACTCCGCCCTGAATTGCGGCGACTGGGCCAAAGCCAAAGCACTGAGTATAACCGTTGATTCATTGTATAAAATGGCGAACGATTTACAGGCTTATGATATTTTATTTATTGATGAAGCTTGTCAATATCTCGCCCATCTGCTCAAATCGAAAACCTGCAAGTCACACAGAGGGGCTATTCTGGAAGTGCTGGAATATCTGGTTTACAATGCCAAACTGGTAGTCTTAGCTGATGCCCACCTCGATGATTTGACCATTGAGTTCTTCATGAGAATGCGACCGGCTGGCGAAAAACCTTTCATCATCAAAAACAACTATCGTTCGGGTGGTCGTCAAGTTCAGTGGTACGAGGGGAAAAACAGCAGCGCAGTAGTTGCCCAGTTCCACGCTCAACTCATGTTGGGTAAAAAGTTGATGATGGTCAGTGACAGTAAGCGCTTCATTAAAAAGTTAGAACGTGCTTTAAATGACGGTACATCAATGGATGATAGCGATGAAACACTCGAACCCGTTGAAGACCGTCAGCTAAAAGTCTGGGCTATTCACTCGGAAAATAGCGGTAGTGAAGAAAACGTTATATTTATTAGAGAAATCAACACTGCTATTAAAGATATTGACGCTTTTTTAATTACTCCCAGTCTTGGTACAGGGGTCGATATTTCCAGCTATCATTTTGATGCGGTGTTTGGTGTATTTCATGCAGTTTCACAATCTGCTACAGAATGCGTCCAACAATTATGGCGCTATCGTCCCAATGTGCCGATGTATGTTTGGGTTGCTCCCCGCCCTCCCTTTGGTTACGCCGAAACCAATGCCCGTCGCATCAAGGAACAGATTCTTCAGAAAAATGAAATGACTGCGTTTTTGATTCGCATTGACAGAGAAACAGGTAAGCGCGGGGCTGAGAAAGATTGGGCGTTGGATACCAGTTGTCAGATTGAAGCGCAACGGAATTGGTCTATCAATAATCTTCGCTCTGATCTGCGATCGCTATTGGAGGAAATGGGCAATACAATTGTTCCTGCCGGGGACGGTGGTGATGAAGGGGCTTCTCGGTGGATGAAGACGGCGGGTATCGCCATAGATTCGGAGCATTACGCTAAAGTTGCTAATGCCAAAGATATTGACCGGAGGACATACAACAGTAGGCAGCATCAGGATTATCTCAAAACGGAGGAGGCGATTGAGTGTGAGAAGTTCCGTATTTTTGATACTTATGGGATGTCCGTAACCCCGGATTTGGTAGAAAAAGATGATGGGGGGAGATTAATTAAAAAGATTGTGGCATTAGAGGCAATCTTGGCTCTCCCAGGGGAAATGATTACCTCGGAGCAGGGGCGTGAAATTGTTGCACCGCCACCTGTTGTGGTGGAACGCGATAAATCAGAAAGAGAGCGGCTAGCCATCTGCACCGATTGGAGTAATCATTCAACATCCTGGTTAATGCGTCATCGGCTGGGACTTAGGGCTGTGTTGATGGATCTTATGGCTGGGGTTGAGATTAAAGGGGACGAAGCGATGATTGAAGCTTTGGCTCAGTTTTCCAAACGCAACGCATCTCACGTTAAGGGCATTCTTAATCTCACCATTCCCCTTGATGAATCTCCTGTGTGGATTTTGGGGCAGTTTCTTTCACAACTGGGACTATCAACAGAATCGCGGCGACCCTTGGAGGATGGGAAACGGGTTCGGTATTATCGTTTGAATACTGAGGATGTCGTGTTTGCTCAGGAGTTGTTGGAGTATCGGCAAAGGCAACGCGACCAGAGGGAACTAAAGCGTCAGGAGCAGCAAGAGAGAGATGCGGCTTACGCGGCTAGGATACAGACACAGTATGGGATTAATTCGCCGTCCACACCCCCCATTAATGAAGATGGAGATAATAATCGGGGGGGTATGGACACAGAGGCAGAACTCAGTGATTCTTGGTGGGAGGGGGTCAAATATTATGCTCAGTTGGCGATTAAGCGGTTTGAGTCCGGGGTGGAGTCAGTTAAAGAATTACTCAGTACACTGACGATTGATCAGCGTTGGGGGGTGATGCTGAAGTTTGAAGATTTTGAACCGGACTTGTTTGCTCAACTGGTGACAGATGCGCCCCAGTGGACTGAATGGATGGCGTGATTAGATTCGGTGTCAGTCGCTAATAGATATAACCACACCACCCATCAACTCTACCAACATCACCCGACATTCCCCAAACGGAACATAGCGAAATCCAAGGATAGAAGGGGTTAAGCCGGAAATTGCACCAAGGACTCGACAGTGCTGGTCAGTTCTATAGTGAGTCAGTTTCCACCTGTGGTGAGGCTGTGGGCGTTGCTGATGGTGAGCCTTACACCGAATGCATACCTGAGCCAGTGACTATTAAGGGGTTAACTTTCAGGGCGGTTGTACGTCTGTGGTGTGTGATTGGCTGGTGGTGGCGTAGGCTTCATTGCTTGCCCATTTTCATCCCGTGCTGCCATCATCAAGCTCAGAACATCACCCTGGCTGTGATTCTTCTTTATTCTTTTCTCTTCAATTTCTCCTTGAAGTAATTCATGAATATGGCTTTGTCTAGGCTGTTTACTTTGAGCCTTTTTGGAGGGTAAAAATTCATGCTAAATACGTGGTAACTGTTTGGGTAAAAGCTTATCTAGCATAGACTTTGCGTT
>Ga0209591_10005535_pt1 | contig 14079 bp, 16 predicted proteins | sample MAT01_FD_187207 | JGI IMG/M metagenome (GOLD analysis project Ga0209591, IMG submission 187207) | Freshwater microbial communities from Lake Fryxell liftoff mats and glacier meltwater in Antarctica - MAT-01 (SPAdes) (version 2) | ecosystem: Environmental > Aquatic > Freshwater > Ice > Liftoff... | reverse complement strand
TAGAGGCGAAGTATTTCTTGTTTATCATCCAGCGCAAGTTTAACAGCCATTGATTTGGGATACCCCGAAACCGCATCTACGAACCAACCAATATCTTAACGCTTGAACGCATAGGTTAGACTTTTAAATATTTTGGTTTGCAAGATGTACCAGAATTAATGGGAGCATTAAATTTCATATTTGCGGAAAGTTTGCCCCAAGGCTAGTGCTAACCAATGGGCGCGAAGATATTTATAAAAATTGCCAATGAAAACTGACAAATTATTTTATCGAATATTCTTATCTCAACCCAGTCTCATTGCCGAATTATTGTCTGACATTCCCGATGATTGCGAATTTGAGTACAGCGCCCCAGTCATCAAAGAAAAAGAAATCCGCCTCGATGGACTCCTCACACCCATCGGCGATCGCCCCAACTTACCAATCATCTTTCTCGAAGCGCAAATGCAGCGAGACAGTGAATTTTATAGTCGCTACTTTGCGGGATTATTTGTCTATCTACATCAATACAAGGTGAAAAGAACATGGCGAGGATTATTGATTTTAAATACTCGTAATCAGGATCTCGGTGCAGAAAGCCCTTATCAGGCTTTATTAAATACGCAAGTGCAAAGATTATATTTGCAAGACTTGTTAACCCAAGAAAATCTAAGCCCAAACTTAGCCCTATTAAAATTGATCGTAACGCCTGAAACGGAGGCTCTAAAACAAGCACAACAAATTCTAAACAGTGCTGAAACCGAAACTGAATTTCGCCTAAAATTAGATTTGATCGAAGCTATACTGGTAAATAAATTTCCAAAATTAACCATAGAAGAGGTACAAAAAATGCTCAATCTCAGAGAAGCTGATGTCACCCAAACACGTTTTTATCAGGAAGTCTTGCAAATAGGTCGCCGTGAGGGATCTCAGCAAGGTATGCAACAGGGAGAAGCAAACATGGTAATTCGTCTGTTGACCCGACGTTGCGGTAAGTTAACTTCTAGCCAAATCAAGAAAGTGCGATCGCTATCTCTCGATCAATTAGATGCTCTTGGAGATGCGTTACTTGACTTTCAACATTTGCCTGACTTAGAAAATTGGTTTAGTAGTAACAACTTAGAGCTTTAGGATTAGAGATAGGCAAGGTTTTCCATCCTCCAACGTCAGTGCTAGTTAAGCACATTAGAGGAATAATTTTTAGGGCTATGTCTGATACAGTAATTCGAGTTGAAAATCTTAGTAAGCGATATACCATTGGGCATCAGAGGCAGGAGCGCTATGTCGCACTGCGCGATGCGATCGCAAATACTACAAGGTCGTTAAAGCAAAGATTTTTTAACTCCAACCAAAAGTTTGAAGATCCTGCCCATGAGGATTTTTGGGCGTTGCAGAATATAATCGACATTAGAATACAAAACTTAGAATCGCCTTTTTATAGAAGCTTGTAAGTCATGAGCAGAACTTTGTACGAACGAGACTATGGACTCTGGGCAGAACAGATGGCAGATCTGATCGCGGCGGGACGTTTTGGGGAATTAGATATTGAAAATTTAGTTGAAGAGGTGCGCGATTTGTCAAAGCGGGAACGCGATCGCCTATTGAGTAGCTTGAGTCTAATCGTGCAGCATCTACTCAAGTGGGACTATCAACCACAAAAAAGATCGAGAAGTTGGCAAGTTACCATTCAACGAGAACGACTGAATATCAAGAAATATTTGCGAGATAGTCCAAGCCTAAAGCGCTATTTAACTGATGAATATTTAGGTCAAGTTTATGAAACTGGTCGTTTGGATGCGATCGGTGAGACGGGCTTAGATATGCCCATTGACTGCCCGTATGTAATTAGCGAGGCGCTAAATCGAGATATTAATTTGTTAGAAGGTGAGTAAGATGACAGCTTTGTACGAACGAGACTATGGACTCTGGGCAGAACAGATGGCAGATCTGATCGCGGCGGGACGTTTTGGGGAATTAGATATTGAAAATTTAGTTGAAGAGGTGCGTGATTTGTCAAAGCGGGAACGCGATCGCCTGTTGAGCAGCCTAAGTTTAATCGTTCATCATTTGCTAAAGTGGGACTATCAACCACAAAAAAGATCGCGGAGTTGGGCGGGAACTATTCAACGGGAGCGAGCGAATATTTCGCTGTATTTGGCAGATAGTCTTAGTTTGCAGCGCTATTTAGTCGATGAATGGTTGCATAAAATGTATGTGGTAGCCTGTGCGGATGCTTTTAAAGAGACAGGCTTACAATTTCCAGAGGTTTGTCCTTATGGAATTAGGGATGTCTTAGAGCGAGATATCCATTTTTAGATATAATTTTAAGATGTCTGATACAGTAATTCGGGTCGAAAATCTTAGTAAGCGATATATCATCGGGCATCAGAAGCAGGAGCGCTATGTCGCACTGCGCGATGTAATTGCTAATGGCGCAAAGTCGTTAAAGCAAAGAATTTTTCACCCGATGCAAAAATTTGAAGATCCAGAGCATGAGGATTTTTGGGCTTTGAAGGATGTGTCGTTTGAAATTAAGCAAGGCGATCGTCGCATATCTCTATCAAAATTGGACTCAGGAGAAGTTGTTAAATGAGATCAAGCATCAAATGCGATCAATTTCAGCTAATCAATACAGTTAAAGTTTTACGAGAAAATGAATATTTTAAAAAATAAATTAACACCTTTTTATAACTTTCATAGATAATTGCGACGAGGAGATCTTACCCAAGCCTTAAGAGCCGATAATATAGGCTTGGGTATGAGCGATTTTACTTTAGCCTTGAGTCTCAGCATCGGCATAATCCTCCAAATTTGAGACTTAAATGAAATCGGAAGATCGACATTAAATGGATCGGGAAATTTTTTATGACGATCCGAACCTAGGTAGTAATAATACTTTCTTTCTGAATTTTCGATAGCTGAGCTATCTGAATAGTAACCATAGGTATATCTCCAGTTAGACGTTTCGGGATGGTGATTGCTAATTAGCAGGGATTTATAATCTTCAAATAAAGTTCTGAGTTCAGGTCTATTAATCAAGTTATAGCGATTTTGATGCTTTGAGATCGCTTCCATCTCTTTCAAGAGTAAGCCACTAAAGTGATAAAAATACAATAATTTTTGGTTGCAATACCAAACTCCGTCTCGGCGTTCTAAAGTTCGCTCGTGGAGATTCCAATATGCCATGTTATAACCTAGCTCGCGCAAAATATAAACATTAGCGAATATCGCTGGAACCAGATCCATCCATCTTTGATCTACAAATAATGCATTTGCCTGATCGATAATACATAGATCGTAGAGTTTCTCTTTCCACCATTCCAATAGAAGTTTAGTGGTTGATGTGTCACTTATAGCAATAAAACCTAAATTGTAAACTCCAGAAAACAATAAATTACGATCATCAATAAGCAAGCCATCATTGGGTAGGGCTTTGGTGATATGAGGTGTGAGAACAATTGAATGATTATCTAAAATTTCAAAAATGTAGTCTAATGGTTGAAATACTTGTATGTCAGGATCGAGATATATCAACTTTTGCAGATTATATTCTTTAATCAAATATTCCAATAGATATGGCTTAGTTGCTGTGGAAAGTTCTGTAATATTGTACTTAAATACAAAAGATTGAATGTTTGGAATATTAAGTTTGTCCAGAGATATAACTGTAAAATTTTCATTTTGAGGCTCGAATTTATCTTTGATATCGTCTACTATCAATACGAAACAAAGTAAGTCTGGATGACAATCCTTTAATGATTGACAAAGAGATCTTGCAAATCCCAAATAATTTTTTGCAATAATCGTACAAAATGCTAAATGATTATTCATGATATTAATTTACGTAATTTACGCATAATTTTTGAAAAATGGAGGCGATCGCTTAAGACAGAACGATACCACCTAAATAAATTTTTCCAACCATTTCTTTCAATATGATTAGAAGTCATCATTTTTGCTTTTCTGAGTTGCCCTCTAAGCAGCATTCCTCTAATAAGATGCCCATAAGAATGAAAGGTGATATCTATATCTTGATGAAATTTAGTTTTCGCAATACTAAAACTTTCATTAAAAATGAGAGCTATGCATCTTTCAACATGACTGCTTTCGCGTTCGGTCATTTCTATCACTGTATCTGTTGGTAGTCCCCAGCAGTTATGGTCTCCAATCACTGAAGCATACCAAATTGGATTGGCTTTTAGAAGTTGAACCATTGGTAATGGCTTTGCCCAACTAGAGGTGCATATCCAAGTTATGCCGCTAGAACATCCGATTAAAAGCGTACAATATTTCGTGAGTTCGGCATTCTCGCGCAATGAAATCTTGCTACCGTCAACGATGTTTTCGCAACCAGAATCAATTGAAACATTTGAAGACAAGATTGCACATACATCATCTGAAAAATGCTCGACTAACTTCTTAGCTACATCTAAAGCAAAATCTGGATTAACAAATGATTGATCGCTTTTAGGAGAGCATTCAAACAAAATGACATGTTTTCTTTGAGTTAGTTTGTTCTTTTCAGCAAATATACGAACGCGCTCAACTTCATTTGCTGAAAGGCAGAGGATCGGAGCGATTGGAACGGTAATCGGATTTGGGTAGCCGCGAAATGTAGACGAACGGATTAAACCATCATATTTCTCATAGTTACAAGGGCTAAATTGAGTGAAAAATATCTCGTCAAAATCCCCTTTACTTTTTCGATCTATCGCTTCGCTAACAAATTGATTCCACACTTTGGTTGCATCTTCAATTTTGTGTAATGCAATCTCCCAGATTTCATCAACATGAGGATTTCCTTCTATTACACTGCGACACATAGAACCGATCGCCCAAGTTAGGTGGCAGTCTGGATAGTCAACTTTAATCTGGTGTGCAACGGTAGTTGCATATAAGCAGTCCCCATTAGAGTTAAGTTGTCCCAGTAAAATTCGCTTGTTATTTGATTTAGAAATCTCTGAATAAGTCATGGAAATTTATTTGCTATTAACTGCTTTTTGATAGACTTTAACAGTTTCATCGGCACATTTTGCCCAACTAAATTTTTTTGCTCTTTGTAACCCTTTTACTCTTAGAGAACTACCAAGTAAACTGTCACTCATAAGAGATAACATCGCTTGGCAAAGTTCGTCCTTGTTAGTAGGATCAATTAAGATTGACGCATCTGCAACCACCTCAGGTAAGGAAGTAGTATTGGAGCAAATTACTGGTACGCCACATTGCATAGCTTCTAAGACTGGCAGACCGAATCCCTCAGCAAGTGAAGGAAATATAAATCCCCTTGCTCCACTATAAATTGAACTCAAATCTTCATCAGGTACATAACCTGTAAAAATAATTCTTGACTTTAATTTTTCATTAATATTAGCTGAACTATAAATCTGCTCATAGTTCCACCCCTTTTCTCCAACTATTACAAGATAAAGATTTTTATAATCATATTCCGACACAAAATCAAAAAATGATGTAATTAAATGTGCAAAGTTTTTTCTCGGTTGAAAAGAGGCTAATGACAAAAAATATTCTCCTTCAGGGATATTATATCGAGACTTGGTTTCGATAATTACGCTATTTTCTTGTACAGGGTAAAAGTGGCATGATGCCGCCAATGGAGTCACAAGAACTCTCTCCTCAGCCATTTTTGTGTATTCGCAAAACTCATTTTTAGTATAATCAGAAATACAGATTATCCAATCTTTTTCATAGTCAATACTTTCAAGAATTTGTTTAAAGATATTATCTATAACTCTTGAGGAAAACTCTGGGTATTTGACTGGAATCAAATCATAAATTGTCAATACTCTTGATAAATTTCTCGTTAGAGCGATAGGAGGAAGCTTAAAGTAAGGAGAGTGAAAAACATCGTAACAATTTGGATCGAATACATTATAACCATCTATATATTGTAAGTAAGACGCTAATTTAAGTAAACCTCGTATTAATTTATATACTCCAGAAGATTTTGAAGTTTTAGAAGAATCTTGAGTATATTGAAGTTCTATTAGATTATGGTAAAAATCCTTTAAACCAAATCTACTTTGATAGGCATCAACAAAATCGAGCTGCAAGTCATTTCTAAAATATTTGATGTATAAAGAAGAAAGTTCTGAGCCAAAAACTACTTTAGGATCGCACAATCCCATACTAGTCAATTTAATATCAGGTTTTTTGTTTAGTTCTTGTAAAATCTCCCCAATTACTCTATACAATCCCGTTCTAGATGCAGGATTTGTAAAACATCTCCCCAAGACCGAAATATCATACGCAACTTTTATGATCATGAATTTTTTTAAGTTTTTTGTTTAGTTCTTGTAAAATCTCCCCAATTACTCTATACAATCCCGTTCTAGATGCAGGATTTGTAAAACATCTCCCCAAGACCGAAATATCATACGCAACTTTTATGATCATGAATTTTTTAAGTTTTTTTTAGTAGTTTATAGATTAGCAGAAAGGTAAATATTTCAATGCTTTAGCCTTTTCAGAAAAACCTTAAGGAAATTAAGCTTTGCCAAATTAGATGAAATATATGGTCGCAAAGAAAAAAATATTGACTTTATTTTCCATTGAAGATAATGTTTTTTCTCAAAAGGATTAGAGCTAACTTCATGACGATTTATTCCTAAAATATAATAGCTTTTTCTATCATGATTTTGAATCTTAGAACCATCAGAATAAAATCCATAAGAATATGCCCATTTGGAGCATTCATCTTGTCTATTAAGTAGTAGTAGTTCTTTATAGAACTCAAACAAGGGCTTCAACTCTGGACGATTTATTAAGCTAAAGCGATTTTGATACTTAGAAATGATAGTTATATTTTTGATACTAAAACCACTAAAATGATAAAAGTACAGAAATTCATTATCACAATACCAAGTTCCCTCTTTATATTCTAATTTATGCTCATGTAAATTCCAATATGAGATATTATATCCATCTTTCTGCATTACATAGACTCCCTTAAACATAATTGGGGCAAAGTCTAGCCATTTTTGGTCAACGCACATTCCATTTGCAGAATCCATTAGACAATATTCGTATAGTTTATGCTGCCACCACTCTAAAAATAATTTTGTATTTTTAGTATTGGCAATCCCTATAAACCCTAGATTATATATGCCAGCTAAAAGTATGTGTTGATCTACCATTCCCTTACCATCTTCAGGAAAAGATTGGGTAATGTGAGGTGTTAATACAATTGAATGATCTTCTAAAAGGCTAAATATGAAATCTAGTCTTTGAAAAACATAGATATCAGGGTCTAAGTATATTAATTTGCTAACATTGTAGCGCTCTAAAATAAATTTCATAGCGTAGGGTTTTATGGCTGTAGCCAACTCTACAACATCATATTTAAAGCAAAAGCTTTCAAAATTAGGTATTCCTAGTTCATGGGACTCTATTAATATAAAGTCCTCATTCTCTTGAACAAATTTATTATCTATTCTATCTGCTAAAAAACAAAAAATTAGAGACTCTGGATGTTTAAGTCTCAAGGACTGTGCAACAGATCTTGCATAACCGAAATAGTTTTTGGCAACAATTGTACAGAACGCAGTTTTATTAAGTAGATTCATAATGAAGTCCTCTTACAACTTTCTAAGAAGTTTTCTCTGAGTGTTAAATGGTTCTCTAATCCCCCTCATTTTTACCTGTTTCTTTAAATAATTAATTATTCAATAAACCGCCTTACTATAGCTTTCAATTTACTTTTAAGTTTTTTAATAAAGCTCTTTTTTGGTGTATAAATATTTCCAACTATATTAGGTTCCCCAGTATGAGAACATAGTAAATTATCCACGCATCCCTGAGTAACATTAAGATGTAGGAATTGCATCATCTCAATTTCAGATGATAATAGTTTTAGATTGCCATTTAAGCGGTCAATATGATAAACAAAAGGGAAAATCGAGAGTATCTCACGCAATGCTTTTTGGGGTAGATTTTCTTGAAAAGCAATTAATGTCCAACTATTAAATTCAATAATCCAAAAAGGCTTAAATTTCTCAATAGTTTTCTTGGCTCCTCGCAATACTTCAAGTTCAAACCCTTCAACATCTAGCTTGATGAAATCTATTCTATTCAATTGTAGATCTTCAGCAATAGAATCAAGTGTTTTACAGTCAACGTCAAAACAGGTGGTATTAAATGCAGTCGGATCAATTTCTGATTCTGAGATGAAACTTCCAGCGGCAAATGTTAGAGCGTGATTGAATTTAATTTTTGAATTGGAATTGCCAACTGCTAGCATGAAAGGATGTATATTATGAGAATTATTGGCTTTAATGTTCTCTACTAAATATGGATAAATTCTTGGAGAAGGTTCAAAAGAGTAAACTTTTCCATCTTTAGCGATCTTTGATAGAGCGAGACTTGTGATTCCAATATTTGCCCCAATATCCATAACAATGTTGTTAGAGTCAATATATTTATTGCATACTGAGATTACTAAATCTTCAAACTCATAACCTTCTTTACAATAATCAGTAAAGTAAGTATCGCTTTTATCTCCAGTTAATTTGATATTATCTCCAAGCAGTTTTATTTTTCTTAGCATTTGCATCTGTTACTTATTTTTTTACTGTTTTGGCTTACTACACTATCTAACTAAATCTATAATTTATCATTGGAAGAGCCTATCATCATGATTGCTAATTCTGAAAAGCTCACTTTAGGATACCATCCAAGAGTCCACATTGTGCTAGGATTTGAAACAAGGCGTTGATATTCAGGAGTAAAGCGATCGCGCAAATGTACGTAATCTCTCCAGTTCTTGCCAATAATCTTAAAGCATTCGTTCAACCAGTCTTCAATAGAATAAGTCTGCCCCGAACCTATTACAGCTTCAAAAACTCGATCTTGATTCACAAGGGTCATAATTCCATCAACTACATCTCCTGCAAATGTCCATTCTTTCTCAACTGAGATATCTCCCAACTCAAGGTTACTTTGCTTCCCTAAATCTATATTTTTGACAGCTTGGATAATCATTTGACTAATATGATTTGGTTTCCTAAGAGGGCTTTCATGGTGAAATAGGTAGCCAATATATACTTTCAAGCCTAGCGATCGATAATAACGTGCAGCGTAGACTGATTGGATTCTGGCGATGGAATAGGGGCTTTTAGCTTCAAAGGGATCTTCTTCAGAAATAGGAGAACCTTCATTTTTAAATTGCAAGCCGCTACCAGTAATAAATACTTTTGTCTTAGGACTATGCTTATAGACTGCCTCTAAAATATTGAGTGTGCCTGTGGCGATAGTTTGATGATTTTCAAAGAGAGCGCTATGACGTGTTGTCGAATTAGCTGCTAGGTGAAAGATATAATTAGGGTTGTATTTTTGAACAAATGTTTCTACGTCTTCGTATCTAGCAACATCACCTTTATAAGGGCTAAAGGAACGAGATATCGCGATACATTCTAGTCCTTGTTGCTGACAGATACGAGCAAGGTAAAAACCATCTTGTCCATTAGCTCCAAAAATTAGTGCGTTCATAGGCTATTTTTTTGAAAAACAAGCATCCCAAAAGTATAGCTTTTGGTTTTATCAGGAGAATGATTCGTAGGATTAATAACTGCTTTTCTGGTTTTCCAGTCTATATTCTGAACTAGATTTAAATTATAACTTTTTAAAGTGTTTACTAAGGAATTAACATCGTTCTTATCTAAAGGAGTCCATTTCAAGCCATACAGTTTAATCTGAGATATGACTTTAGGTTCCCAATAATCAAAAGTTATATACAACCTGCCTTTATTCATAAGTAATCTTGAAACCTCTGATCCAAATTTATCAAAATCAACTTCATGTTCAATAACAGATAAACAAGTAATATTTTCAAAGAAATTACTCTCTAAGTTGGTATTCATTAAATCACCAACCATATAATTCACAAATTCAATTGGATTATCTGGTTTTCGTAGATCAATTCCGTATTTTTCTCCTTTTATCCCTTTCTTAACTACATTTTCTAATATGTATGAGTCGGAACTTCCCATATCCAAAAAGTTGCCATCAGATACATTAGAAATAATATGTGCAATATCCCAATTTTTAGCATTTATTTGATGACATATATACCCATTTTCATCAAGATATATAGTACATTCGTCAATTTCCAAGTCATCACATAGAAACTTGCACAGCTTGTCAAATGGAGTAATGAAAGATAGAAAATCTAAATTCTTAGAAGAAAAGAATTTGACAACTTTGTATTTCAGTCTTATTAGTTTTAGATATATGCTATTTTTCATGTAAATGCTATCTTTAGAGTGTTGATTTCCGAATATATGTTATTTTATAGAATTTTTCTTGTTTGTAGAGTTAGTTTCAGTTATTAGCAACAGAAACAATTTCGATATTAGGCAGAGGAAATATTAAACCGACTCCTTTTTTAAGCATTTCTTGTTCTCGCTGTACAATTTCTTGCTTGAAATGCCAAGGTAAAACCAAATAATAATCAGGATTCATCGCCCTTGAATCGGCTTCGCTCACAATCGGTATTTCAGTTCCAATCGTAAAAGCCCCATACTTATCAGGATTTCTCTCAGCAGCTACCTCAATAATCCGATTATCAATTCCACACCATTGCAGGATTGTATTCCCCTTAGTGGAAGCACCATAGACGTGAATCTTTTTGCCTTCTTTCTTAAGATTTTTTAACAGAACATTCAGTTCTTCTTTGTGGACATTAATACGATCTTGAAAGTTTTTGTAAGGCTTATCGGTATCAAGCTCTAGGTCGAATTCTTCTTGACGTAATGCCTTGACATTTTGTTGATACTCGTCTTTTTTGTAGATAAAGTTGTCGGAATGTGTGGCATAACATCGAATACTACCGCCGTTAATATCATTGAGAGTGGCGTTAAAGACCTTCATTCCTGCTTGCTTAAGAATGTATTCAATAATTGCTAGACTGTAATATTCAAGATGCTCATGGCAAATCGTATCGTAGGAGTGCATCTTGAGCATGGTTGGCATATAGGACATTTCAAATATCCAGATACCGTCATCCGCTAAGATCTGCTTGATTCCTTGAACGAACTCAATTGGATTCTCTAGGTCATAAAACATCGCGATCGAAGTTATGGCATTGCATTTTTCGCCTTGCAAAACCTTGAGCAATTCATCAGAAGGAAAAAGATCTTGGAGAACTTTAATATCTCCTTGAACTTCTTGGGCAACATCTGAGGGATCGATTCCAAATTTTTTGTATTCAGATGGATAATAGTTAAGCAATGTACCATCATTACAGCCAATATCTAAGACAACAGCGTTGGACTTGTTAAGAAGCGATGTTGCATCTTCAGATATTCCTCGTAAATGATTTCGCATTGTATCGTTTGTACCAGAACGATACCAATAGGCTGAATAGAGTATTTCTGGAGGGACGGTATATTCCATTTGTAGCAACCCACAGGCTTTTTCATCACGCATTGGGTCACAACGCACTAGAGATGTTGCGATTTTGCGAGTGGGGGGCATTTCTTTGCCAGGTTTAACAAATGAACCCTGTAAATATTGTTCTCCCAAGTTGATAACGCGAGTAAGCGAATGAGAACCACAGACACGGCAGGTTTTGCGATGGATTAGGTGCATTTTGGGTTCTCCTTATCTGTCTAACTGTGAAATTGTAGCTTGGAAATGACGATCAATGCAATCAATACATTTATTGCGTTCTAAATTTAGCAAAGCAAGCTGCTTAACAACTAAATCTTTTTCTGCGATCGGTACTTTCTCAAACTCATAAACTTTTTCCTGCTCATGCCAAAGTTTACAATTTACTTCGGCTAATTGAGAAAAAACTTCTCCTATATTACCAATAACATCTGGTACATCGTTTCCATCTTTCTTAAACACTTTGTTAGAGGAAAATACAAGTCTTTCGATAGGTATCTCCCCTTCAATAGCACCTTCTAGAAATTCGTTTATTTCTAGCTGTAATTGCTGTTCTTGAATAGCTAAACTACTCAAGCGCTTTGAATCTTCAGAATGCCATTGTTTAAGCTTAACTATCGTTAGCTTATCACAGAGTGAGCCAAGTGTTTCTGCCATACTTATCTTCTAATTAGGAACAATTAAATAGTTGATCTCGTTCACTACTTTATCTATTTTATAATCTATAGACTTTATAAAATCAACGTAATCTTGCCATGATGTATTAAATTCATCTTGAAACTGCTCTTCATATTCAAAAATAATTGGCATCCTAAATCGTTTAATTGTTTCTACAGCGCCCCTTAGAGTGAATAAATCACTACCTTGAACATCAACCTTCATGAAGCTAATAGGCGTTGTTATATTAAGGCTATCAATAGTAATTGTTTCGACTTCTCGTCCTTCTTTTGCATTGGGAGATAATCCATATGAGCCATAAGCATCAAATCTTTTAAAGTCTTGGACTGGATAAAACATTTTATTGCCACAAGTGTCATAAACAGCTTTATTGATAGCTAAGACATTTTCACACCTATTGATTTTAATATTTTTTTCAAGTAAACCAAATATAAAGTCATCGGCTTCAAATGAATAAACTTTTCCATTTTCACCAACAAAACTTGAGAAAAAAATAGTCATTTGTCCGAGATTAGAACCAACATCTAATACGGTTGAATCTTTCTTTATGTATCTCTGGGTTAGTATAACAATTTCTTCTTCAAATACCTTTCCTAATTTCATCGAGTTAACAATGATATCTTTCTCCACGTCAGTCGGTAAATAATAATCTCCAATAGGGGTTTTATATAATTTAACTCGACTTGAAGATATTTTATAGAATTTAATAATAGTCTTAGGCAGCTTGCGTGCTATTTTATTAAATAATTTTTTGATTGCGTTTTTGATTCGTAAAATCATAATTTTATCCTACTTCTTTTATTTCCCAGTTTAACTGGGGTCTTACAACACCGGGAATGTGATTAGCAAACCCGTTTCTGGTGGTATAGAGAGTTTTTTCAATTATTTCTGAAACATGAAAAGACATAACGCCAGACTGATAAAAATGAACGATAACTTTGGTCTGACATGTTGCTAGACCGACATCAACAAAGTAAGTTTCGCTATTAAAAAAGTTGCTTGGGAGAATACATTCAGCTATGTATTCTCCCACTCCTAATGACTTGAGCAAATAATTTGGAGGCATCGAAATAAAAGCCAATTCACTTCTGCTCGTATTTATATTAATTTGGGGATAAGTACTGAATAGGCTGTCCTCTAAATTACTAAGTATTTTGTATCTTATTCCTATTTTAATTTCTTCTTCAATATCAATATCTGAAACTAATTCATCTTTACTGTTTTTAATATAACACTCTAATAGTTGGGCATAATTATCGCCAACTTTTTGAGATCTCTTTGTGAAATCAACATAAGCCAATGAGCTTTTACTCTCAGAATCATAGTAGCTTAGAATTGCATCTGAAGGAGAACCTGAGATAGTAATACTTCCTAATTCAAGCAAAATTACTCTTTGGCAAAGCGAGCTAATCATACTCATTTGATGACTAACAAATAATACTGTTTTTCCTTCTTTTCTGCTAACATTTTCCATCTTTCCCAAACACTTCTTCTGAAACTGAGCATCGCCAACCGCCAAAACCTCATCCACAATCAAAATCTCTGGCTCCAAATGTGCCGCTACCGCAAACGCCAACCTCACATACATCCCCGAAGAATAAAACTTAACAGGCGTATCCAAAAACTTTTCCACCTCCGCAAACGCCACAATTTCATCAAACTTGCGAACAATTTCAGCCCGCTTCATCCCCAAAATCGCGCCATTCATGAAAATATTTTCACGCCCAGTTAACTCAGGATGAAACCCAGTCCCCACCTCCAACAACGAACCAACCCGCCCCCGAATAATCGCCTCACCCGAAGTCGGACGCACAATCCGCGACAAGATTTTTAATAAAGTGCTTTTCCCCGCACCATTACGCCCAATGATGCCAACCACCTCACCCTGATGCACATCAAAGCTGATATCCTTTAAAGCCCAAAAATCTTCAGATGCAGTTTGTCCCCATTGTCCGCGCAACAGCCCCTTAAATCCATCCACCAAATCCTCGCGCAAACTGTGATAAGGCTTAGGTACAG
>Ga0209591_10005533_pt1 | contig 14081 bp, 9 predicted proteins | sample MAT01_FD_187207 | JGI IMG/M metagenome (GOLD analysis project Ga0209591, IMG submission 187207) | Freshwater microbial communities from Lake Fryxell liftoff mats and glacier meltwater in Antarctica - MAT-01 (SPAdes) (version 2) | ecosystem: Environmental > Aquatic > Freshwater > Ice > Liftoff... | reverse complement strand
TTGTTTGTGTAGCCGCGGTTTCAACCGCCGGGTGGAATCGATGGGTTTTACGTTAAACTCCTATTAACAACAATCCGCCTCGTCATACCCATACCCATCGGTGTTTTCCTCCCCAACCCGCAGTACAAAGCAAAATCAGCCAAAGCATTAATTTGTTTAATCGCTAACGGCTCCACATCCCCTAAAATTCGATAGCTAACCTCCCCAACAATCCCGACAAAACTGCTGTCATAGTTAGTCAACATTTCAGTTTTGATATTGACAAAACTAGAAAAAAGTGCATCCAGCAATAGCGGCGAAAATTCAATACCGCTGTACTTGTTCCAGCGACTGAGAAGACTATTAAAAACGCATTCTCTCGTCGGCAAAACAGAATCAAATTTGCCCTGACGAAAAGCCGCCGGAGTAGCAAGACTAAACGCAATCAATCGATTAGTTTCCGATGCTTGCTGATACAATTGAGAGTAATCGCAAGCATTAGCCCAAGGCTGATCTACTTGCGGCGTTCCCAGAATCTTAGTAATCAACAAATCAGTAGGGCCAAGATGCCACGGCTTCGAGGGATTGAGATTCAGCCACAGGTGAGTTAATTTGCTGAATAAAGTGTCATCTAGGAGAGTAATTCGCCACCAACAGAGGGTATGTTCGGGAATAGGTTGTGGGTGTTCCCATTGCAGGGAATGGTGTTTTTTGAAAGGGCATTTTTTGGTTTGTAAAGGGCTGAGACTGAAGGATTTGTCGGCGGTGGCATCGTGGAGGCGATCGCCGAGTTCTTTGTCAACGGAGCTCGCGAGGGTGAGGAAGAGGGCGTGCAGGTGTCTTCCCGTTAGGTATCCGGGGGATATTGGGGAGAGTGGGAGGAGGTTGAGGATGAGGCTGTGCGGCATAGTTTGGTTATGGTTGATTGTTGGTCAATACGGTTCAGTTAGCGCTACTGTCATTGCGCTTCGGGAAAGCAATCGCAAAGACTATGGCAGTTCTCGATTAACTAATTTTCTCGTTCCCAGGTTGAACCTGGGAACGCATTTATAGAGTCTCTGCCTCGTATTAATTAGCCCGAAATCGATATTCCATACAGGCTGGAATTCGGATATTTTCAAACTGGTAATGTTGCCCGCGAATTTTGATGTTTTGAATCAAACTTACTGGGGGCATATTAACCACATCGTAGCTAAGCACTTGATGGGAAAACATCACGTCTAAGGGATTGAGCAAGTAAGGGAAAATGAAATCGCCATTTTTGGATACAAAGTTGACAATTTCTTCAGTCGTTAACTCAGCTTTGCTCATCCACTTTCCCAGACGAATCCATTTTGCCAGTTTCAGGGGCTTTTCTGAAATTATGAAAAACTCGAATTTGCTTTCAGGAGCAATTTCTTTGGTTCTGCCAAAACTGGGGATGTTTTTCTGGGTTTTTTCCATTTCAACGTGATAGTTGTTGTTGGCGTATTTCCAGGTATTGAGAGTGGATGTGTGCGAGATAGAGCGCGCCGGAGTTACATAAATCCCCTGTTTGTTAAGTGCAGTTAAATGCTGCTCGTATTTAGGAATTTGTTCGGGACAAAAATAGCGATAGGAATCTGCTTCAGCAACGGTGGTGGAATAGATTTCGCTATCCACCAAACCGAGGGCGTAACAAAGTGCGTAATTGTGAATTACTGGCTCTGTTTCGTAAAGTCTCCCTATCTCGCGAGTTGCAAAATATAAACTATCGTGCAACTCGATTTGACAGCGGTAAATTAATACCATGATTACTTACCTGCCTTGGCTGATTTTTTAGGTTCTGTTTGTTCCTCATCTGATTTCTTTTTTTTGATGTGCTTATCGGCATAAAATTTCGCCTCATCATCAGCTTTTTTCAACATTTTTTTGAGGTCATCTTCATTACCAATGACAGCTTTAACCTCTGTCAGTAATGGCGTAAACTTATCCCCAATCAAGTCTTCATGCACGATAAATTCCTCAGCCATTAATGTTTGGATAGCAGCGCTAGCAGCCACAATCACATCATCTTCATTGAGAGGGTTGTTGGAATTAAGTTTATCATCACCCTGCAATTTGTCGTAAATTGCTTGCGTCCAGCGGAGGTTACTGGTAATTTCGCCGTCGGCAAATACCACGCCAATTAACTCATTTCTGACTCTACCTGTGCGGGTGGTTTGAGCGCCATAGTGCCGCGTTCGGAGGATGTTGTTGAAAACATACAAAAAACTAGCTTCCGTAGGGTCTTTCAGGGTAACAATGCTCGGAAAGAAAATCTGGGGTTTGATGTGGTCTTGCTGATTGATGCGACTGGTAACTTCACCCGGTTTAGAACCTGCTTCGCCCTTAGATGCCATTGTGCCATTCTCAAAGGGAGCATTGAGGGTAAAAGTCTCGTGAGATTCGTCAAAAGCGGTAATTGAAAATGCTGTGTCAACTACTACTTTTGATTTTTCTGAACCAGAGTCACCGATCGCAAATCCGTAGATAATGCAATCAGGATTATTCATGGCAAACTTAACATTATATTCGCAATCTTCAGCCGTCATGAAACCGTAGTTACGCAGCAACTCGCGACCGACTAAACGTTCTGGTGTAGATTGCTTGCGCTTAAACATGGTCAGGCGGCTGATAGGTTTTTCGTCTTGAATTCCTGACCTCACCCGCGCTTTATTCAGTTCTCCATCGGTTTGAAACAGAGGATAAGATTCCGTCACCCGTACAGTCAGAAAATGAGCATATTTCCCCATTGGTTTGTAGGGAATTTCTGTGTGAAAAAATTTAGAGTTGACGGTTTTCAAGAAAGCCATGATTTGTCTCCTATGTAAAAATGTTAGTTGTGTAGTTGGCGCGTAGCTTGTCAAACAAGAGCTTCCGCTTTAATTGTCAGCTTCATCCTGAGATTCATCAGGAGGTTTGTCACCTTTATCGCGATTGTCTTTGTCATTCTCTAAACGATAAAGGAATTCGCAGGTGTCTCGAATTAAGTTGATTTGACGGCCGGCTAAACGGGCCCGATCGCCCGCAAATGATTTCTCAAATACCTCCTCAACAAAGTATCGAGCAAATTCTAAAATTGCCTCTCGTTCTTCCTCGCGCTTGCTGAAAATCCAGCGCCCTTCAGCAGTAGAAGCGTGAACGCGATCCATCAGCTTTGAAACTTCAGCAGCAACAACAACAACTAAAGAAAAACTGCGATCGGCTTCCAGGATAGTTTTAGCAGCAATATCAATCGGTTTCAGCACAGCATTTGCTTTGGGATTGTATCGCTTACTTGCACGGTAAAATCTGCGATACAATTCTGTCAGTTTTTGGGGGTGGTTTAAACTTGATGCGGTTGTCACAGTCAATCTTTCCTCTTCATGATTATAGTGGGCATAGGAGTCAAAACAAGGGTAAAAATGATAAGCATAAAGCTTAATCTTTTGAATTGATGCCGTTTCATTTTTCTGTTTACGAACCCATTTATTTAGGTAGCTAAACACATAAAGCGGGCTGGTTTCAAAATCCTTGGCGAGTTCGGTAAGTTTACCCCAGTTGGAGTCATAACCGGACTTCCCCTGTTTGGCATTAACATCAAGGTGAATCGCATAAGCAGCGGTTAACACATTCAAAGGTGCAGGATAAGATTTGCCGTTTTCCTCCCAACCTTCTAGGATGTAGTCGAGGCGAAAGCGATCGCGCTTCGTCAACACCCTAAAAGCTTGGGGTACACTGTCCAAAAATACGCTTTCTTCAAATTCCGCACCGTCCTTAAAAGGCGGAATAGGCGACTCTGAGACTACGGTTTTGACATCCAAAATCATGGGAAAAGCAAAAGCTAGCCAAGCTGGCATAACCCAAGATTCTGTATCAGTGGCATCTCGGCCGGGGGGAAGCGCCATGAAGTAAAATGTTAGGGGCTGGTCTTCGGGATAGGAAAGTTTGAAGGTGCGGTCTTTTCCGGGTTCGATGTTTTCATCTATGAGGAAAGCATCGATGCTTTGGTAGCGATCGCGCCCAAAATCGGCTTGCAAATCCTTGCTGATAAAATGATTGCGAATGCTGGTATCAAAGCGGGTTTGGGCAATGCTAGTGTAGGCTTTTTGCAGAAACTTATTTGTCTCTGGCGTGAAGTAATATGTGGGATAAAAATAGAGATAGCGATATTTGCCATCTTCAAATTTTTTGCCCACAGCTTGAGTTTGATTCATTAAAATTTGCCTCAGCATCATTTCCAAACCTGCAATACTGGAAATATTGCGTTTGGCGTTAGAACCTCCCAACATTTGTTTGTTAGTGTAAACTTGAGGGGTGAACAAAACGGCTGATTCCATTTGTTCTGTCACCGTGTAAGCAGAATGGGAAATTGAACAGATTAACTGTCTTCCTCTACCCTGTTTCTTAGCGAGTTGGTAGCGTTCCAACTCATCTAAAAATACGTCAGCGGATGCTATGTCTAATGGTGTATTTCCGGGTAACATGACAACCCGCGTTACCCACAGCCGCAAATCGTCCCAACCGTCGGGCAATTTGTACTGTGAAACAATGGGTTTAATCAGTTGGGAAATGTGGGCGATCGCCTGTTCGCAAACCTCCCGCACATCCTCAATTCCTGGGTGATGTTCTAGGTACTTTGCTGCTAAATAGTACCATTCGTAAGGAACGCCACCTGTATTGCCTTTGAGCTTAAGTTCTTTCAGGCGTTCATTAATCCGTTGAATTTCTCTCAGGGCTGGTAGATACTCTGAAATGTTCCAAAACTTGGCAATTTCCTCGACAATATCTAGATGAGGTAGTGCGGGTAGTTTTTTGTCTTTCTTGCGTGCAGATTCGATGGTGTTAACCTGTTCTCCCCAAATCTTGCGACTCACTAAGTCGCCAAGTTCTGCAATTTGGTCAATCCGCAGATCGTCGTCAAAGTGGAAGTTGTAATCGGCAGACAAAACATCCTGACGCTGAAATTTTATCAGATTATCGCTGCGACTTTTGGCAACAGAGTTTTTGCCTATTTTGAGAATGCGTAAAGTAGCATTGATGGCAACTAACATCAAATCTGACGTATCAAAAAAAAGGTGATAATACTCGGCATATTTCATGCCTTTACCATCTCTGCCAAAGCCTGTTTGTCGCAGTCGCAGTTGTCCGGCGCAGAGTTGTTTAATCTTGCTAACTACCCCTTCGGGCAAGTCTGCAATTGAAATAGCAGGAGCATCTGAGCGTGCTAGGTAAATTACACCTGTTGGCAGATACAGCAATGGTTCATAGTAGGTGCAATCGTCGGTATTTAGCGCTGTATGCACTTCCATTAAAGCGTTATTGACGACGTTGGTAAGTACGCCTCTGTTTTCGGCGATGCTGTGATAAGTGAATTTTAATTGCCCGTCGCTGAGGCTGTGAATTAACTCGTTGATTCTGGTATTTTCTGCATCTTGGGGATGTTTGATAATAGATGCTAGGGAATCTGCTAAACAGGTTAAGTCTGAGAGACTGCGGAGTGTGCGATCGCGCAACACTGGATTTAACCCAAATTCCGAAAAATTCCAGTTAGTATCCCAACGCCGCTGAGCGTTGTAAGCAAGGCAGAGCAAATCGTCAATGTATTCTCGATAAGTATCTGGATTGTCGGGATTGATGAAGCTGTCTAGTCCTAACTGTCGCACTTTTTCATCAATAATTTGACGGTGCTTTTCTAACGGTAACTTGCGACAATCTTTGGGGATATCTGGGAATTTTTCAAAATCGTGAAGAATGAATCCAGCAATTACTAGCCGCCTTTCTTGTTCTCCCACGCATCGCTGCACGGTGGTATCGAGTTTTTCTAACCGCTGTTCAATTAAATTAGCGGGAAATAATCCATTTAACAGGTGAGTATTTAGGGATTGATCGCCTGCATTGTCTCGTCTAACATTCTCTTTTCCTTTTTGCCGATCGAGTTCGTCGAAAAATTTGCCGCCTTTGGCTGTCACACCAATGGCCACTCGCAGCAGATTTGGCAGTACGTACTCGGCAAAATCTGCCATGACGCGATCGCCCGGATTTTGACTCTGAATGGCTTCTCGCAAGAGTTTGAGGGTTAGTAAGTCGCGAGTTTGAGGTTCGATTGTGCGATCGGACGTTTCAAAGCTTGACCCTAATTCCTCATCTTGCAGCCAATTATCTTTTAAATCATAAAAATCTTCAGATGTTAGATTTTGATCTATGTCAAATAGAGATAGCTGTTGATTGTCGGGGTCTGACTTTTTAGGCATAATTCACCTCTAAGGAATTGAAATAATTGGTGATTTATCGTAGTAAATAACGAGGATCTTGTACTAAAGGCTTGGGAAGTGCCGTAAATACTAAGTGATGGTTAATGTCTTCATACTGGTAAAGAATGATGTTTCGCATTCCGGCTGATTTTTCCAATTATGACCCTAATTTTTGGGCAAAAGGGTTCTACAGGAGCTTTTTGATTAACTAACCATGAAGAACCCTAATGCCAACCCGAATTTATAGCCTGAATTTAGTTAGATTGCTCCATATCAGCACAACGATAGGCAATTGCCCCTGGTGTTACTTTGTACCTCCCAGCTATTTCTTTAATAGGCATCCCATTTTTGAACAAGTTTCTGATTTCTTTTACTTGGTCTGGGTTGAGCTTCAGAGTTTTTGCTGAGAATAGCTTCTCAATATTCACGTCTTCTGGCTCAGGCAATTTAAACTTCCGTTTGGCTGTTTTGATTGCGATGTCGTGTGCTTCTTGTAGATCGCCTGCATAAAGATCAGTCGTCATACGCTCAACAAAACCAACCGCTTCTAGGCCTAATGATTCGGCAATGTGATTCCGAGCAATTTGTGGAGAACCATCTATAGTCTGCCACTCCTCGCGCATTTCAGACGCAATTTTACCGAATAGGTTTAAGTAAGTGTAGTTAGTCCAGTATGCTGGATTTTCATGAAGCTCAACGACACGACGGGCATAAGGTAGCCGTTCAGCTTTATTCCTCAACCGTGCTTCTAACCATTGATGCAATTGCTCACTATCAGCTTTTGTGTAAGCTCCCCGAATGATGGTATATGCCTGAGCATAAAAACCTTCAATAGCAAACCATTTGAGAAAGTCCTTGAGCTTTTCCTTGCTTTCATATTTGGGTAGCTTGACATGAGTTAGAACTTCAAAACACAGATCGATGAACTCTGATGCCTCTATAACTTTGTGGTAATTTATTGTGAGGTTGCCATAACCAAGTTTGTAGTCGCTTTCATCAAATGGCAAATGATGGATTGCAAATTGCTTCTTACTCTGCGGTAGTTCAAAATACTGAACGGTATCAGTGTCTGCAAAATCATCAGGATTTTTGCTCCGAGTTTTTCGTGTCCACTGCACAAATTTACTGTGAGTAATGCCAGCACACCGTTCTCCCATGCTGAAATTTAGACCAATACTCGGTTTGTTATGCCCGAAAGCATGAGGATTAATAATGATAGCTTCCAAGGCACGACCTTTGTACTTCAGGTTTAAACGTTGACCAGCTCGTAGTTCCATTTTTTTTCCCTAAGATGGGTTAGTAGATATAAGAGGGAAGCTCCTTAATTACCGCTTTGTCTGAGATATGCTTAACGGTTTTGTTTGAGCAAGAAGATGTAAGACCAAACCAGTCCTATAGTTATCCACAAGTTAACTGCGGCTAATGGATAACTTGTGGGGGGCATGGGCAGCATATCCATGAACTCACACGCGCTCGCTACTCCCAGGGACATAAGGCTTCTCTCTTTTCCAAGATAGACAATCTTTAGGTAGTTGTCAATGGGTTCATGGTATTTAACTAGATGATGTCAAATAACCAAGTAACCAATTAGCGGTATTCCATCCATGCTATACTTCTGACACTAGAGGGCGCACCTTGCAAATGTGTTAAGGTGTCTAAATTCCTATTAGGGATTGAAACAAATATCCATGTACCCACTGGCGCACGCTCCTCTACTATCTAACTAAGCCAGCCAAAACCCCTATTAGGGCTTGACCTTCTACGCAATCCATATTTCATCCCCCTTGCTCTTGAGCCAGTGGGCCAGCGTGTCCACCAACAGCGCCGACTGCCCAAAGGCGATAGAATAAGGTGCAGTCGTATCGTGGAAACTGTACCGATCGCAAATCGGATAAATCTGAAAGTGCATCGGGAGTCGCAGGCGCGATCGCACTTCAGCCACCGGATAGCGCAGCACATAACAAACCAATGCTTGCTTTTTTAAACGCTTGTTGATTTCCCCGATCCAATAATTCTCAGGTTGCAAAACCTCAATTCCCGTTAAAACCTGAACCTTCAAAGCAGAAGATTGTTCTTCTAAAATTCCCGAATAAGTAAATTTCCAATTCAGTCTTTCCTCCCGATAACTACGCAACTTAAAAAAAGCAAGACAGTGCTTAAATCGACCTTTAGCAATCGGTTGCCCAATCCGTTCCGATGTCTCGTTCAACATTCGCATAAATGCAGCTTCCGTCATCGGTTCGATTTCCAAGTTGCTCAAAATTCCTGGTAAATCGTAAGTTTTAAATTTGTCTGCCTCATGGGAATCGGTTAAATCGTAAATGCCGCATTGCAGGGGACTAGAACCTCGAAAACTGCTAGCATCCTCAACTATCGGATTTCCTGTCTTATTTCCCGATCGCTCTTGCCACTCTCTGCCCCACCGTTTAATATCACCTGCCACTTTCCCCAAGCTAGTTTTAAATACTTTTTGAGCAGCTTCCTGAAAAGCTTTCTGACTTGATGCGTACGGCTGCTTAATTGTCTTGTGCCCTAATTCCCAGCAAAGTTGAACAGACTGCACCGCACCCCACCGCGAATAATATCCCTCAAAATTGTTGATTTGGCGGTACTGTTCGCGAATTTGTTGATAGAAAAAAGGACGGTCATAAATCCCGTTTGATTCTAAAACGGGATTGTCACCCGCAAACAAGCGTTCAACTAAGAAATTAGGGATGAGTGCTATGGCTGTGAAATTTTTAAACTGAATAAACTCTCCATTGCGATCGCAGCCATCGTGTCGCCCCAATCTTCCCAATCTTTGGATGAAGTTTCCCCCATCGGCGGATTCAAAAATTAGCAAATTGATTTTGAAGTCTACCCCGACATCAATTGTGCTGGTACCGAGAACTAAGTCTGACGATAGCGATCGCTCTTTTTCCGTTTTTCCCGACAACCCGGTATTTTCGCCAACAACTAAACCGTGAGGCTGGAACAATTCCCGAAAAAATGGTGTCAGCCGCTTGACGGCAGCAATTGAATTCAGGATAATAGCTCCTTTACTTCCCGGATACTTTTTAAAGTGAGTTAAAATGAGATTTGCGCTGTCTTTCAGCCAAGTTTCAGAAGCTTTTGAAGTGGGTTCTAGGGAAATAAAAGTCAGCGTACTTTCTCTCAATATCTGCCGCCAGCCGTCGGATTTCAACTGTTCGATTTCAGCAGGGCGATCGGGAAACCGATATTTGCCTGCTTTTAAAGGAGCGATACTTTTACAGCGAAACCCTGCTGTTTCTAGTCTTTTAATTAATTCCTCGTCTGGAGTTGCTGACAAAAATACAAACTTTTTTCGGCGGTTTGTATGACGAATTAATAACAGGGTATTGATGACGCTGGCAATCTGGGGAGCCGCAAAAACATGAAATTCATCAAAGATGAATAGGTCAAAATCTTTGTCGATTCGCCCCCACAGTTTATCGGGGCTATCTTTGGAGCTTAAATAGGCTCCTCGGTGCAGGTGGTGCAAGATATCAGGGTTAGTTAATACAATCTCTGATTGACCTGTGCGAGATGCGATCGCGGCTGCTTTTCTCAATCCTTCATTTTCAGCATATATTTCTAATTCCGAGCCGCTAATTCGCACCACGCGGGGCTGATGTTCGGGCTGGAATTGTTCGATATAGTGCTTAAATTGAGTCTCTTGATCGCGCGCCAGTTCATTTGTAGGATACAGCCAGATTGCACAACAAAATGTCTGCAATGTTTCTAAAGCAGCGGCTAAACTTTTGCCATCGCTAGTGATAGCTGAGTTGGTAATGACATCAATATTCGGATCGCGAATTGCTTTTAAAGTTTCGAGTTGATGCCAAGAAAGTGTCCAACCTTCGGGTAATTTAACTCCCTGGGGAATCTCCGCAGCGGGACAGGAGTAAACGGATTTGAGCGTAATCTGGTAATCGGACATATGCTGAATCTGTGTCCGTAGAAAGTGGATATCCCCCATATTGACACCGATAATAGAGATAATCAACCCTGTACAATGAGAAAGTGTCCGTATACTTATGAGTCGCAAAGGTCAATCGATCACTCTGTCGGTTTCTGAACGAGATAAAGCTGAGTTGGAAGCTTTGGCCGAAGAATTCGGGAAGACGTGGGGCGATCGCCCGAACATATCCAAACTGATAGAAGCGATCGCCCGCCGCCAACTGACGATCGCCCCCAACCACGACTGGCCACAAACCCGCATCCAAGCCCTAGACATCGCCCGACAGCAATTGCTTGACTTGGGCAAAATTGATGAAGCGCTGGCAATTGCCCAATTATTGAGCGATCGCAGCGAACTCACTCTCCCTTTCCGGGCTGAAATTGATCGATTTTTGAGCAACCCCTTACCTGTTTGGCGGCAAAAAATCGACCATTTTATTCACAGACAGCAACCTTTTCGCCTCTCTTACCGGGATGCAAGCGATCGCCTTTGGCATTACACGATCTTGCACGCTCGCATTGTCCCCATTGAAAAGCGACAATATTTAATGTGTCGCTGCGAAGAGTCTGAGGGAAATAAAGATGTACCGGGACTCGAACATAACTGGACGCTAGTCCTCGATCGCATTGAAGATGCTGCGGTGATTTCGGTCGATCGACCTTGGCTGCCAGATTTAGCCCGGATTCCCGTAGAATTTCATCTATCCGGCAGACTTGCCTTTAATTACAGACGCAAGCAGGAAGATGAGGAAGTCGGTGAACCAGAAGGCGATCCACCTATCAGGCGAGTGATTCGGAATATCTCAAATACTTTCTGGTTTTTTCGCGAAATCTCTCCTTATTGGGAAGATTGCAGGATTGTTGCGCCAGAGTCAGTGCGCGATCGCTTCCAACAAAAACTGATTGCCCTCTGCCGCCAGTACAACCTCGAAATCCGCGATTAGAGGACACGCCAGCGCCGTTTCCCGAAGAACGCACAGGGACTAAAGAAACCGGGTTTTTACCGAGATTAAGGGTTTGAATCAAATATTTTGGTAAAAAACCCGGTTTCTGACCACCCGTGTGTCAGTCCACAGGGACTAAAGAAACCGGGTTTTTACCGAGATTAAGGGTTTGAATCAAATATTTTGGTAAAAAACCCGGTTTCTGACAACCCGCGTGTAAGTCCAACAAAAAGCAGCCCATCACAGGCTGCACATCGAAAAAAACCGTTGTTTTGTTAGAGGAGAAAACTTTAAATCGAATTCAAATTGCCGTTATATCAAGTCTCTGGGACTCCGGCGGGCGATCGGCTGCCAACCAATTTCGCCATCTTTATCTACCGCTGACTCACCTTACATTGCTGCTGAAAGTTCGTTCACCATTCTTACCCGGCCTCTGAGCACTGCCCGCAGCAGGCGGTTGACACAGCCTCTATCTTCGTCATTGAGGGACTCGTCCAAAGTAGCGGCCATCAAACCGTAGCGATCGGCTAAAGTCAAAACACCTGTGTCGCTTACAGAAGCGATCATTTCAGAGATAGCGCCGGGGAGGAGTTGTAAAGGGTTCATGGCAGTGCGGTTGAATTCGATATATTAATTATGCTCTGGTTTCCCGAAAAGATCAGTGATATTAATGAGGTTCCGAAGGTGATTATTTAGGGTGTACGTAAGTGATCCGAGTTTAGTGAATGTGTGATGCGAATCACAGCATCACAGATGCGGCGGGCAATTCCATGTCACCGTAACCTTTGTGTAGGGCATGGAGTGACGGTGTTTCGATAAAATGATTTAATCTCTAAACCAGTTCAATTTTTACCCCAGTACCGAAAATGCTTGATTTTCTGAATCCTATTTTGGGCCGTAAGCCCGATCGCATCAAAGCCAATGTTGAGATTTACACTTGGCAAACCTGTCCGTACTGTATGCGGGCAAAAACCTTGCTGTGGTGGAAAGGCGTAAATTACACGGAATACAAAATTGACGGCGACGAAGCGGCCAGAAGTGCAATGGCCCTACGCGCTAACGGAAAGCGCAGCGTGCCCCAAACCTTTATTAACAACGAACACGTCGGCGGCTGCGATGACATTTACAAACTTGATAAAGATGGAGAATTAGATGCGCTGCTAGCTCAACCAGCAGTTTAAATTTTCTCTTAGTCGGCGATCGCACCGATGGTCAGAAACCGGGTTTTTTACGAAAAGACGCGCTATAGCCCGCAGATTCGGTAAAAACCCGGTTTCTTTTGTCGCGCCGTGCGTCATTCCTAAAAATTACAAACCTTTGGCAAATTTACCGAGATTGTCTTGCCGCCATTTAGCATCTGTACGCCTGTTTGTTAGCAATTCTAAGACCCGAATAGCGCTATTTGGCTGCGCCAACAATTTTTGTTTTAACTGCTCCCAATCGTCGATTATCTCGTGTTCCACGCCGTAAGTTGCACACAACTGAGCAAAGTTGATATCCTGCGGCGTGGCAAAAAACTCTTCAAAGGGCGGGTCAAATTTGGCAACTGGCAACATTTCAAAAATTCCGCCGCCGTTGTTATTAATTAAAACAATTGTCAGATTACCGACAAATTTATTTTTAATTAAAAAGCCGTTTGTATCGTGCAAAAGTGCTAAATCGCCTGTTAGCAATATACTGCTTTGATTGCGGTGGGCTACTCCTAAAGCTGTTGAAAGTGTGCCGTCGATGCCGTTAGCGCCGCGATTGACAAATGGTTTGATTTCTAAGTTGTTCGGCTTCCAGAAAAACTCGACATCTCGCACGGGCATACTGTTAGCAATAAATATTGGTGTTGCTGGTGGCAATATTTGGGAAAGCAGCCAAGAAATTTTGGGTTCGATTATGTTGTTGATTGCTGCCATTTTCTGGTCTATTGTTTGTCTGGTTTTGGTTTCGGTGTTGCGCCAAAGTTGGAGATATTCGTTTGTGGCTGAGGTAAGAACCCCCCCTAGCCCCCCCTTGCTAAGGGGGGGGACTGGAGAAGAGTTTGCGGCTGAGGTAAGAACCCCCCCTAGCCCCCCCTTGCTAAGGGGGGGGACATGAAGGGAGATAGCAGTTGCGAGATTTTCTGGGGAGGTTCGCAGGTGAGTTGTTTTGCCGTGTAGGGGATCGAAATTGTGGTGGCTGGGGTCGATTATGTAGCGTTTTGGTTGGGTTTTGTCTAGCCAGTTTCGCAGTTCTTTACTTGTGGGTAAGTCTCCGATTTGAATGGCGATTTCTGGTCTTAATTTTTCTGCTAGTTCGCAGTTTCGCAGGATTAAATCGTAGGTGGAAATTAGATGGGGGTTGAGTTGGGCGCGGTTTCTTAATGGCGATAATCCTTCTGCTAAAACTGGCCAGTTTAATAGTTGGGAAATTTGGGCGATCGCACTACAATACTTTTCTGCATCTTGAGGCTGGGCTACCCCTGCAATAATAATCCCTCTGCTGCACTTCTGCCATTGTTCCATTGCACTTCCTACTCCCCCTCTTAACAAGGAGAGGCTGGGTTCTATTGCACTTCCTGCTCCCCCCCTTAGCAAGGGGGGGCTGGGGGGGGTAAAGGTTTCTGCTCCCCCCCTTAACAAGGAGAGGCTGGGTTCTATTGCACTTCCTGCTCCCCCCCTTAGCAAGGGGGGGCTGGGGGGGGTAAAGGTTTCTCCTATAATAATCGGTTCTAATCCTGCAAAGAAATCTTCTGAATCAAATTGTGTTTCTAAAGCTTCTACAGCAATATCTGAAATAGGTATAAGTGGATCTCGAAAGGGGATGTTGAGGTGGACGGGCCCTGGTGTCGGAAATTGCGATCGCTCCCAAGCATACACGATCGTCTGCCGCAGATAGCCTAGCATCCCAATTTCCACAGCAGGTATGGCTAATTCGGCTTGCCAGTTGGGATAATTACCGTAGATTTTAACTTGATCTATGGCTTGTCCGGCGTGAC
>Ga0209591_10005532_pt1 | contig 14082 bp, 9 predicted proteins | sample MAT01_FD_187207 | JGI IMG/M metagenome (GOLD analysis project Ga0209591, IMG submission 187207) | Freshwater microbial communities from Lake Fryxell liftoff mats and glacier meltwater in Antarctica - MAT-01 (SPAdes) (version 2) | ecosystem: Environmental > Aquatic > Freshwater > Ice > Liftoff... | reverse complement strand
CTTACCAAGGGGGATTTAGGGGGTTATAGACTCGGCTAAAAGCGAGAGATACCAAGGCTTTCAGGCGATTGTTGACACCTATGGGCGAAAGCCTTTGTCCCTACCTCTGCTCGATCGCCTGTTATTAAAAAATTTGCATTTGCTACCGGATTTGATATTATAGTGCGATCGCCCATTACACCACATACCAAACAGTGCGATGATTGTACGAGTTGCGTGAAGCGTAGCTATCCCGTAGGGAATCGCGCTTCACACCAGATACCAAATCGATATCTGCTTTAGAACGGCTCAAAAATATGGAAGCAATTTCATGGAACGTGCCGATTCAGGCTTCAGAACCAACCTGGATGAAATTTGCAGGTGTCTTTAAAGACGATGCCGATTTTGTGGCAATTATGGACTAAATTCGCGCCCAACTAACCTCAGATGATGACTCGGAAGTCGATCCTTCCTAACTAATTACTAACTAATGCAAAAATTTACGGACTTGATATTCGCGACTTTCGGCGATCGGCATTTGCAACTCACCCATTTTAGCATCCAACTCATCAATTAGGCTTTGCGGCACCGATTTCCAAAGCTCTCTAGTTTCCCAGCGAATCAGCATCACCACCTCATTCTCCACCGGATCTACCCAAGTTTCCTTGCCCAAAAAACCCCGAAAACTTCTTAATCCAGCAGTCCAAACTTCCTCATCTCGCTGAATAAATGCTTCCCACTTTTCGTGAGGCACTTTAAATCTCAGCCACTCGATTACCATCTTATTTCCCCTTTGTAAATAGCTAATTAACCATTGCCGATCGCAATTTTAACAATCACCTCAGTTCCCCGTCCAGGCTCAGAAATGTATTCCAATTTACCGCCATGTTTTTCTACTACCAGATGTCGAGATATTGACAAACCCAAACCCGTGCTCGTACCAGGAGGTTTAGTGGTAAACAAAGGGTCAAAAATGCAGCCGAGGACTTCTTCCGTCATGCCCGGCCCGTTGTCGCTAATGGCGATCGCCACTTCGCTTTCCCCTACCATTTCCGTCCGAATCCGAATTTGGGGATTTGGCACTGAACCGGATGAGCCGTGAGGAGATAAATGAGAATTGCTTGGCATTATACCATATTTATCAGAATTTTTTACACCTTTTTCCAAGGCATCGATCGCATTTGTTAACAGGTGCATGAACACTTGATTGAGATGTCCAGGATAGCAATGGACTCGCGGCAAATCACCGTATTCTTTAACTAAAGAAATCCCGGTTCGTCCGCCCTTAGCTTGCAGGCGATTTTGCAAAATCAGCAAAGTGCTATCCAACCCCTCATGGATGTCTGCGGACTTCATTTGGGCTTCATCAGTACGCGAAAACAGGCGAAGCGATCGCACAACATCGCGAATCCTTTCCGAACCCAACTGCATAGAGTTTAGCAGTTTAACCAAATCTTTTTTGACAAAATCTAAGTCTAACTCTTCTATACAATCTTGAATTTCCGGCACTGCATTGGGATAATATTTTTGGTAAAGTTCCACCACTCGCAACAGTTCTTGAATATAGCCTCTCGCGTGGCTGACATTACCCGAAATAAAACTAACTGGATTGTTAATTTCGTGAGCGACTCCTGCCACCAACTGCCCCAGAGACGACATCTTTTCGGTCTGAATCAATTGAGTTTGAGTGCGCTGCAACACCAACAGCATCTGCTCCAATTTTGCCGCTTGCTGTCGCAGGCATTCCTCAGATTCCTGCAAATCCGAAAGAGCTTGTTTCCTTTCTGTAATGTCCAATCCTACAAACACAGCCTTGCTATTTTTTTGGTATTTTTGAGCAACAATTAAATAAGTTTTGTTTTCTCCTTTAACGCTGGCTGTTACTTCTTGAGATGTCGTACACTGATCGGTGGTAAAAAAGTTGTTTACTAAATCGTTAAACTTGAAACTGGTCTCTAAAAAACCTACTTTTTGACCGATAAATATGTCAGCAGGCATTTGGTAAGCAGCAGCTAAATGGCGGTTTACTCCCAAGTACCGTAAATCAGAACTTACCCAAGAAACTAATCCGGGCACGGCATCCAAGACGGCTTGAAGTTGCTCTTTAGCTTCTAAAAGTGCTGATTCTGCTACTTTGCGATCGGAGATATCGCGGGCGATCGCGCAGCGGTATTCTTGACCGTCGCATTCAAAATAGTTTACTTTTACTTCTACGGGCAAACTACCGCCTTCTTTGGTTTGATAAATGGCTTCAAAAGTCAGGCTATTTTGTTCCTTAACTTGACTAGAATGAGTCTGCAAATCTAGCAAGGATAACTGCGGATTGATGTCGCTAATTTTGAGTTGTTGCAGTTCTGACGGAGAGTAGCCGAGATTGCGACAAGTAGCTTCGTTGGCGTAGCATATTTGACCTTCTGAGGTAGTCAAAAAGACTAGATCGGCGCAGGTATCGAGGGCAATTTTAGTTATTTGTGATCCTGTTTCTAACTGATGAGTTTTGACCTCGCAGGGCAATTTTTGATAGCACATTGCTGAGGAGACTTTAGCAGTTATAGACGAAGTAAATACGATCAAGCCTGCGATCGCACCCTCGTTATTTTTCCAAGGCTCAAACGCCCATTTTATGCCTTCGCAACCGTTAAATCCGGTTTCTGGTGCGACCATTGCCGATCGGACTACAAACTCGCTATATTCTAAAACACCCGCCAAAATAGCGCGAACACTTTGGTGCCAATATTCCGGGAGATTAGGAAATAGTTCCCAATGAGATCTGCCGATAGCATCACCACGGCTTAAGCCACAAGCTGTTTCCCAGCGACTAGAAACAGACAGATAGCGCATTTCACAGTCTACCATTGCCACGGCGTCAGGGGAGTGCTCCACCAACCGCCGAAATTGCTCTTTACTCTCAGACACGGTTGCCTCTGTCAGTTGGTGGGTAACGAAGGTTTTTCCATCGGCATCCCTTTCCAGTACCTGACTTTTTTGCTTAACTGGCGTAGTTTGCACGGTTTGGGAAGTCCTCCATCTCTGTATAGTTTAAAAAATGCAACGCAAAAACCTGGTTTTTTGATAAAAATACTGTGTTAAGACCTTTAATTATGGTAAAAAACCCTGGTTTATCTTGTCAGGAGTGCGTAAGTCCTGAAAAGTTCTGTCGAGACCAAAAATGCTTTTTTCCCGATCGACTCGATTGGTCAACGCCCATAAAAGATGCCACCCATCATTGATATCATTTTTGATCGGGTGTGTCCATAGGTCTTAACAAAATTTCTCCTTAAATTGTGATATTCAAGGCAAGCCTGCTAAACTTACGCAGAGATTTATTGAGACTCCGAGATATCGATCAGACGAACTTGTGCGTAAATTCACTGATAAAATCCACTCTTCCTTTCCGTAACATTGCGGAATCTAGTCTTTCAGTCGTGTTGCACGTCATCAAAACTACGAGTTTTTGCTGAAATTTAATACCATCTTCATCAATGACACTTTGATATAAAGTTCCATCCAGCAAACTCAGAATATGTTCAGTTTTATTACTGCGCTGGGCTGAAACAGTCGATCGATCTTGTGCCAAATTGTCAGCTTCATTGATAATAATGCAAATCCGCTCTAAATAAGTTGGCGGCACAAAATTTTCCACAGCATCATGGTCTAAAATAAAAATTACATAACCAAGCGGTACTAAAACTTCCTTAGCAACCGCTTGAGTCCACGCAGTTTTGCCAGTCCCCGGTGCCCCGCTGACCAGAACCGCCAACTGATTTTGGTCAAGAATTGCCTGCTGAACAGTATCTGTAAAACTTTGAACATCCGCAGGAAATGTCCGAATTTGGTACTGACTATTAACCTGTCCGACGCGACTTTTATAGCCACTGAGAATCACTGCTAAATTGTAAGTTGCTTTACTGACCATCGGAGCAATGTTTTTGCAAATTAGAGTGTAGCGTCGCCTTCCCCTATCGTAGCTGTCAATCTGCAACCAGCAGCATTCCTCAGTCCAATAAACATACACAGTACCCAAAACTTCCAAGCGTTCCCAGCTAATAAATCGATCCGGGGGATAATAAAAATTTCTCTCCATAAATAACTGGGTAATCCCATCCGGCTTGCCCAGCAAATCCAGAATTTTAAAAATAGTGATTTCTTGGAGTTTGTTGAGAACATAGTCGATGGGAATGCCGGCACGACTGACTAATTGAACCACTGGTGTTTCGACAATTAAAATATCTTTGTAGCGATAATCTGGGTAAACCTGCTGCGGAGTAATGTAATCCCAAAACTCGTCCATTTCGTAGCGAATATTTTCGGAAAATACATTTAAGATATTTGCCCACCAACTATATTGATGTCGTCCCATTGCATCGGCAATATCGCTAGCTGCATCCAAGGTTTTTTGAGCTAGTTCCACAGGGTCGCTAGACGCTAAGTGCAGCAGATATTCTAAATCTAACTGCCGATAGAGAGGTCGCCAACCCGATCCGAGCAACCCTCGGTTTTGAGGATTATTTTGATTGAAATTGTTAGCGCGATCGTTCATATATTTGGGAATTGGGAATTGGGAATTGGGAATTGGGAATTGGGAATTATTATTACTAACTACTGACTAATAACTAATAACTTATTTTTAGATAATTTGGAGGAACAAAATTTACTAGCCAAACTCCATTTTCCGAGCAGTAAAATGTGTAGCTATCGCTGTGCATTGCTGCGGCATCTACAGTAAAAATGGCTGGGATGCCGTGTCTTGTACCTACTTTTCGGGCTGTCTGGATATCAATGGACAAATGAACGTGATTGCGCGACATTTTGCTAATTCCTTCCTTGACAATAGACTCGACTGCACCGCTACTCGTTCCGTGATACAAAATATCGGGGGGAATTACAGCTTCTAATTGTAAATCAATCTCTACACTATGTCCTTGATTGGCACGAATCAGAGTCCCTGTGGAGTCAAATGAAAAGCGCCGTTTGTCGTTCTGTGCGACTACTTGTTCGAGTTCCGCAAGCTGAACAGGAAAGTTATGTTTTTGGCAAGCATCGAGTAGTTCGCTGACAGGAACCCAGCCACCAGGAGCGAGTTGAATGCCGATGCGGTCTGGTGTGTGCCGCAGGTATTTGCTAAGATATTTACTGATTTTTATCAATCGTGAATTATTCATGTTATCGCTCGAATTAGTTAGCTTTTCATTCCTCCAAAAATTGCAAAATGTTGAGTGCGTTAACGCAGTGGTATGGCACTCTTGAGCTATGGCATATTACAGTTATAATACAAAAAATTTACAACTCTGTCAAGGTGTAGAATAAAATAATTTTACAGAAGTTGCAGCAGAGCCTAAAATGCGGACTGGATTCCCAGCTCGGTAAATTATTAGGAGCTATAAATCCCTTTGTTTTTAGTTCTGGACTTACGCAAAAATAACCAAAAATCAGTGGTGGCTATTGCCTTGGAAAAGGGAAAATCAGAGTATGCAGTTATCAATGGGGTAGTTCTATAATGTATCTGACTCCAGTCTAAGGGTGGCTACGGAGTTGAGATTAAAATGAAGATATACAAAGTATTAGACTCGCCGACGCGGGTAAAACAGGGATAATGCCTGTGGGTGCAAATAAATTACGTGCTAGCTGTCAGGGGAAAAAATAAGCAATGAATATTGAAAAGCAGATTCAGGATCAAAAATGTTGCAAAAAACCAGACCGAGCCGATCGCTCTGCAAATATTAATATCACCAAAGGAATAGACTCATCACTGCCAGAATGTTTAGATTTCAAGGGAGCGATCGACCGATCGGCACTGGCGGTGAGGACAAATGGCAAAGGAATTATGAATTACGTCAGCGATCGAGTTTGCGAAATTTCTAAATATTCGCGAATCGAGATATTAGGCTGTCACTTTGGCATCCTCTATTCGGAATATAAATCTTCAGAATTAATTAAAAATTTGCAGTCAACTTTGACAAAAGGTGAAATTTGGCAAGGAGAAATTAAAACTTTAGCCAAAGATGGTACTGATTATTGGGTACACGCGGTGATAGTTCCGTTCCTGGATGGTAAAGGAAAACCGTATCAATATCTAGCGATCGGATTCGACATCACAGAGCGCAAAGCCGTCGAAGTAGTCCAAGCCGAAGCCAACCGCGCCAAAGACGAATTTCTGGCGATCGCCTCCCACGAATTGCGATCGCCTCTGAGCGCGATTTTGGGATGGGTGCAGCTAGCGCGATCGGGGAAATTAAACGAAACCACTACCGGCCTGGCTTTGGAAATCATTGAGCGCAACGCCAAATTACAAAACCAGCAAATAGACAATCTCCTCGATCTTTCGCGTCTGCTACGTGGCAAACTAAATCTCAACATCAGTCGAGTTCATCTCCCATCAGTCATAGAATCTGCGATCGACATTCTCCGTCCGGCGGCAGATGCCAAAAATATCCAGGTAGCAACAGTTTTTGACCCCGCGATCGGTCACATTTTGGGAGATGCAGAACGCTTGCAGCAAGTAGTCTGGAATCTGCTTTCCAACGCGATCAAATTTACCCCGGAATCCGGGTCGGGGCTAGTCCAAATCAGGATCGAGTCTACACCGTCGGGCGCGTTGATTCTAGTCAGTGACAGCGGTTGCGGGATTGAACCCCAATTTATGCCCCAGATCTTCGACTACTTCCGCCCCACAGATAGCTGGAATACCAAGGAACAAAACCGCCTCGGTTTGGGACTTTTCATTGTACGCCAGTTGGTGGAACTGCACGGAGGAACTGTGTGGGCTTCGAGTCCTGGCATCGCTCAGGGGACGACTTTTGGGGTGCAGCTACCCATCGCTAACCACAAAAATCTACTCCTCGATCGCACTCTGGCGATCGGTCAAATGGAAAATAGAGCCGAATCAGTTCCCAAACCCTTGGCGGGACTGAACGGATTCGGACCCGGAGGGTACGACCTGGCAAATGTCACAGCGATCGCGGCGGAATGTGACCTTGGAAAAATAAATAGTTCAAAAGAGCAAAAAACCGCCGAAGAATTTGTAGATGAAAACCGAGAATTGCCACTTTTACTGGTAGTAGAAGATAACTATTTTCTGCTGGCATACCTGCAAACTTTACTGACCCCTCATTACCGAGTTGCTGTGGCCCGCGACGGAGTTGAAGGTTTAGAAAAAGCTAAACAATTGCTACCAAATTTAATTGTAAGCGACCAAATAATGCCCAGGCAAAACGGGTTGGATTTGCTGAAGGAAATTCGGAATACACCAGAATTGAGTTCAACTCCGGTAATCTTTTTGACAGCGCGCATGGGGATGGAAGCTCGGATTGAAAGTTTGGATGCTGGTGCTGACGATTATATTTCTAAGCCTTGTGACGAGAGAGAACTGCTAGCGAGGGTGAGAAATTTGTTGCGATCGCACGCAGCAGAACAGCAGTTGGTAGCGCTCAACCGTCAGTTGCAGCAGCAAAAACAGCAGTTAGAAACCGTAAATCTCGCCTTACAGTATTTAGCAACCTATGACAGTTTAACTGAGGTAAAAAATCGTCGATGTTTTAATGAATATCTCGATACTGAATGGCGGCGTCTGGCGAGGGAAGAAGCTACGCTATCTTTGATTATGTGCGATATCGATTATTTCAAACTTTACAACGATACTTATGGCCACCAAGCCGGCGATGAATGTTTGCGGCAAGTGGCAAGTGTTTTACGGAGTGCAGTAAAGCGACCGGCTGATTTAGTGGCGCGTTACGGGGGCGAGGAATTTGTGGTAGTTTTGCCGAATACGGATATTCAAGGTGCGGCTCTGGTTGCTGAATTTATTCGCGAAGGAGTGCGGGGTTTGCAGATTGTTCACGCTAAGTCTGCTGTTTGCGAATATGTTACGTTGAGTTTGGGTGTAGCTTGCTGTATTCCGGCGCCGATGTCGCAGCCCGGGACGCTAATTGCGATCGCCGATGAAGCACTTTATCGAGCGAAAAAAACAGGGCGCGATCGGGTCTCATACTAAATCCGGGTTACTCACCCCCTCTCCCCTCTTCCCCTCTCCAGCAATAAAGGGGTTTTTAACCCCGATAGCGCAATCCCGTGTTTCTACTTATCAAAAGATTTCAGCAAAGTTTCCACACTAGCATTGTGGTCTATGAACGAGAACAAATGTTTAAATATCAGTTTCCCGTTTACATCCAAAACAAACTGAGCAGGCAAAGGCGCGCCTAAAGCTTGACCGAGTTCATAAGCCCGAAAAACTTGACAGCTAGGATCGCTCAACAGTGGCATTTTCAATCCTAAATCTCTAACCACAATCTGGCTTTGGCGATCGTCGGTACTTGCAACCATCAATAATTCTATATTGCGATCGGCAAATTTTTCCCAGTTTTCATTCAAGGCTTTAATATGAGGAAAACAAAACGGGCAATATTGCTTTTCAGTAAAAATCCGTGTGAAAGCGAGAACCACGGGCCTATCGCCGCGATAATTCGACAGCCTAACCAATTTGCCATTATTAAGATCCGGCAATTCAAAATCAGGCGTCATCTGTCCCAGTTTCAGAGAATTACTAGCAGGAACAGGCAATAAATTTTGGAAAAACCGCTGATTTAACAAGCCGCTAAAATCAGTAGAAGTCAGCATATTTCCTAATTTGGGTAATTGGGAATTGGGAATTGGAAATTGGGAATTGGGAATTGGGGGAAAGGCTTTGAATTTTGAGGCGGGCACTCACACGCACCGCCCCTACAACTCAAAACTATCAGACAGCGGCAAAGAATACTTTAGACTTAACTGGATCGGGAGTCATGGTTTTGTCACCGGGCTGCCAGCCGGCGGGACAAACTTCATCGGGGTGAGACTGGACGTGTTGAATAGCTTGCAGAGTGCGGAGAGTTTCGTCCACGTTGCGGCCGAAGGCAAGGTTATTGATAGTAGAGTGCTGGATGATGCCTTCTTTATCGATGATAAACAGACCTCTCAGGGCAATGCCTGCTTCTGGGTCGAGGACGTTGTAGTCGGCACTAATTGTTTTTTTGATATCGGCAACTAAAGGATAGTTGAGGTCGCCAACGCCACCGGATTTGCGATCTGACTGTATCCAAGCTAGGTGAGAGAATTCGCTATCAACGGATACGCCGAGGATTTCGGTATCGATTTTATTGAAGTCCTCAAAGCGATCGCTAAATGCTGTAATCTCAGTCGGACACACAAAGGTGAAGTCCAAGGGGTAGAAGAACAGGACTACATATTTTTTGCCTTTATAGTCAGACAGTTTAACTGTCTTGAATTCCTGATCGACTACGGCTGTGGCTGCGAAGTCGGGTGCAGGTTGACCAACGCGAAGACATTCACTACTCATAGATTTTGTTTTCTTTTTTACGAACTGTTACAAATATATCATAGTCATAACGAGTACAATTATCTTAAATCCAAATAAAAAACACGCTCTCAAAACTGAGAGCGTGGTTTTTGTCATTACATCATGGCTCAGGCGGGATTTGAACCTGCGACCTTGGGCTTATGAGTCCCCTGCGCTAACCAACTGCGCCACTGAGCCAAAACTTGTTCACGATTTACTATCGTAGCACAGTAGAGCGAACTAGGATAGATGCTTGACTACATTATTTGTAATCACTAGGAGTAAAAGTTATGAGTTTTGCTAATATATATCAAAACCCATAACTTGAAACCACTCCTTAGCGAGAAGCGCTAGAATCATCCTTTGGCAGAAAAGCCATAGGATTGACAGCTCCCGATCCGGCGGGATGAATTTCAAAGTGCAAGTGCGGCCCGGTACTAAAGCCAGTGCTGCCCATTTCTGAAATTTGGTCGCCTTGAGCGACTCTCTGACCCTTTTGCACCAAAATCCGGCTGTTGTGGGCATAGACAGTTTCAGTGCCGTCAGGATGGGTAATTTCCACCAGATAACCGTAACCGCCGTCATTCCACTGTGCATAGGTAACAACCCCGTCAGAGGCTGCCACAATTGGTGTGCCGATCGGTCCTGCAATGTCAATACCCTTGTGCATCCGTCCCCAGCGCCAGCCGTAGCCAGAAGTGAAGACACCCTTAGCAGGCCAAATAAACCCATTAGCCGACTGTTGTTTTGAGCCATTAGGCAGATAGGTATCAGCGCCAGAAAGCGGGGGCAATTCTGGAGAAACCATTTGTCCCAAAGAGGGATGGCTGAGGGGGTCGTAACCCTGTGAACCTAAAGGAGCAGTAGCGACAACAGGCCGGTCTAAGTTAGAGGTCGGCGTCAGGTTGATCGGTTGCGATTCGGCAGCGCGGGCCGGGTCAAAACGCTCTTGCTGCTGCTTCTGAACTTCTTCGCTCCACCCTCTAGACGGTGGTCTGCTGATTTCATTCTGCACCGCTCCACCGTACTCTGGGGTATAGAGATAGGGATTGAGATGTTCGTTGTCCTCAGACGGGTTGCCCGAAGCGACTTGGGTCTCTGGGTCTGCCGTTGGAGCTAGGGCAACTGAATTTGGGCCGATCGCATTTCGCTCTGCTCGATACTCCTCTCGCAGCCGGACAACTTCCGCCCTTAACCTTTCAGCATAGGGACTCTGAACCTCTGCTGATTGAGTTGCAGCCGAGGACTCCGGTACAGCATTAGCTGTATCACTGGCGAAACCCTGGGTGCTGACAACTGGTGTCCAGTTAGCAGGCTGCGGGTATGATTCCGTCAAGGTAGAGCTTGCCGTTGCAGTCGCTGGCATTGGTAGCGCACTGGTATCAACAGCACCTGTGAATGTTGGTTCGCCTTGAAGATCCAACTTTCCAGGATTGCTAATGCTTTCAGAAACTTGAGTGAGCGGAATGTTGTTAATTTGGGGAACCATCGGCGCTGAAATATTGTTCAGACCTTCCAAGTTCGCCAGGGGAGAGACAATCGGTACGGTTGGCGCGGATACTGTAACGCCAGAACCAGCTATTTCCGGGGTAGACAAGCCGGGGTTCAAAGATGCGGGAACCGAAGTTGCCGAAAAGACAGATGTAGAGTTAGAGGCCTGAATAGAGGCGGATGCGCCCGCCGCTGGATTATTTAACCCAACTTGAGGAATTTTCAGCCGTTGATTGACATTCAGCAAATTCGGGTTGCCGAGCTTGTTGACCGAGATCAGGTCTTTTGCCGATACGCCCTGAGATGAGGCGATCGCGTGTAGGGTATCTCCCGGACGCACAGTGTACAACACATCCGTCTGTGCGGGTGTAGTGCCTGCTGGGGGTACTACCACAGCAGAGGGTAAACTTGTAGTTACCAGCGACTCTTCAATGGGTGATGCTGCTTGACCAAACCCGGCATTGGGAATTACTTTTCGCGTTGCAGAGATAGAAAACGCCTGCGTCGGTGCTGGCGACTGCAACGATACAGCAGATGCAGATGATGAACTCGTTCCTGACTCATCGCCCAACTGGGATTGACCCAAGGCTGTGCGGTTTTCCTGTTTTTTCAAACTGTCAATCGCCCCGTTTGTATTGGGCAGGACGATGGCATTTTGCTCCAGTGTCGGAGTTAGGACAGGGTTCGGTGCTGTTGATTGTGGCCCTGACTGCACCAACGGAGTATAAGAAGGCTCGGAGCCTGTTAGATCTAACTTTTGTTCGGGATTGACCACCCCTGCATACTCTGGAGCGGAGGCTGCGGTGTTGTCGGCGTTTTGTTGTGGCGCGACGACGAACGCCGGCGGAATTGTGAGCTTTTGCCCTACTTGGAGTAAGGTGTCGGATTTAATCCCATTGGCAGTTGCTAGTGCATTAGGCGCAACTGCATAATCTTGAGATAACTCCCACAGAGTTTGTCCTGGTTGCACCTTAACCGCCACCGGATTAGAAGGTTCAGCGGTTTGTGCGGCCTCGTTGGCCTCACCCACAGAGGTAGCGAGTTCGCTGGCTGAGGTTGGCTGCACTTCAGCAGTGGGTTCTGGTGTGGGTGCGAGTTCAGACGCGCGAGCGCTGTCCCCGGTTCTTGGCAGCAGGATGCCAGAAGCACCTACTGATATTGCCAGCCCGATCGTGGCGAGAGAGCGAAAGGAGCCAGTGCCTAGCGTTGTCTGCTTGGACGGCTCTGTAGAACCGTCTCTGTCGATTTCACTAGCCTTAACAGGCTGATTTTTTTTTGGATATATTCGTTTCAAAAAAACGACCTCCTACTGAAAAGCGCTAACTGTCCTTGGAAACACACAAGGGGATTGCATGACGCTGAGTTAAATCAAAAACCAAAAATATTCTGATTGTTGATAGCTACCATGCTTAGGCAAGATTACCTTGATTTTTAAATTTAGACAAGCTCCAACAGCCACTAAAATTAAAATTTTAGGTAAAACTTGCTGCAATAATACCCTAAAACCCTTACACGGCAATAGCTAGAACCAATAAATAAAATAGTGGTTGCGGTCAAGCTACGAGTGTCATGTTTGATGCTCGAACTGTAGCCTAATTTGCCCAATATCTACAACCGTATATTTACTAGATATAGCGCCTCTGGCGATCGCAGTGCGGTCTAGCGCGCTATATCGCTAAAAAACTCAGTTTTGGCACCTGAATCCTCTCTTAAGTAATTTGGTATGGATGATAACAATCTCTTTTTAGATGAATAAAAATCTATTAATCTTGGCTGTCTAGAATTTCACAGCTTTGATACAAATTTCTTATCTTTTGATCAAGATTTCCTAGAGGTATACAGCTATTAAATATCTATATGTGTATGTGTCGATAGTTGTTTATCCCAGCTCGCCCAACTGTCGCCTCGCCTCAAATAAACCTACAGCCGCGCTGACAGAGAGGTTTAAACTCCGCACTCCAGGCTCGCTCATGGGAATAAAAACTGTGGCATCACAGGCATCTAAGACGAATTGAGGAATTCCGAGTGTTTCGGAGCCAAACATCAGCCAGTCGCTGGCAATAAATTGGAATTTCGCGTAGCTGTATCGTCCGCCAGTGGTGAATCCGATCGATCTCCCCCCCCGCTGCTGCCGACAAGTCAGAAAAGCCGCTAAATCTTCGTGACAGTGGAGGTTGACATAGGGCCAGTAATCTAAACCGGCCCGTTTGAGGTAGCGATCGCTAATTTCAAACCCCAGCGGGCCCACTAAATGCAATTCAGTGCCTGTAGCAGCGCAAGTGCGGGCGATATTGCCAGTATTCGGGGGGATTTGTGGGTGAATCAAGACAAGTTGAGGCATGAAGCTAATTAAAAGCGCAAAATACAGCTATTGGGAAAGGTAGAAATCTACCCAAAGGTAGATACAACTCATAGCTTTTATTTATAACCTGTGTTGGGTGCAATTGATTAAATATTCTGATTTGTCTTTAATTGCTCGTTTCAAGCAACTAACTGGGCACACAAGTTATCTTCGAGTTCCCATTCCTGGTGAGCCATCCCATTAATCCCTTGCAAAATAATACTGCGGGTGTCCAAACCGCTCTCATGCAGCTTCAACCATTGCTGAGCGGTGTTGCCTTCCCGAAGAATCTTTTTGAGCGGCAATAGAAAGCAGCTAAAGCCGCGTTTTTTGGCAAATGGCCAGACTTGCTGGTAAATTTCCTCAATCCAATCTCGTGCCAAAATCTTTCTGCCATCTTGCCAGTGGATGAGTTCAGCATCCAAACTTTGCCGGGATGCAGCAATTTCGTTGGCGTCTGTGAGGGCAACTAAGTCTTCGTTGCGGGTGCCCGCCGGTAAGGTGCTGAGTTCTAACGGGTCTAAGCTGGGGTCTTCCATCATCTGCCAAATCCGAGCTTCTAGCAAGGCTGTGATGGCTAACAAAGCCAGAGGATTGACTTCTAGGTCACAAATTCTCAGTTCTAGGCGGTTGAGGCAGTAGGGGCGGCGATCGCCATTTGGCCGCACAGCAGACCACAGGTGGCGGACATTTTGCATACTGCCGAGTTCTAGCTGTTCTTCAGTCCACTGGATGTAATGCTTGTGACTTTCAAACAGCGGGACGATGGCGGGAGTTTTGGGAAACAAACCCCAGCGAGTGGAATGATAGCCGGTGACTTCGCCGTCGAGGAAGGGAGAAGAGGCGCTCATGGCAAGGTAAAGCGGTGCTTCGACGCGGGCGAGGCGGATGGCGCGCATCAGCATTTCTGGTTGGGAGATGCCGATGTTGATGTGAATGC
>Ga0209591_10005527_pt1 | contig 14090 bp, 15 predicted proteins | sample MAT01_FD_187207 | JGI IMG/M metagenome (GOLD analysis project Ga0209591, IMG submission 187207) | Freshwater microbial communities from Lake Fryxell liftoff mats and glacier meltwater in Antarctica - MAT-01 (SPAdes) (version 2) | ecosystem: Environmental > Aquatic > Freshwater > Ice > Liftoff... | reverse complement strand
CGCCTCTTCAATCAACCGTTCCGGCCCCCCAGCCGTACTCGCCACAAACCGCATATGCACAAGGTCAAACTGATCTGCCGCAATCCCAGTCCGGTATGCATCACCCAATCGAAACTCAATATTGCCAGGCGCACCAATCCGGGCAACGTCCAGAAACCCGGCATTCATATCCAAACCTACTACCCGGCCATCCACCCCAACCAACTCACTCAAGAGCCCGGTAATCCCGCCCGGCCCACAACCAACATCAAGGCCAGACCAACCCTCCCCCACTCCAATCAAACGGAGCATAGCCAGCGTCTCCGGAGCCATCGCCTCGCCCTGAATCCGCAACCGCGCAATTTCCCCTGCACGACTCTCAATCGGGTAACTGCCACCGTGAAGATCCAAACGCGAAGCCATCAAACGATCTTAGCCAAACCGGAGCTTCCTGGAAAATGGGAGATTCTAGATCTTATGAGCAAGAAGCAGATTGAAATGGGGCCATTGTTGGCTGTTTCGCTAGAGCGGCAACATGACATGCCGACCTTGGTGATGACTCGGGACTTCTCTCAAAGCCCGGCGCTGGTTTGGGCTGCACTGACAAGGAAAGATCAATTGCCGGAGTGGTCGCCCCTGCTTGCCTCAGAGAACCTCGATCGGTGCGGACAAGTGGAGATCTTCAAGAATGGCGAGCAAGGCGGCGAGACGACGGAAGAGCAGGTCCTCGTGGCGGATCCACCTCAAGCCTTGGCATACACATGGGGCGGAGATCTATTGCACTGGCAATTGGAAGCAATCGGTGACGGAACTCGACTCACCTTACGACATAGTGTGAACGGCGATTGGCTAATCAAGGTCGCTGCCGGCTGGCATATCTGCTTGGCCGTAATGGAGCGTTGGCTCGAAGGGCAGCCCGTCGGGGCCATCGTTGGGGAGGAGGCCAGGCAATATGGCTGGCAACAGCTCCACGACCGCTATGCCCAGCGGCTGCAAGCCATGAAGGGAGCGTTAGCTTAGCCCAGTCGGCAAAGCGCAGGCCCGTCGTCCTTCGACAGGCTGTTTCCGCTTAACGCATCACCTGCTGCAACCAAGCGCGCGCCAGCCGGCGCTCCGGCAAGTCTCGCAGCACCCAGGCGTCGTTGTGATTCCGCAGCCGGATCGGCTCATACGTAAATCGCCCCTTCACTCGTCCGTTCGTGAGAAAGTCGCGCGTCGCCTCCACGCTGCCCTCGTGACAAACAAACACCGGCCGGCCGCGCAACCGCCTCAAACGACGCAGCGCCGATTCGCGATCGCTCTCGGCATAGGGCCAACTCCGCACGCCATCAAAATGACTGTACGCAAAGAAGCCACGCCATTGCCCCGCCGTGCGATCATCGCGCAAGCCAAGATACGAACATGCAATGGCCCCGCGAGAGAATCCCGCCAGCAGCACGCGCTTCGGGTCCCCGCCGTATCGCCGGCAAACTTGCTGCAGCACGCGGTGTCCATATTCATTTGTGGCATCGGCACTGCCCCACCACAGCGTCTGATTCCGTCGCTCCTCCAGATTGACGTAGGGCAGGCAGAGCCAAAGATAGCCTTGCCCGCCCGAAAGGCCGTAACCAAGATTGCTGCCTTCCGGCACCCCCAGCGAAACATCGCCATAAGCATTTCTATAGTTGCCGTTGCCGGCGTACTCTACAATCACGGGATAGCGGCCCCTGGGCTGCCAGTCCGTGGGCAGATAGAGAACGTGATAAAGCTCCGGTGCATCCTGACTACTCACACGCACCCGGCGCCCTGCAGCTGGCTCGCCATCCTCCAAAGTCGGCACCACTAGGTCGGGCACAACATCGCGGAGATCCGGCAATGAACCTTGGGCGGCGATCAGGAACGAACGGCGAGTCATCCTCGTCACAGCGTATCTCGAATGCTCCCGTACACGTGATCGATGTCAAGACTCGTTGATCGGGATCGGGGGAAACCTCACGGCGCCGCCCCTCCCACACCACCGGACATGCGGGTCCGCATCCGGCGGTTCGAGTCGGTTACGCTAACACCCATCGATCAACGTCGGGAGTCCGAGCGATTTAAAGTAAGCATTGGAAAGCCCCACTGACAGGGCTTGAGCCTTCGCGAGATACCAGGGGCCGCGTACGCTATCAGCCGTATTACTGGAGGACTCCAAGCTCCAACAGTGTCGCCCGAGTGCGGCGTGGTGTTTGCCAATTCAGCCACATGGCTGCCCGACCCAGCGAGTCAGTGCCACCAGCACCCACGGCGTTTCGCAGAATCCGAAATAGCTGCGCCAACCCCGCATACACGGAGCCAGCTACTCCATTGTCGTTTCGATGCTGACGCCCTTGTCCCGCAGCGTGATTTCTCGCACTCGCCCCTTGAACCGGTCCAGGGCTTTCGGCGCGATAGCGCGCTTGATCCCCAGACCGGCGGTAAAGCTGAAGCCGAGAAACTTCCGGCCCTGCGGCCGTGCCACCGTACTCTTCGCCGCAATTACCTTTTTGCATGATGAACAGCGTTACGTTCTCCATCACCCGTTGACCCGCCCGCTCGCTGCGAACGTAGATATTACTAAGTCCGCGTATCGAACAAAGCGATGTCCGCGGCGCTCCAACTCCCCGTCGAGTGCGTCGAGCGCGAGCTTACTCAGCAGTGGCTTTAGTCTCGCTGACCCACAAGCGGCACATGGTAATCCTTCAGAATTGCGATTATGGCCCGGTGGTTTCGCTTGAGGGCAGCTTCAACCTTTTGCTTCAGAAACGAGTTGCCACGCCGTATGCATAGGCTGATGTCATAAGCGAGAGGAAGCGCATCGTCCTCAATCGCGCTCAGCGGCTGGATTTGTAGTCCAACAGGCGCCAGGGCGGCGAAATATCCGGCCATGGGGCCCCAGGCGATCGCTACATCGATTTGTCCGCTCGATACCGCGTGAATAATACTGGAGGGCGGATTCGGAGTTTGATAGTCTCCCACCACCCGGTAGCCTTGAATGGCCACAATCCCCCTTCGCGCCAAGGCGTGTACCGGCGGAGTATTGGCATAGTCGTCCCCGATCACCTGTACGCCAACGCGCAATTTGCGCAATTGCGGTGCATCGAAAGAATTCAGTTTCAGCCTGCTCGCGGCTCTGGTTACGAAGACATAAGTTGAACGGTAGTATGGCTCAGTGGTTTCGACCATAGCAACGCCGGTTGCGATGCCCATGATTAAATCGCAGCGGCCCGCAAGGATGGTATTTCGCAAGTAACCACGGCGCTGAGCGTACCATTCATACTCAAGGATCTGCTTCATATCCCTCGCCAGCAACGTGGCAATTTTGTTCTCGAACCCTTGTTCCCGGCGATTTGAGAAAGGTAGATTATTAGGGTCGGCGCACACGCGCAGCGTATCCTGCGCAAAGGATGTGCTGGCAAAGAAGAAGAGCAACCGAAATATCAAGTCAGATTGGCGCACCATATCCTCCTTCTGGATGCGAATCCTTCGTGTATTGTTACGAAAAATAGCCTCGAAACTTTAAAGAGTCCGCTGAAACTAAGTCCAGGGTGAAATGATCTGCACAGTGACCCATTTGGGTTGCCTGAAGATGAGAACAAAAGCAAATAGAAAATCGCCCGCCTTGAGTTTGTTTCTTGCTCTCTTGATATTTACGGCAATCGTTACAGGATGCGGGGGCATTCAATCCAGTCTGTCTACGGCCGGCGAGGAAGCCGAGCGCATCGCAGGCCTGTTCTGGATTATGACTGGCGCTGGAGCAGCCATCTGGTTGGCCGTGATGGCCCTTGCGATCTATGCGGCGCAAAGTAAAGGCGGCGAGCAACGCAGACCCTTTGCGCGAAGGTTGATTGTTCTTGGCGGAGTGATCCCAGCCATCGTTCTCTTTACGCTCCTGGTGTTTGGGCTAAACATGTTGCCCTCACTGATTGCTCATGCCCCGGCAACTGCGATGAAGGTGACCGTATTTGGAGAGCAGTGGTGGTGGCGTGTTCGATACGAATTGCCAGGGGTCCAGCCCTTCGAACTCGCCAATGAGATCTGGCTTCCAGAGGGGGAACCAGTGGAGTTCATTTTGAGAAGCAACAATGTCATTCATTCCTTCTGGGTGCCGTCGCTCGCGGGCAAAATGGATCTCATCCCAGGCAGGGTCAACCATCTGACCATTCATCCGAAGCAGAGCGGAGTTTATCGCGGTGCTTGCGCCGAGTATTGCGGACGAGCTCATGCACAAATGAACTTTTATGTTGTGGTGAAACCCAAGGCTGAATTCGACAGCTGGCTGAAAGCACAGTCTGGCCCTGCAAGCCTGACAGATTCGGTGGAGCCTTAAATGCAGCATCAAGACCATGATCCGCTGGCCGAGGCTCCGCCAATTGAACTGCAACGCCAACAGACAGAGCGTCTGCTGCGGGCATGGGCGCCCGCGAAAGGCTGGCGCTACTGGTCCGAAGTTAACAACTCCGTAGTCGGTCAATGGTACACCGGTCTTACTATTTTCTTTCTGGCCTATGGCGGCGTGCTCGCCGCGTTGATGAGGATTCAGCTTTCCATTCCGAATAATAAATTCATGACCGCTGAGACCTACAATCAGGTCTTCACGGTTCATGGCTCGGTGATGATGTTTCTGTTTGCGATTCCGATTTTTGAGGCCTTCTCGATCATGTTCCTCCCCCAGATGCTGGGTGCCCGGGACTTGCCCTTCCCAAGGTTGTCGGCCTACGGGTTCTGGGCTTTTCTCATGGGCGGCATGACCCTTTGCCTGTCGTTATTCTTTAACGCAGCGCCCAGCGGCGGGTGGTTCATGTACCCTCCTTTAACCAGCAAATATGAACCGGGAATCGGACCTGACATTTGGCTGCTGGGATTCTCGTTTATCGAGGTGGCGGCCATCGCCGCCTCGGTTGAGCTGATTATCGGCATTTTGAAATCGCGTCCCCCGGGAATGAGAATCCACCTGATTCCTCTCTATTGCTGGTATGTGCTGGTGGCTGCGGCGATGATACTGTTTGCTTTCCCTCCACTCATTACGGGTAGCATATTGCTGGAACTGGAGCGAGCCGTGAATTGGCCTTTCTTTGATGTAAGCCGAGGAGGCGACCCTCTCTTGTGGCAGCACCTGTTCTGGCTGTTTGGACATCCAGAGGTCTACATCGTTTTCTTGCCATCCGTGGCGCTGGTAGCGATGATTGTGCCGACTTTCGCCCGCACCCCAATCGTCGGCTATTCATGGATTGTTTTATCGGCGATCGGCACGGGATTTATCAGCTTTGGCCTCTGGGTGCACCACATGTTCACCACCGGATTGCCGGGCATTACATTGGCCCTGTTTTCCGCCGCATCGCAGGCGGTGGCGATACCGACAGGGGTGCAAATCTTTTGCTTCATCGCGACTATGCTGGTCGGGAGGGTGGTGAATTCGCTGCCGATGATGTTTGTATTTGGAGCGCTGGCCACCTTCGTGATTGGGGGGTTGACCGGAGTCATGGTCGCGGTCGCGTCATTCGACTTCCAAGCCCACGACACCTACTTCATCGTGGCTCATCTACATTCAGTTCTTATCGGAGGATCGATATTTCCCTTTGTGGGCGCGACTTACTACTTTTATCCATTAGTGAATGGCAAGAAACTCTCAGAGCGACTGGGGCGCATCGTTTTTTGGTGCCTGTTTATCGGGTTCAACGTAACATTTATGCCTATGCATCTCACCGGTCTGCGGGGAATGCCGCGAAGGGTTTACACCTATTCCGAAGGCCTCGGTCTTGAAACTCTCAATCTGATTTCATCCGTAGGAGCGGCGATCCTGGTCGCCGGTTTTGCAGTGTTCTTTTGGGATCTCTTACGGAACAAGGATCAAGAGCCGCTTTCAGAGAGAAACCCCTGGGGCGCCGGTACGCTCGAGTGGTTGCAGGAAATGCCCGGCAAGCCATGGGGAGTTCGATCCATCCCGGAGATCGACAGCCGCTATCCACTATGGGATCAGGCGAATATCGTTCGAGACGTGGATGAAGGCCGCTTCTTCATGCCCGATGCCGAAGAGGGCAAGCGCGAGATGCTGATCACCTCGGTAATTGACGCAAAGCCCGTTCAGTGTTTGCGCATTCCCGGCCCGAGCTACATCGCGTTTTGGGCCGCTCTGTTTACGGGTGGCGCATTTATCTTGCCCACCTTCAAGCTGTATTGGGCGGCAGCGGCTTGCGCAGCGATTGCAACGGGTGTGATTCTTCGATGGCTCTGGAATGGAAGCGCGATCATACCCGAGAAAGAACGCAAGTACATCGGCCATGGAGTCGAAGTTCCGCTATACGCCTCGGGGCCCGATTCGGTCGGTTGGTGGGCCATGCTCATTACGATGCTGGCGGTAATTACGGCCTTCGTTTCTCTGCTATTCGGGTATCTGTTTTATTGGACGCTGGATCGAGACTTTCCACCCCCCGGAATGCCAGGCCCAGGCTGGTTCTGGCCTACCCTTGGAACTGCAATGTTGCTGGGCTCATGGGCTCTGACAAACCTTGTGCGCAAATGGAACAGGCAGGACGATGCACGGCTGGTGTACGGCGGATTAGGTGTCAGTTGCCTGCTGGCCATTGCCGGTGGTGCCGCCATGATTGCCGGTCCTTACTTAAACGGAATGGATCCGACTCAACACGTGTATGCAGCAACGATCTGGCTGCTCGTGATTTGGACCGCCATTCATGCCGGGCTTGGGTTGATCATGAACGCCTATTGCATCGCCCGCCGCGCCTTTGGGCGCATGACTGCCAAGTATGATATCGACATTCACAATGTGGGATTATTCTGGCACTTTGTCGCCATCACAGCAGTGGCAACGGAAATCGTCTTAGTTGTGTTTCCAATTCTGAAATGATGAGCAATGCACATACCGATGTCGAAGAGAAAAGCCAGAGTTTGTGGCTGCTAGCTTGTCCACCCACAATCTGGGCTGTACACTTTTTGGGCAGCTACGCCCTGGCGGTAGTGTGGTGCAGGGGCGGAGGCACGGGCAGCTACTGGTTAGGCGTTTCGATTGCCGCACCTGCGGTAGTCGCTCTCGCACTGATCGCATTAGTAGGTTGGAACGGTTGGAAAAGGCACAAGATACCTGGCGGAGAGGCCCCTCATGATGGAGATACCGACGAAGACCGCTCGCGGTTTCTAGGGCTCGCTACGGTTTTGCTGGCTGCGCTGAGCGCCATTGCGACCGTCTACATCGGCGTTGCCGCGTTGATCTTCGGAGGCTGTGGGTAATGCGCTTAACCGGCGCGGGAATTGCGATGCTGGCGCTTGCATGGTGCTGGCCATTTCCCGATCACTCCTTTTCCGGGCACATGATTTCGCACATGACTACGGTGGCAATTGCATCGCCACTGCTGGCGATGGGAATTGCAGGCTCGAGCTTGGATCCGGTAATGAAGGCGCCCGGATGGTTCTCTGCAATTCCCTTGTCGATGGTGGAGTTCTTCGCGGTGTGGTTGTGGCACATGCCGAAAATGCACGAAGCGGCGATGATGAGTCCCGCTGTCGTGGCGGTGGAACAGGGAATTTTTCTAGCCTCGGGGCTGGCTCTCTGGATCTCGATTTTCGGAGGAGCGAAAGAACACCGGCAGGCCCGATACGCCAAAGGACTGGCGGCGCTGCTTCTTACTCTCATGCATATGACTCTGCTGGGCGCAATCCTTACCTTGTCCCCGAGGCCTCTCTATGCCATGACCCCCCTCGGCGATCAACAATTGGGGGGAGTGATCATGCTGGTCTGGGGATCGATTGCCTACTGCGCCGGAGGGCTTTGGCTGGCTTCAGCATTGCTGTTCAGCGGAAGGACGACGCCCCCGCTTCGGCCACAGCCTGATCCTGATCGCCGCTACCACCGCTGACTCCGATCGCCCCCACCACCCGGCCCGATTCCTTAACGGGTACGCCGCCGGCAAAGATCATTACCCGTCCGTGATTGCTGACGTGGATCCCGTAGAAATCTTCACCCGGTTGACTGAGTTTAGACAGCTTCCCGGTTTCTATGTCGAAAGCCCGGGAAGTCCAGGCCTTATTGATTGCAATGTCGATGCTGCCCATCCAGGCGTCATCCATGCGGGCAAAGGCCAGTAGATTGCCCCCCTCATCCACCACTGCAATATTCATGGACTTACCAATGGAGTCGGCCTTGATCTTGGCCGCCGCAATCATCTTTTCCGCCGCTTCTAGAGTGAGCATCCGTTTGTTTCCTTATTTGAATTCATTGAGTATTTGTGCCATTTCTTGAGCATCGCTTTCGGTGACGTTCATGTTTGGCATTACGGTTTCCGGGTCGACTTTTTGCGGAAAGCGAATCCATCGAACCAGGTTTTCGTGCGTATTGGGCAGACGTCCAGCCAGATAGGCACGGCTACCGAGGCCAGTCAGCGGGGGGCCCACCTTGCCCGACGAAGATTGCGCCTCTGAAATGACATGACAACTGGAGCAGCCGTAAGCGGTAAAACGCACGCGAAGTTTGGCACTTCGCTTGGCGGATTCGCTTTCGGGCAAGAGGTAGTAAGCAAAAGCAAGAATAGACATCAAAGTGATCGAGATGTAGATTTTGGTCATCATTGCTATTTGAGGCTTTCGAGGAATGCGAGCAGCGAATGAAGATCCTTGGCGGGCAGGACCGTCGGTGGCATTAAGACACCAGGCTTGAGGTTTTGCGGGTTTAGGATCCAGCCCGCCATTTGTCCGCGCGTATTCGGCAGTGTGCCAGACGCGATAGTTTTGCGGCTGGCAAGGTGCGTAAGGTCAGGGCCGACGCTCGCGCGAGCTCTCGTGCCCCGGATGCTGTGGCAAAGCCCACACGAGCCTTCCACGAAAACACGCCGCCCTTCGAGGATCTCCTCCGGGCTGGCTTCGGTGTAGGGTTCGACGCTAGCCGCCAGTTGCCAGGGGTCTTGCCTCGAGTGCTGAAAGCAACTGGAAAGAAGCAGTGTTGCCGCAACCAGGAATTGCCGCAATGTCATGGTTTCCCTTCCGGTTTCGACAGGCTGGAAACAAAGGCCGCGATACGCCAGATCTTGTCTTCGGGGATGCGGCCACCGAAGGCCGGCATGCCGTTCGGGCGGCCCTCGACAAGCGTAGAGTAAATGTTGCCAGGCTGATTTCCGTAAATCCAGACTTCATCCATCAGCGCTGGCCCGATTGCACCCCCGCCGCTCGCATGGCAGCCCGAACAATTGAACTGGTGGTAGAGACGTTTGCCCTCAGCCAGTGCCTCTGCATCGGCTTCGTACGGGTTCCTGGTTGAGGGAAGCTTCGCGCCGAGTGTCATCGAGCTGAGCTGGTTGCCTCGCTGCGACATTGCGCTTGACGGTGGGTTGCCGGTCTGGCATCCGTTCCAGAATAAAGCCAGCCCAATGGCAAATTTAGGGAAGCGAGAACACATAAATCGTGCCTCCTTTGCTGGTGTGCGAAGGCAAGTCCTTCATCGCTCCGACGAAGCCCAGCGCCGCTGTCTCGTCCCTTGCATCCAGTCCCCCGGCAACAATGGCGCCGGCCCAACCACCGACGCCGTCAACGATCGCGATGTACTGCTTCTTGTCGGGGCCGAGAAAGCTGACCGGTTGGCCGATGATTCCAGAGCCTGTACGGTGTTGCCAGAGCAGGTCTCCAGTCCTCGCATCCAGGGCTTTGAACCAACGGTCCATCGTTCCGTAGAAAACAATGTCCCCCGCCGTGGCAAGCGCTCCACTCCATGCCGGGAAGGATTCTTTCACGCTCCATGCCTTTTTGCGCTGAATGGGATCCCAGGCGCTCAACTCCCCGCGGTTACCGCCGGGGCCGGCCCGCATCCTGACCACGGCGCCCACATACGGAGTTCCCGCGATGTAATTCGCCTCGGTTCCCTCCACGTCCATGCATAGATTATTGTGGGGCACGTAGAGAAGGCCCGTTCGCGGAGACCACGAGGAGGGATTCCAGTCTTTGCCCCCCGGCGCGGCAGGGCAGAGATCGTGCTCAGTCACGCCAAGCCCTGACTTCTTGGCCGGATTCTCCACAGCCAGTCCATTCTTGAGATCGAAGCCCGTGGTGGTCGTAATATGCACGAACGGGTCTGCCGACAAAACTTCTCCGGTCTGGCGATCTAATACGTAGATGTACCCATTGCGCTCTGGATGAACAAGCACTTTGCGGTCGCGGCCGTTGATCTTCAAATCAAGAAGAACGTTTTCGTTGATGCCGTCGTAATCGTAAAGATCATGCGGGCTCCATTGATAGGCCCAAACCGCTTCGCCCGTGTCTGGCCGGCGTGCAAAGATGCCGCAAGTCCATTTATTGTCGCCAGGGCGCATCTCAGGATTCCAGGGCCCTGGATTGCCCGTCCCGTGATAAATCAGATCGAGTTGCGCGTCGTAAGAGATCCATCCCCAAACAGAGCCGCCCCCGATCTTCCAATGATCCTTGGGCCACGAACTAACACCCAGGTCCTTCCCACGGTCTCGGGCATAAAACGGCTGAAACGCAGTGCCGATCTTGACATCCTGGTCGGGGCCTGTGTTGTAGGCTCGCCAGGCAATTTTGCCGTCAACTTCATTCACTGCGGTGATCCACCCTCTGACGCCGAATTCTCCTCCGCTGTTGCCGGCAAGCACCTTGCCTTTGACTACGATTGGCGCCATGGTCATCGATTCACCCAGATTGATCTCTCCCAGCTTGGTCTTCCAGACTTCCTTGCCGGTTTCGGCATTCACAGCGATCATGTGATTGTCTAAAGTGTTGTAAATAATCTTGCCGTTTGAGTACGCGGCTCCCCGGTTGACTACATCACAGCAGGCAACGCCTTGCGCGGAGGCGGCAGGGTTGGGCCGGTACTCCCACTTTTTCGCCCCCTGGTTGGCAAGATCGAGAGCGTAAAGCGTGTTTGGATAAGGAGTGACGAAGTACATCGTCGAGCCGACGATGAGTGGCGCGCCCTCGTGCCCGCGAAGCACTCCCGTTGAAAAACTCCATTCCAACTTGAGTGATTTCACGTTGGCGGCTGAGATTTGCGTTAGGCCGCTGAAACGCTGGTTGGAGTAATCTTTGGAGGCCATCAGCCACTGACCATCGTCAGGTTGCGCTGTACCCATCGGTGGCTTCGCGCGAAAGGACGTACTCTCCGTTCGCGCAGCCGATGGGTCCGGGCGATTACATGACGTCAACGCGAACAAAGCAATCATCATTAGCAAAAACGGCATAAGGTGTCTTCTGTTTCTAGAGCTGGATCCTGAGCATTTGGTTACAGGCCGGACTTTACGGGCTCGATTGCCGAACGCCCGTCCTCGGTTCGTTTGCGAAGCACTTCAAGCAGGGCAAGAGTAAGGGCCAATACTGCGGGGCCGACAATCAGCCCTGAGAGACCAAAGACGATCAGACCTCCGGCGATCGATAGAAATACTGGAACCGTATGCAGGCGGACGCTGTTGCAAACCAGATATGGATAAAGCAAATTGTCTATCAAGCTAATGGCTGTAGCGCCGTAAACCAGAAGGACAGTTCCTTTCGTCGTACTACCCTGCAAAAAGAGCGCGATTGAAGCAGGCAACCAGACGATGGATGTCCCAACTATCGGTACGATGCCAAACAACATCATCACCGCGCCCCAGAGCAAAGGAGCGGGCAAGTCCAGTATCCAGAACATTAGGCCCCCTAAAGTACCCTGAACCACGGCAACTCCCAGTGATCCGTACACACTGGCGTAAATCATGGTGCCCACCCGATCCATAACCATGGTGGATTCTTGCTTGGACAACGGCACGTAGTAGCGAAAAGTCTGAATGACAGCGCCTCGATCGCGAAAGATATAGAAGAGCAGAAAAACGGTAATCAAGAGTTGGGCGACCGTCGATATTGTATTGCTCAGCCACTGCGGAAAGTTTCTACCAATGTTTGACTGAAGGGCGCTGGCTTCTTTATCGAAGTCCATGTGCTCTTTAAGCCATAGGTAGATATTAGAGTTATAAGGTGATTTGGAAAAATGGCTCTCGAGGTCTGTAGAAGCCAGCCACGCCTGAAATCGCCTTGCTTCCGCGCTGAACTCAACCACCACTTGCTGCGCGATCAAAAGTATTGGCACAACAATTAGCAGTACGATGACAGCGACAGTTAGCGCGGCCGCCCAAGTGGGGTTGGTTACCCTCTGCGCGATCCAGTGGTGCATGGGGTAAGCCGCTACTGCGAGGGCGAGCGACCAGACAATCGCCGTGAAAAACGGCGCGGCAAGCCATATGCAAACGATCACGCAGACAATCGTCGCCGCTGCAAGCACGGATACCTGCAGCGAGCTGCGGTCTAGCGCAACGTGGTTTGAATTTTGGGCGTCGGAATCCATGCGGATATGGCTAAAATGCGCCACATCCTATAGAGGATTTTTACGAGACTTAGTTTCATTGTCTGCCTTAATCTGAGGACTTGAATAGAGTAGCGGTCTATCGGGGTAGCTGCTCTCAGCTCAATCGCAATTAGCGCAGCGGTTCTAGCGACCCCTTCTTCAAGTTGCATCTCTTTCATGAGCAAACCAGATTTCGCCCAGAGCGAAGGTCGAACGTCTTGGGGAATTGCAATTGTTCAAATAACGCTTGAGCACAACGGGCTGTTTCTCTAAAGCCAGGTTTATTGCTTAGTCAATCTCCATTGCTCACGGTGTCGCAATCGATTTTTCACAGTAGACGCATTTTTCGACAAATGCTTTGTGCTGAGCCCACCGTTCTATGTCGGTATTTTTCTATTTTAAGGAGTGTGCCAAATCGAGATCTTTCTCCCCGCCTATTCCAAAAGACTTCAGACCCTAAAAACCGCTAACATATTCACGTGAATCCTTCGCAGCAATCCCAATTGCAAAAGCAAGCGGCCGCTCGAGCCGCCGCAGAACTTCTTCAGGACGGAATGCTGGTAGGGCTCGGTTCCGGCAGCACCGCCGAGATCACCGTTTCCGCAATCGGAGATCGAGTCAAACGTGGCCTCAAAATCACTGGCGTTTCCACCTCTGAGAAAACTGCACGGCTTGCAGAGCAACTCGGCATCCCCCTCACCAGCCTCGAATCAGTTTCCTTACTCGACATCGCAATCGATGGAGCCGATGAAATTGAGCTCGGCACTCTCAATCTGATAAAGGGCGGCGGTGGAAACCTGCTGCGCGAAAAGCTGGTCGCCCTGGCCAGCCACCGCTTTATCATCGTTGCCGATGACAGAAAGCTTGTCACCCAACTCGGAGTCGCCGCTTCGGTCCCGATCGATGTCGTTCCCTTCGCATGGAAGACAACTGCCCTCCGTCTGGAGCGGCAAGGGGCAAAACCAACGCTCCGCTTGAATCGCGAAGGTAAACCCTTCGTCACCGACAACGCCAATTACGTCCTCGATTGCGCGTTTGGGCCGATTGAATCGGCGCTCAAACTCCAGAGCTGCTTGGACGGCATAGTTGGAGTTGTGGAACACGGTCTCTTTGTTGCCATGGCGAGCCAAGCCTTCATCGGTGGGCCCGACAGAGTGAAAACCGTGACCCGCGATTTGTCGACAGCCTGAGAGTCTGTCGGAAATTAGGATTCGTCTATCCGCCGGATTCCTTTTACCTGGGTTTTTAACCCAGCATTTTTCTCTTTGGGGGCGTGGGCCTCCTCGCGCGTTTTTGATGAAATTCACCCAGCTCTATCCAGTTGGATTTATTTCCAGTCTTGACGCAAAAGACGGGCGAGTTGAGCGTAAAGCGGACTCTCAACTGCGCTACATCTGTGGTTGGATGACCGAAGCGGCAGTGCCGAGCGAGAGCACTTTCTCCCGGGCATTCGCCGATTTCGCCCGCCACAAATTACCTGGGAAAGTGGTCGACAGTGTCGCGGTAGGGACAATCATCGCTGACCGCCCCCCCCCGCAGATCCGTACGGGCGCTACTCACGCATACGGCTCCTACCTTGGATTCTGGCTTCAAAGCGAAGCTCGGGATAAGGATGCAGCACGCGAGGCGTCGGCAGCCAAGCCTGGGCTTGCTCGTGCATCCGGTCTACGCCAAGCCGCCCGGTCTGACTGCGCCTTCTCAGCACATGCCACCAGTATCGACTTACCCGTTCCCGAAATAGCGTAAGTGCCTCCAAGTTACCCGGCACTGCGTGATATTGGTAATA
>Ga0209591_10005524_pt1 | contig 14093 bp, 9 predicted proteins | sample MAT01_FD_187207 | JGI IMG/M metagenome (GOLD analysis project Ga0209591, IMG submission 187207) | Freshwater microbial communities from Lake Fryxell liftoff mats and glacier meltwater in Antarctica - MAT-01 (SPAdes) (version 2) | ecosystem: Environmental > Aquatic > Freshwater > Ice > Liftoff... | reverse complement strand
TCCGACACGCTCCGGGTCGGAGTGCGGATCAATAAGGGTGATGATGGTCTCAACACTTTCAAGGTACTTTCTTCATACGATGGGGCCAGCGAGGTGGTGGTCGATAGCCTTTCGATCGGCAGTTCTTCGTTCGCATTCGATAAGGTGATCATCACCCGCGCAATACCGGGCACCGAGAAGTGGGTCTTCTGGGTACAAGAGACCGATGGGGATGTGATCAGGCGCGCCCTCACCTTCATTGTTCAGTAATACCGTTTCTCAATTCGTAATGGCCCGATCTCGCCATACGGCTCATCGAGCCAAACGTATTTTCTCACGCGCATTTACCACTTCTAAGTCCAGCCCAGCCTTGGAACTGTCCTGAACTAAGAATTGGCATAAGCGGTTCCACAGGTTCAGGTATTTTCGCGTTCTGCTTTGTCCGGACCCGCCATAGGTTCGCACCTAGCCAAGCCAGAACTGTATGTGCCGCACCCTTACCTGTGGCGACCTTCGCCTTACCGACGCTGGAAAGACCGTGACCTTAGACCATTTGGACATGGAAAATGATCCGAGGTTCTTCTTCTGTTCCCGCATTACTTCTCCGATCAGGTCGTGCCGTCCGCCGGACGGCGGACGCAACGATCCATTCGTCCCACAGCATCGCGGGACGTCCTGCGAAAAGATCACGGCGCATTTTTGGACTGTTTTCTTTACCCCAATGGTATTCGCTTGGTAATGCCTTTTAGGAGGCGATCGCACGAACTCCCATGACGACGGACCAACTCATCTCTCTGATCGATCGGCTGTGCGCCTTCGGCACCGAGAAGGACTGGTTCGAATTCAAGGAGAACAACAGCGATCCCGTGAAGCTGGGAGAAAACCTTTCAGCCGTTGCCAATTCGGCCTGTATGGCCAGTGAAGCTTACGGTTATGTGGTATTCGGCATGCGCAATACCGACTCTGAGGTGGTAGGAACATGCTTCGATCCAGGAACGGATAAAGTTGGCGGGCAGGCTTTACTGCTTTGGCTCGCTAAAATGCTCTGTCCAGAAGCGAATTTCGCACATTTCGTTTCCGATGGCATCCGTGGGAAGCGCATCGTGGTGTTCCGTGTTTCAGCGGCGCTTGGTCGCCCTGTTACATTCAAAGGTCAAGGGTATGTGCGGATCGGGTCGAGCACCACAGGCTTGAAAGACCATCCCGTTACAGAGCGCATCATTTGGAATAGCGGCGACGATTGGTCCGCCAAGGTGCATCCATCGGCCACACTTTTGGACCTTGACGACCATGCCACTACCATTGCCCGTAAGCAGTACACGGAGAAATTTCCTGCACAGGCCGACGAGATCGAGCGATGGAGCGATGGAACATTTCTGGACAAGGCCAAGGTGACCTTGCAGGGCGGCATCACCAATACGGCCTTGCTGCTGCTGGGCAGATCAGAAGCAGCGAGCCTGTTGGGTCCGGCCATCGCGCAGATCACTTGGTTCCTGAAGACCGATGGGAACGAAGACCGCGATTATGCCCATTTTGGTCCACCTTTCTTGCTGGCCGTGGATCAAGTATTATCCAAGGTCCGTAATCTGAAAGTGCGCTCGCTACCCAGCGGCACCTTGTTCCCCAAAGAGCGCGACCGCTATGATACGTGGGTTCTTCGTGAAGCGCTGCACAACTGCATCGCCCACCAAGACTATCTGCGGCGAGAAAGGATACACGTGGTGGAGAAGGATAGTAGGTTGCGCTTTGAGAATGCGGGCGCATTTATCCCCGGCAGTGTGGAGGACATGGTGAAGCGCGACACGCCACCCTCCATCTACCGTAATCCCTTCTTGGCCCGCGCCATGGTGAACTTGAACATGATCGATACCCAAGGTGGGGGCATTCGAAAAATGTTCTTGAAACAAAGGGAACATGCTTTCGCGATGCCAGATTACGACCTCAGCGATCCTGCTCGAGTGAAGCTCGTATTGGAAGGGGAGATCCTGGATGAGGCGTACACCCAACTGCTCCTTGATCGCACGGACCTGGATCTTGAGGCGGTGCTGCTGCTGGACAAAGTGCAGCGTGGACGACGGATAAACAAGGCTGAGCACAAGGCGCTGAAAGAACGCGGCTTGGTGGAGGGGCGTTATCCATTGCTTTTTGTTGCGGCAACGCTAGCCCGGGTGGCGGGTGAAGAAGCACGCCATGTTCGCGATGTGGGTCTGAACAACGCCAAGATCCGTGATTTCATTGACCAGCTGATCACCAAACATCCCGGTAGTTCAAGAGAAAAGATCGACCAGCTTGTTTTGGATATGCTACCGATGATGCTTGATGCAAAAGCGAAACGGTCAAGGGTCCACAATCTGATCCAACGGCTTGTGCGCGACGGGCGCATCCACAATAAGGGTGGACGGGGCACATCATCCCACTGGTATCCTGGCAAGCAACCGGAATAATAACATTCTGATCAGACCGCGTAACAATCTTCAAATACATAACATCCTGATAGTCAAGAATTTTATAGAATGTTACGCCCTGTTGAATAACTAACTTGAACCATTCTCGGATCAAACTCCACTCCCAAGCTCTCCCATGTACCGCACCCACACCTGTGGCGAACTCCGCCTCCCCGACGCTGGAAAGACCGTGACCTTGGCTGGATGGGTCCAACGCAGCCGCGCTATGGGCGGCCTGTCCTTCGTGGACCTGCGCGACCGCTTCGGCATAACCCAGCTCAGCTTCAACACCGAGCGCGATGCGGCATTGTGCGAGCAGGCCAACAAGCTGGGCCGCGAATTCGTGGTGCAAGTGAGTGGAACCGTGAAAGAGCGCGAGAGCAAGAACAAGAACATCGCCACTGGCGAGATCGAGCTGGTGGTGACCGAGCTGAAGGTGCTGAACGCTGCGAAAACGCCACCCTTCACCATTGAAGAAGGGACCGACGGCGGTGACGAGCTCCGCATGAAATACCGGTACCTCGACCTGCGTCGCAACAGCGTGCGCAGCAACTTCGAGCTTAGGCACCGCATGGCCATGGAGGTGCGCAACTACCTAAGCGCACAGAAATTCCTGGAAGTGGAAACACCGGTGCTGATCAAGAGCACACCCGAGGGTGCCCGCGACTTCGTGGTGCCCAGCCGCATGAACCAAGGCGAATTCTACGCGCTTCCGCAGAGCCCGCAGACCTTCAAGCAACTGCTGATGGTAGCGGGTTTCGACCGGTACTTCCAGATCGTGAAGTGCTTCCGGGATGAAGATCTCCGCGCCGACCGCCAGCCGGAATTCACGCAGATCGATTGCGAGATGGCCTTCGTGGAGCGCGAAGACATTCTCCAAGCGTTCGAAGGCATGGCGAAGCACTTGTTCAAGGCCATACTCGGAAAGGAATTCAGCGAGCCCTTCCTGCGTATGAGCTACGATGAGGCGATGCGCGACTACGGCTGCGACAAGCCCGACATGCGGTTCGGAATGAAGTTCTTTGCCCTCACCCCCACCCTCTTCCGAGGAGAGGGGGTCGATCTCGTTCGGGGCAAGGGCTTCAAGGTGTTCGATGATGCGGAACTGGTGGTGGGCATCAACGCGGAAGGCTGCGCGGGCTGGAGCCGGAAGCAGACCGATGCGCTCATCGACTTCGTAAAGAGGCCACAGATCGGTGCCACGGGCATCGTGTTCATGAAGTGGACCGAGGAAGGTTTGAAGAGCACCGTCGACAAGTTCTACGGGCCGGAGGTGTTGGAGCAATGGGCGAAGCTCTTCGCCATGAAGCAAGGTGACCTGCTTTGCATTATGGCTGGTGGCACCGACAAGACGCGCAAGGCCCTGAACGAACTACGTCTGCACATGGGCGAGACGCTCGGACTGCGCGATCCGTGGAATTTCAAACCACTGTGGGTCGTCGACTTTCCGCTGTTGGAGAAAGACGAGGAAAGCGGTCGTTGGCACGCCATGCATCATCCATTCACCTCGCCTATACCGGAGCACGCGCACCTGCTGGAAAGCGACCCCGGCGCCGTGAAGGCCAATGCCTACGACCTGGTGATCAATGGCACGGAGATCGGTGGCGGCAGCATCCGCATCCATGATCGCAGCATGCAAGAGGCGATGTTCCGCGTACTTGGTTTCACGGATGAAGAAGCGCGTTACAAGTTCGGTTTCCTCTTGGATGCCTTCGAGTACGGCGCACCTCCGCATGGCGGCGCGGCCTTCGGTTTCGATCGCTGGGTAGCGCTTTTCGGTGGCCGCAGCGACATACGCGAGTTCATCGCCTTCCCGAAGAACAACGCTGGGCGTGATGTGATGATCGACGCGCCGAGCCGGATCGACGAGGTGCAGCTGAAGGAGTTGGGGATAACGGTGAAAGGGTGAACTAGAGGAATCCCTTTGCTCACTTGACCCTCTTACTGGGCTTACGCGAGTCCTTGGCCTTTGTGTTAGTAGGCTTGTCCTTCGGACCGCCGCTCAACTCCTTGCGCATCGCCTCCACCCGCGCTAGTATATCGCGCACCGGCTCTTCCAGCTCCTTGCCCATGCGGCGGTGGCTGTCAGGGTCTTCGTCCTTCATAAGACGCAGTAGGGCGAAGTAGACTGGGCGAAACTTCTCCCTGAACTGGTCGGATCGACTTTCAAAAAGCTGGCGCATGCCATGGTACTGCTGCCGGACCAATCCCCAGATCAGAGCTTCATAAACACCACCCGTAGGATAGGGTGCACCTACAACTTCATTTGTCAGGCTTATCGCTTCTTCAAACACCCCAGCACGCCACGCCTCAACAGCATGCTTGGACATTTCTTCAACTATCGCCATATACTTCTCAAGGTGATCTTCTCCTAAGGGGTCCTCAACCTCACTGCTGCTGAATAACCTCCAATGCGCTAGCGCTAGATCTCGATTCGCTTTGACTTGCGAGGGATGAACATTGACCATCTCCTTACCAATTCGCAAGGCCACCTCGTACGCCTTTCGCGCCTCCCTACGGTCACCAGAGAGTAGTTGCACATCACCAAGCCGACGATAGGTCATGCATACATCATGTTGTGCGCTCATGTTGGCAGGTTCAGCATGGGCGATGTTTGTTCTGATCGACAGGCTTGCTTCATAGGCCGCGCGTGCCTCATTCAAGTCTCCCTCTCTCCGAGCCAGATCACCAAGCATGAAATGACTTACTGACAACAGGCGTTTTGGGCCAACATTATCCGGTTGATCTCCAGTAAGTACAAGGCACATATCATGGCCCACGTTAGTTACTCGTCGTGCTTCCACCAGGTCCCCTTTCTCAATTTCGATCTTCCCCTTCAGCAGCCAAGTAAATGGGTTGGACTCATCTGCATTTCTCAATAGCCTCTCAGTTTCCATGAAATCCTTCCGACCGTAAGCCTCAAGAGCTTGAGCAAGCCACGATGTCTCTGCTTTCCTCCTATTCCAGTGCGGCTCTGCAAGTAGGTTATCGGCATGGTCCGGGAAAGCCGAACGAGTATGCTCAAATAGCTGCTCCTTGATCTCGAGGTCCAATCGCTCGCTACTGAGGAAAGCGTTTGTGACCAATAGTTGGTGAATGCTATTGGGCTCTGCGCGTCCAAGTGTTCGCAAGTGTTTTACCGCCCGCTCTTTCAACCCTTTCTCATCACACCACAACTCAAAGAACCTTGTCAGCCAGCGCACCTTTTGCGGTCCGTTACGCTGCGCGTTGTTCATGAGGTACCAGATGTTGAAGAAGCGCTCCGCCAACTGGTAGAAGTGGTTCTTCGTGCTGGTCGCATCGCGCAGCACGAAGCCGTCCCGCACCAGTTGACCCAGCTGGGAACTCGCCACCTTGCTCTCCAAGCGAGTAGCGGCGCCTATCTCACCGGCGCTCATGCCGTCCCACTGCATGGCCAGCGCATGCACGATCTTCTGCTTTTGCGGGCTCAGCTCGTCCATGCGGTGCTTGTAGAGCGGGGTCACTAGGTCCAGTGTTCGACGCAGGTCGTCAAATACACTTGTGTCGCCGTCCTTATTGAACACATCAAGCAGGAGCATGATGGTTCGGGGCACACCACCGGTGAGGATGCGCAGGTGGTCCACGCGATGTGGTTCCGCCTTCACCACCCGCTCCACTTCTTGATTACCGTTCTTGCGTGCATAGTGCCCAAGCAAAGCGATCACTTCCTGGCGGTCGAGACCCGCGAGGTGGTGTTCTTTGAACAGGTCGAAGTAGGGTGCGTCGTGTGTCTCGAGTTCATCCAAGCGCACCGCTGTACCGCCAATGAGCTTGATGTGTTTGTTGGAAACAAGCAATTCGCGCAGCGCATGGTTCTCGTGCTTGCTGAATTTGCGGAAGAGGTCGCCCACGTTGTCCACAAGCAAGAGCAGCTTCTTCTTCGCACCCTTCAGCCTTGCCTCAATAGTGATGAAGCATTCCTCGTGCTGATCATCCTTGTTCCACAATGAACCCAAGTCGCCGAGCACAGCTGATCCCGCAGGATCCACTGAAGCCATGTGTTGGCCGATCCAGATCCAAAAATCGAGCATGGAGTTTACCGGCCAGTTCTCCTCGGCGGTTTTCACGGTGATCCATCGCTCAGCTAAGGCCGGTTCCTTCATCTCCACCCGGATGCGCTCGAAGAGCGTGCTCTTGCCCATGCCTCGAAGGCCCTGCACTATGTGATGCTGGCTCAGCTTGCCCGGCCCATCCTTGCGGATGTCGACCATAAGGCGCTCGAATAGGGCGTTGCGCACCACAAAGTCGTTGACGATCTCGGTATCGCTCTTGTGCTGGGGGCGGTAGATGTGCTCGAAGGCCATGCATTGTACGCCGAAGCTCGGCGTAGGTGTTGGTTCAGTTGCGGTCGGTGCGGCGAAAGGTGAAGGGTGCGAACAGGTCGCGGAAGAAACGGGAAAGCGCCAGGATCCGGTCGTTATCGCAACGGCGTAGGAGCATCGTTAGCACGATGACCGTGGCGCAAATGGCGATGGTGATCCCGAGAGCGGTGTTCATGGGGCGATGGTCTGTGCCCACCAATGCATCAGCAATGGCGAAGCGAAACGCAGGGTGCGTGCATCCGTGTCGCGGACCAGGTAACCGTCGTGCAAAAGGCTGCGCAACACGTCCATGTAGCTATCCGGCAGTTTGTGTTTGCTGGTGCCAAGGTCGTGGACCTTGTCCATGGCCAATGGCTTCGCGCCGCTGCAGAGGTTCAGCAACTCTTTGGCGAAACGCCGTTCCGCAGTATCGAACAGGATGCTCAAGCGCTGGTGCCAGTGGTCGTAGTAGTTGCGCTTGGTCAGTGCGCGGATGAAAGCCTGGTCCACGACCTTCTTCGTTACAACGGCAGCGTCATCGTCATTCAGGAGCTCCTCCACCTCGTTCATCACCACTTGAATGAAGAAGGGAATGAGCCAGACGAGCTTGTTGAGCAATTGCTCACGCACACCGTCGGGCATCTCAACACCAGAGCCTTGCAGAATGCGATCGATCAGCTCATGCGCCTCCTTGGTGGTGAACGGCGGCAGTTCGAAGGGCAGTAGGTCGTTTATGGCATGTGAAGAATTCAGTTTCCCTACGATCTGCTCCAAACCCACCGATCCTGCGAACACGAAGCTCACATGCTTCACCACTTGCGGATCCTGCCGCAGTTCGCGCATCTTGTGAAGCAGCGCGACCGCCGCTTCGGCACCATGCCTCTTCCGCACGTTCTCCACGGCTTGGGAAAATTCGTCCACGAGGAACACGAAATGCTCCTTTGCAGGCAGGCCCTTCAGCAAGGTGAGCAGGTCGTTGAAGCCATCTGGATCAGCGGCGGAGAGCTTCACGCCATCTGGACCGAAATCCACTTTCAGACGTTTTAGCAAACTCCCAAGCTTCGTCCCGAGTTCAACCTTCTCTGAGACCATCTCGATCGCCTTCGCGTATAGCTTCCGGAACAGCTCGTTCTCCTCACCGACCGATTCCACAATAAGATAGATGGGGTGGAAGCCTGGCTCGGCCTGGCTCTCTACATCGCGCATGAACGAGGTCTTTCCGACACGCCTCGGCGCAGCCATGAGCAAATGCTCGCCCGCGGCGACGTGCTTCCAGAACTTCCGCACCAGACGAGGGCGACCCAAGTAGCCGTCCCCTTCCGCGACGGCACCAACGACAGTATTGAAGTGTATCATAGTTGACAATGGATCTGTGGCCAAAGGTAATCGCCATGATCCTATTGTCAAGTATTTTGACCATTATTCCATTGTCATCTATCTAAAGAGGGGTAATGGGCACGTGAATTCATCGCCTTCCCGAAGAACAATTCCGGCAGGGATGTAATGATCGATGCCCCAAGCCGGATCGATGAGATCCAACTGAAGGAGTTGGGGATAACGGTGAAAGGCTGAACTTCGTCCTTATGAACAAGGCTGATGAAGGCTATCTCCGCGAAGCCATAGCCATGGCCATGCAGGGCATGCAACGCGGCGAAGGCGGCCCTTTCGGCTGCGTGATCGTGAAGGACGGTGCCATCGTTGGGCGTGGCAATAACCGCGTTACCAGCACCAATGATCCTACGGCACACGCGGAGGTCGTGGCCATACGTGACGCTTGCAGCCATCTGGGTTCCTTTCAACTTGCAGGATGTGTGCTCTACACCAGCTGCGAGCCTTGCCCCATGTGTTTCGGTGCCATCTATTGGGCACGACCGGATCGTATCGTGTTCGCGTGTACACGGGAGGATGCTGCCGATGCAGGGTTCGATGACCAATTGATCTACGACGAACTCCCGCTGCCGTATGCCGATCGGCGTATCCCCACCGAACATAAGCTGCGCGATGAAGCACAGCTGTTGTTCACCGCGTGGAAGGAAAAACAGGATAAGATCAACTACTGATCTCCGCGACCAGTGGGTCTACTGCTCCTTCTGTTCGTGATGGGTCTGCTTGTGTTGTGGGCAGCCCTGAGTTCGGGGTTCCACAAGGGCGCACCACCCTTGACCTCCACTCAACGCATCATCCTTCGGCAATACGCGTTGCACTACCAACGTCTATCGCTTCAGGAACAAGCACATTTCGAAAAAAAGGTCTCCTTGTTCATCAACGAGAAGACCTGGATCGGCGCTGGCATTGCGGTGGTGGAAGAAATGAAAGTGATGATCGGTGCGTGTGCAGCACAACTGCTGCAAGGCTTTCCGGATGTGGAGCTCATGCACTTTGACCGCATCGTGGTCTATCCTGACAGCTACCGTTCGCACCGCAGTGGGCGCTTGCACCAAGGCGAGGTGCGACCAAAAGTGGGGATGATCATTATCTCCTGGGATGACTTCATACACGGCTATGCCCATAGCCGCGATGCCCATAATGTAGGTCTGCATGAGATGGCCCACGCACTCTGGTTCGAGAACAGCATCATCAACGGCGAGGATCATTTTCTAGCGCCCGATCCACTGCGGCGATGGAACGAATTGGCCCATGTGGAGATCGCCCGAATAGATCGGGGGGAACAGCGCTTCTTCCGCGACTATGCTGGAGCGAACGAGGCGGAGTATTTCGCGGTGGCCGTGGAATACTTCTTTGAGCTACCGAAGGAATACCGATCGGCGTTACCTGAACTGTACATGACCATGGCTGAACTATTGAGGCAGGATCCGGCCAGCAAGTATCCAGCGTAGCACAGTCGAGCGCATCTTCCGGACAAAGGGTCAGGTAGGGTGCGCAGCGGATGCATACTTGGCGAGCTACGCATTTGTACAAACCTGCTGGACGGGATTGAACTACTGCGCCACGGCATGGACTTCTTGCCTTACGTTGTCAATGGGTTGAAAATACAGAACCCCGCTCTCGCAGGGTTCTGTTTATACGTTGACCGACCAGGGCTCGAACCTGGACTCTTCTGAACCAAAATCAGACGTGTTGCCAGTTACACCATCGGTCAGTACCGCTTTAGCTGGCACTAAAGCGCGGCGAAAGTAAACGTTGGCAGCTTGCCACCCAAACAGGAACCACGGAGCACCCGGTTCTTTCGGTACTTTCGCGACCGCCAAGGCTGGCCTTTCCGCTGAACGCGTGGCTATTACCGCATCCCACCCCAAATCGAAAATGGACTATAAAAAGCTGAACATCATCACCGGCTGGTTGGTGTTCCTCGTTGCTACGTGGACCTATATCGCCACCATCGAACCCACGGCCAGCTTTTGGGATTGCGGCGAATTCCTGGCCACGGCCTATAAGCTGGAAGTAGGTCACCCACCGGGAGCACCATTATTCATGATGATCGCGCGTGTTTTCAGCGCCTTCGTTTCGCCGGAGAACGTGCCGATCGCGGTCAACACCCTGAGCGCCTTGTGCAGCTCATTCTCGATCCTCTTCCTGTTCTGGAGCATCACTCACCTGGCTCGCAAACTGGCTTTGCGCGGCGCTAATGGCGAATTGAGCACGGGCCAAATGATCGCTGTTATGGGCAGCGGCATCGTGGGCGCCTTGGCATACACCTGGAGCGATTCGTTCTGGTTCAGCGCGGTGGAGGCGGAGGTCTACAGCATGTCCTCCCTCTTCACGGCCGCGACGTTCTGGGCCATTCTGAAGTGGGAAAGCGAAGCCGACCAGCCGCACCACACCCGCTGGTTGATCCTGATATGCTACCTCTTGGGCCTGAGCATTGGTGTTCAGTTGTTGGGCCTATTGTGCATCCCCGCCATTGCGTTGGTGTACTACTTCCGCAATTACCAGACCTCGGCGAAAGGTGTGATACTGACGTTGGTGATCAGCGCCGTGATATTGGGCGCCATCCAAGCCATCATCATCCCGGGCGTGGCCAAAGTGGCCGGCGTGTTCGAGTTGCTTTTCGTGAACGATATGGGCTTGCCCTTCAACACGGGCAATTTCGTTTATCTGGCGCTGGTCGTGACCTTGATCGTTCTCGGCTTACGTTGGACGCAGCGCACCGGTCGCGTGATCCTGAATACCATTATCCTCGGCGTTAGCGTGATCCTGGTGGGCTACAGCACCTATGCCATGACGGTGATCCGCAGCTTGGCGAACCCACCCATCGATGAGAACAACCCGGAGAACGTGTTCAACCTGGTGAGCTACCTGAACCGCGAACAGTATGGCGATCGTCCGCTACTCATTGGGCAGTTCTGGGATTCGCCCTACTCGAGCGAGCGCAACGATGGCAACCCCGTTTACACGGCCACCTACCAGATCAAGAAAGGCGAGCGTGTGGTGAAGAACCTTTACGATGGGTGGAGCGCAGAGCACTTCGTAGCAGAGAACCCAGGCCACACCATTGATCATGCGTATGAGATCACTGACGCGCGTAAAGGCAGCGAGCCGGTGTACGAACCGAAATTCACCGTGCTGTTCCCACGCATGTATAGTTCGCAGCAAAGCCACGTAGGCGCTTACAAGGAATGGAGCGACTTCAAAGGGCGACCCATGCGAACGCTTGACAGGGAGGGAAAGCCCACGATCATCTACAAGCCCACCTTCGGCGAGAACATGCGCTACTTCTTCAACTACCAGATGGACTGGATGTACTGGCGCTATTTCCTCTGGAATTTCGCCGGTCGGCAGAACGATATCCAAGGGCATGGCAACATCCTGGATGGGAACTGGATCACGGGGGTAAAAGCCATTGATGCCCAACGCTTGGGCAACCAGGATCAACTGCCACCGAGCATGACGCAGAACAAGGCGTTCAACTCGTTCTTCCTTCTCCCTTTGCTGCTTGGGGTGATCGGCCTGGTCTACCAGCTTATGCGCAGCGTGAAGGATTGGACGGTGGTGATGCTGCTGTTCTTCTTCACCGGCGTGGCCATTGTGATCTACCTGAACCAGACCCCCTACCAGCCGCGTGAACGTGACTATGCCTACGTGGGTTCCTTCTACGCCTTTGCCATCTGGATCGGCTTGGGCGTATTCGCGCTCTTCGATGCTGCACGCAACCTGACCCAAAAGGAACTGGTCACCTCCGTAGGCGTTGCAGCCGGTCTGGGTGTGTTGAAGTATGTGGTGGAATGGGATGGCGACCACTCCATCTCCTATTCCATCCTTTACATGACCTTGCTCGGCGGGGGCGGCATGGGCTTGTTCTTCCTGTTGGGCAAGGTGTTCAAGAACGAAGCAGCACAGGCTGTTCTCGCCACGATCATGGGCCTTGTTGTACCCGGTGTAATGATCGCTGCTGGTTGGGATGATCATGATCGCAGTACAAGAAAACCCGCACGGGATCTGGCGGCGGACTATCTGGAGAGCTGTGCGCCCAACGCGATCCTGTTCACCAACGGCGACAATGACACCTTCCCGCTTTGGTATGCCCAGGAGGTGGAAGGCATCCGCACCGATGTGCGCGTGGTGAATTTGAGCCTGTTGAATACCGACTGGTACATCGACCAGATGCGCCGCCAGGCTTATGAAAGCAAGCCGGTGCCCTTCGCCATGCCCCAAGAGAAGTATCGCCAGGGAACGCGCGACGTGGTTGCACTGATACCACAAGGCAAAGGCTACCGGGACCTGAAACAGATGATGGCCTTCGTGACCAACGATCGCAACATGCAAGTGCTCTTCCAGCGCGGTGTAAAGGATGCGTACTTCCCAACAGACATGTTCAGTATCCCAGCGGACAGCGCGACGGTCTTTGGCACAGGCACCTTACAACCAGGTGATACAAGTTGGATCCCCCGGGTGAATTGGAAGATCGGTCGCCAAGTACTGCTCAAGAACCACTTGATGGTATTGGATCTTCTCGCGCACAACAACTGGCAACGCCCCATCTACTTCGCAGTGACCACCGGCCCGGACAGCTACATCGACCTTCAGGACCACTTCCAACTAGAGGGTCTTACCTACCGCGTTGTGCCGGTCTTCTCCCCCAACAAGAACCCGAACCTACAAGGCCGCGTTGCCACGGACATCATGTTCAATAACGTGACGGAGAAGTTCAAGTGGGGTAACATGGGAACAGAGGGGCCGATCTATCTGGACGAGAACATCCTGCGCATGACCACCAACTTGCGCCTGCAATTGAGCAGTTTGGCCGAAGCCTTGATCGAAGAAGGCCGCAAAGAAGAGGCAGGCACCATTTTGGATCTTTCACTTGAGCAGATGCCCGAGCGCAACGTACCCTACGATCGTATCCTGTTGCCTACCGTGGAAGCCTACTATGCCATTGGCGCGAACGAAAAGGCCAACGCACTTTCCGAGCGGCTCTTCACGATCATGGAAGAGAACCTGAACTTCTACCTGAGCCTGGATCCAAAGTTCGCCAGCCGTGTGGAGGACGATATGGCGATCACGCACGCCGTCATGGGCCGGTTGATGACCACCACCATGCGCGCGGACCCCGCGTTCGGCAAAGCGATGGAAGAGCGTTTCAATGCCATGGAAGAACAGTACCAGGGCAAATTGATGGAGCTACAGGGTGATAGCCAAAGGAAGACCACGCGCATGAAATTCTGACCGGACGGTCATGTACCTCGCCCGCACCCCGCAGATCGTTCGCGCCCTTCTGCCGGGGTTCGTATGGAGAATGCCCGGAACGGAGAAGGTCTTGTACCTCACCTTCGACGATGGACCCATACCCGAAGTGACACCTTGGGTATTGGATACATTGGCGTTCCACGATGCGAGGGCCACTTTCTTCTGCATCGGGCGTAACGTCGAGGCCAATGGTCCTATCGTGGAACGCATCATCAACGAGGGTCATACCTTGGGCAACCACACGTGGGATCATGAGCGCGGCAGAGCGACCAGCACCTTCAGCTATTTGAAAAGCACCTTGCGTTGCCAGGCGCTGTTCACGAGTTCGCTGTTCAGGCCGCCTTACGGAAGCGTTACCGTGGCGCAGTACAGGGCCCTTCGCAAACGTTATCGCATCGTGCTTTGGGATGTGTTGAGCGGCGACTTCGACACCACCTTGGATGGCGTTGCTTGCGCGCAGAACGTGATAAAAGGAGCACATCCAGGATCCATTGTGGTCTTCCATGACAGCTTAAAGGCGGAAGGGCGATTGCGGTATGCGCTACCGCGCACGTTGGAGCACTTCGGGCGGCTCGGTTATCGCTTCAAGGCCTTGCCGAATAAACCCTAAGGCATCACCTCCAAGACAGTGTATTCCACACGCCGGTTCTGGGCATGCTCTGCCTCGGAGCAACTCACCCCAGGCGCACAATGGTTCTTGAGG
>Ga0209591_10005519_pt1 | contig 14100 bp, 13 predicted proteins | sample MAT01_FD_187207 | JGI IMG/M metagenome (GOLD analysis project Ga0209591, IMG submission 187207) | Freshwater microbial communities from Lake Fryxell liftoff mats and glacier meltwater in Antarctica - MAT-01 (SPAdes) (version 2) | ecosystem: Environmental > Aquatic > Freshwater > Ice > Liftoff... | reverse complement strand
CACTGTGAGAGTCAATTGTGTATTAGTTTCAGTGAGCGCCTCGCTGGCGGCAATTTTTTCACGGATGCGGGCGTCAAAGGGCGCCAAATCGCCGATCACTTTGAACCGAATGTTGTTGGCGTGCAGCTTCGATACTTCGCTATCCAGCGCGATCAAAAACAACTGCATCAAAACCGAGACTTCCTCCTTCGGGCGCCGCCAGTTCTCTGACGAGAACGCAAACAGCGTCAGGTACTTGATACCAAGTTCGCCGCACGCCTTGACCGCCTCACGTACGGCTTCGACGCCGCGCTTGTGGCCGGCCACGCGCGGCATAAAACGATTGTTCGCCCAGCGCCCATTGCCATCCATGATGATGGCGACATGCCGCGGCACGTCGGAAACGTCGGGAATGCCTTGCGTCGGGCTTTGGTACATCATGGTCACCGGCGTTGATCCGCACTAGACGGACAACAACTCCTTTTCCTTATCGTGTACGAGCTTGTCGATTTCGAGCACAAATTTATCGGTCATTTTTTGCACCTCATCTTGCGCTTTTTTCTCGACGTCTTCCGGCAACACCTTGGCTTTCAAGGCGTCCTTTAATTGTGTGTTGGCGTCACGGCGGATATTACGCACGGCAACTTTTGCATCCTCACCTTCGACCTTAACCGTCTTGGCCATTTCACGCCGACGCTCTTCGGTAAGTGACGGCATCGGCACGCGCACCACGTCGCCGGTCGCTGAAGGATTCAACCCGAGATCGGAATCGCGTATCGCTTTCTCGATAACCGATGTCATCTTCTTTTCAAACGGCTGGACAATGATGGTTCGCGCGTCGGCGACATTCAGGCTCGCCACGGCGGTCAGCGGCGTCAACGACCCGTAGTAGTCAACATGAATCTGGTCGAGCATGCCGGCATGCGCGCGACCGGTCCGAATCTTCGCCAGATTGTTCTTCAGCGCATCGATGCTTTTTTGCATCTTTTGCTCGGATGTTTTCTTGAGGTCAGCAACGATCATCGTCTTCTCCGGATGCGGTCAATCTACACATGTCCTAGGCGTGAACGAGAGTTCCCTCATCCTCGCCCATCACCACACGCTTCAATGCACCTTGCTTGAATATCGAGAACACATTGATCGGCAGCTTCTGATCGCGACATAGCGCAATGGCGGTCGCGTCCATCACCTTGAGGTTCTTGATCATAGCTTCGTCAAAAGTGAGCGAATGATAGCGCGTCGCTGTCTTGTCTGTTTTGGGGTCGGCCGTATAAACACCATCGACCTTGGTCGCCTTCAAGACAATCTCGGCTTCCATCTCACGCCCGCGCAGCGCCGCCGCGGTGTCCGTTGTGAAGAAAGGGTTGCCGGTGCCGGCGGCAAAAACAACAACCTTGCCCTCCTCAAGATAGCGCATGGTCTTGCCGCGAATATAGGGTTCGACCACCGGCTCGATGTTAATGGCGGACTGCACGCGTGGCGACAGCCCAACTTTCGAGAGTGCGTCCTGCAGGGCCAGCGAATTGATGACAGTGGCCAGCATGCCCATGTAGTCGGCAGTGGCGCGGTCCATGCCGGCGGCACTGGTCGAAACACCGCGGAAAATATTGCCGCCGCCGATGACGATGCCGATAGCAACACCCATGTCGGCGACATCCTTGATCTCACCGACGATCCGTTCGATGGTAGGGCGGTTGATGCCGAACGCATCGTCGCCCATCAGCGCTTCACCCGACAATTTCAGGAGAATGCGTTGGTACTTCGGCGGCGCGGCGGGAGTCGGTGACAAGGTAGGCGACATTGCGAAAGTTTCTCTTGGACCTTATTTGACTGCGGATACGCCACCATCATTTCAGCAGATTGTGGCGAAACAAATTCCTTTGCGCCACTGCAGCCCGAACCTGTGGGCCGCCGGGTGCAATCGCTACGCTTGGCGGCTACGGGGCTTTTGCCTTTGCGGCCGCAGCCGCTGCCTGTTCCGCAACCTCTGCCGCAAAGTCGGTCACTTTCTTCTCAATGCCTTCGCCGACAATATAGAGCGTAAAGCCGTTGACCTTGGCGCCTTTTGACTTCATCAATTGTTCTATTGTCTGCTTGTCGTCCTTGACGAACGGCTGCGACAGCAACGAGACTTCCTTGAGGAACTTTGCGATCGAGCCGTCAACCATCTTAGCCACGATCTCGGCCGGCTTTCCCGACTCCGCCGCCTTGGCCTCAGCCACCGAGCGTTCCTTGGCAATATCTTCGGCAGGCACACCGCTCGCGTCGAGTGATTTTGGCTTGGTTGCCGCGACATGCATCGCCACATCCTTGGCCAACATCATGTCACCACCGGTCGTGTCAACCAGCGTCGCAACCTTCGCGCCACCGTGGATGTAGGACGTCAACACACCCACTGCCTCGACGCGCTTGAATCGACGGATAGACAGGTTCTCACCAACTTTGCCGATAAGCGCCTTGCGCGCGTCGTCGACACTCGTACCGCTCATCGGCATCGCCGCCAGCGCCTCGACGTTTGCCGGGTTCGATTCGGCAACCATCTTTGCCAAGGTTGCGGACATCGCCAGGAAGTCGTCGTTTTTGGCGACAAAGTCGGTCTCGCAGTTTACTTCGATCATCGCGCCGATCTTTTGATCTGCCGAAATGTAGATGGCACATACGCCCTCTGCGGCGATGCGCGAGGCTGCCTTGGTCGCCTTGTTACCCAGCCTGACGCGCAGAATTTCTTCGGCCTTGGCCATGTCGCCCGCCGCTTCGGAAAGCGCTTTCTTGCATTCCATCATCGGGGCGTCGGTCTTCTCGCGGAGTTCTTTCACCATTGCTGCTGTAATTTCTACCATTACCATTTCCATTCCTATTTGCCACAGTCGCTTGCCGCGCTTGATGTTCTGACGCCGGCGTTCCGCGACTGCGAAATTAATCGAGTTACTTGGTTGCCTGAAGTTCAAAAAAAAGGGGCCGGAGCCCCTTTTTCCCGGTTCGTTCGGTCTACTTTGCTTCCTCGTCGGTAACTTCGACCAACTCGTCGGAGGCCTTGACCATCTCATTGATGACTTGGCTCTTGCCCTCGAGGATGGCATCGGCGATACCGCGTGCATACAGGCGAATTGCGCGCGTCGAGTCGTCATTGCCGGGGATTACGTAATCGACGCCATCGAGGGAGTTGTTGGTATCAACCACGCCGATGATCGGCACGCCGAGCTTCTTGGCCTCGGTCACGGCGATCTTGTGATAGCCGACGTCGATGACGAATACAGCGTCCGGAACGCCGCCCATATCCTTGATGCCGCCCATGGCGCGCTGGAGTTTCACGAGTTCGCGGGAATAGGTCAATGCTTCTTTTTTCGACAGCTTCTCAAGCGAGCCGTCCTCGACCATCTGCTCGAGATCCTTCAAGCGCTTCAGCGAACCCTTGACGGTTTTGTAATTAGTGAGCATGCCGCCCAACCAGCGGAAATCAACGAACGGCATGCCGGCGCGCGTGGCTTCTTCCATGATGATTTCACGGGCCTGACGCTTGGTGCCGACGAACAAAATCGTGCCTTTGTTCGATGCGAGTTGACGCACGAACTTGAGTGCGTCCTGATACATCGGGAGCGACTTCTCAAGGTTGATAATATGAATCTTATTGCGGGCACCGAAGATAAACGGTGCCATCTTTGGGTTCCAGAAGCGGGTTTGATGGCCGAAGTGGACACCTGCTTCGAGCATTTGACGCATAGTGGTGGACATCTGATGTTCTTTCAAAGAGTTAAGGTTAGGTCTAACACTCGCTGTACTGCCCCCGGAGGAAACAGACCTTAACGGTGCGAGCGTGACGATTTACGAAAATGCTCACCGAAGTTGTCCGCGGAAAACTCAGAAAGCCTTTGATTATAAGCACAAATTTGCCAAAAAAGCAACCCCCACAAAGGCGGCGAGGTCCCACCCAACCATGACAAAGTTCCGATTTATTCTTGGCTTGACGGCGCTGGTCGGCGCTGCCGTCGGTTTCGCATACTTTGCCTACAAACTCGGCGGCGGCCATAAGAACGGCCTTGTCCTGCTGGTCCTTTCAGCACCGCTGTTGGGTGCGCTTTTGGCCAAGGCAATCCTCGAAATGGTCAAGGCCTACGCCGGCTTTGTTAAACAGCAGCTGTACATCCCATGGCAAGGCCGCTACTACGAGTTTCAGGGAACACACATCCGAATCTTCGAGGAAGACGGCGTGCTTTGGTTTGTTGACCGGGATGTCCTGCGTGTGCTGGACAAAGAACCGACCTCGGCCATGCGCATCGCCTATGGGGAGATCGACTACAAACCCGTCGAGGAAACTGGGATGATGGCATTCTCGGAGCGCGTCGTCGTGCGCGTGGTATCGCTCATCCGGCATCGAGACGCGGGCAAATTCAAGTTCTGGATTGAGCGCGAAGTCATCGCACCGCATCACAAGAAGCGCGAGATCGCCGGCCTGCGCGCGCCCAACCGATGAGCAAACGTGTCCAGCGGGCGCCCGGCTTGGAGCTGGGTCCATAGGTCGCCGCTGTTATAATCTGCCTCAACGGTAGTAGTGCGCTATGTTCTGCCTGCTTCCGCGCGTTACAGGCGCTTCCCACCCGCGGTGCGTGAAGAGTTGCCGTCCTGAATCTTGCACCGACTAGCCATGACCATCGTCCTCAAATCTGAAGCTGACATCGAAAAAATGCGTGTCGCCGGCCGCCTCGCCTCGGAGGTGCTCGACTACATCACGCCACACGTCAAAGTTGGCGTGACAACCGGCAAGCTGGACAAGCTCTGCCACGATTACATGGTGAACGTCCAGGGCACCGTTCCGGCAACGCTCGGCTATGCGCCGCCGGGGCATCGCCCTTATCCGGCGTCAGTTTGTACGTCGGTTAATCATCAGGTGTGCCACGGCATCCCGGGCGACAAGGTCTTGAAGCACGGCGACGTAATTAACATTGACGTCACGGTTATCAAGGATGGCTACCACGGCGACACGAGCCGAATGTTTTACATCGGCGAGCCGTCGATTCAGGCGAAACGACTCTCCGAAACCACGTACGAAGCGATGTGGCGTGGCATTCGAAAGGTCAAACCAGGTGCGACGATCGGTGATATCGGCAACGCGATCCAGGTGCTGGCGGAGGGCAACGGATTTTCCGTGGTCCGCGAGTTCTGCGGTCATGGCATCGGGCGCAAGTTCCACGAAGACCCGCAGATCCTTCACTACGGCAAGCCCGGCCAAGGTATGGCACTCAAAGTCGGCATGATTTTCACCGTGGAACCAATGATCAACGCCGGCAAGAAGGACATACGCATGCTCGGCGACGGTTGGACCGTCGTCACTGCCGACCACAGTCTGTCGGCCCAGTGGGAGCACACTGTGCTCGTGACGGACGATGGTTTTGAAGTGCTGACGCTGTCGGCCGGATCGCCTCCCCCACCCGTGTCTGCCACGGCCGCTGCACACGCCTGACGCCTGTCGTACTGGCGTATGGTCGATCCCCGTACCCGTATCGCGTACATCAAGCCGATTCGTGATTGGCTACAAGGCGAACGCAGCAAACTCAAACAGCAATACCTGAGGCTCCCGCAGCCAGACCGCAACATGCGGCACCACGCCGGACTCGTAGATGAGGTCATTGCCCGCATTGCCGAAGACGTCGGACTGCCACCAACGATTGCGCTGGTCGCCGTCGGTGGCTATGGTCGCGGATTCTTGTTCCCGTCTTCTGACGTCGACGTACTAGTACTCACACCGGACGACACGTCGACTGCACCCGCCACCGAAGCGGCCTCCACGCTCGAAGCCTTTGTCAGTCTGCTGTGGGATGTTGGGCTTGAACCGGGTATCTCGGTTCGCTCGCTGACCGAGTGCCTCAACGAAGCCGCGAAAGACATTACTGTTGACACTAGCATGCTGGAGGCGCGCTGGCTTTGGGGAGACCGCGCACTAGTCACGAGCCTGACCGAAAGGTTATCCTCCGCGCGTTCACTGCCGGCCTTTCTTGCTGCGAAGCTCGACGAGCAGCGCCGTCGGCACGCACGTCACAATGACATCGCGCTCAACCTTGAGCCCAATATCAAGGAGAGTCCCGGTGGGTTGCGCGATCTGCAAACGGTGCTGTGGATCGCACGTGCCGCAAATATCGGCGGCGACACCCTTGCCGACTGGTCAGCTCTCGCGAAAGCGGGCCTGATCACCGTCGATGAGGCGAAGCTCATCGCCAAACACCGCCGGGTGTTGATCGACTTGCGGATCCGTCTGCACTATCTGGCGGGACGCCGCGAAGATCGTCTGGTGTTCGACCACCAAACCGTTCTGGCCGAACAACTGCGGCTCAAGCCGACACGGGTCAAGCGCCCGTCTGAAGTGTTGATGCGCCGCTATTACCTGTCAGCCAAAATCATCTGGCAGCTAAACTCGATTTTGCTCGCCAACCTTAGTGAGCGCATTCTGCGCAAGAAACGCGATGTCGTGCGTACGCTTGACGCGGACTTTGAACTGGTCAACGGCAACATTGCCGCGATTGACATCACAATCTTTCAACGCGATCCGCGCTCGATCTTCCAAGCGTTTTTGGCGTTGCAACGAACACCGGAAGCGGAGTTTTTTGCCGCCGAAACCCTGCGCGCGATCTGGCGTGAAGTCCCCAACATTGGTCCGGCATTTCGCGACGACCGCGAGATCAACGAGCTGTTTCTCGAAATTCTCCGGAGCGAACGCCTGACATTCACGCTACGACGCCTCAGCCGCTACGGTATTCTCGGCCGCTATCTGCCGGCATTCGGCCGCATTGTCGGACAGATGCAACACGATTTGTTTCACGTCTACACGGTCGACGAGCATATCCTCATGGTGTTGCGCAACATGCGCCGGCTGGTGCTACCGCGATTCGCCGGCGAGTTCCCGTTCTGCCACGAGCTGGCATCCGCGTTTGCTGACAAGCATCTGCTCTACCTCGGGTGTCTCTTCCACGATATTGCCAAAGGCCGGGGTGGCGATCACTCGGCGCTAGGAATGCGCGATGCGCGGCGATTCTGCCGACAGCTTGGCCTCTCTCCGGCCGATGGCCAGTTCGTCGCGTGGCTGGTTGAAACCCATCTGCTGATGTCGGCAACGGCGCAAAAGCAGGACCTGTCCGAACCCGAAGTGATCTCCCAGTTTGCCGTCAAGGTGGGCAATGAGCGGCGTCTGACCGCTTTGTATCTGCTGACAGTTGCCGACATCCGGGGAACCAGCCCTCACGTCTGGAATGGCTGGAAGGCGAAACTGCTCGAGGAGTTGTTCAGATCAACACGCCGACTGCTGCGCGGCGACAGCGCGGTGAATCCGCATTGGCTTGAGTTCAAGCGCCGTGATGCGTTGGCACGAATGGAAAGCAGCGAACCACCACCGCTCTGGTCGCACGTCAATGAACGCTACTTCCAGCGCTTTGATGTGAACGATCTGATATGGCATGCCACCGCGATCAACGGCGATATCGCCCCGCAGCAACCCCGCATCTTCGTCCGTGAAGACGCAGCAGCATCCTTGTACGAAGTGCTGGTGATGACGCGGGATGAAGCGGGCGTTTTTGCACGCATGACCAATGCGTTCGAACGCATGCAATTCGACATCTTGTCAGCCAGAATTTATACCACCACGCATGGCTATGCGATTGACAGCTTTTTGGTGCTGCCGAAGTCGCGCATGCGAGGCGAGCGCGGTGGCATCGAGGCGACCATTGCGCGCAATCTCACGCTTGCCTTGCTTTCAGCAGACATCCCGGAGCCGACACGCGCGCGTTCTGCACGTCAGGCCAAACACTTTCCACTCAAGCCGGAAATTACCCTGCGCACTGCCCGCGTCAAGCCGTACTTCGAACTCGGTGTGACCTGCGCCGACAAGCCCGGCCTGTTGTCGGCGATTGCACGTACGCTTTATGAGGCAAAGGTTAATTTGCACGATGCCCGCATCACGACACTCGGCAGTCGGGCCGAAGACGTGTTTATCGTCGAACACGGGCGACTGGGCGAGACTGTGTTTGTGGAGAAGCTCAAGCAGGCGTTGGCGGAAACCGTTGCCTGAGTTCGCGCCGGCGCACTAGCCCATCGCCTTGCCATCGTTGAGTTTCAACCAGCCGAAGATCACCCGGTACAAGTACCAGATGAAGACGGCCGCGGGTAGCACCCACAAGACAAACATGCCGATTCCCAGTGTCAGCAGCCCGAGAATCCAGAACGCGCCCCAGGCAATGATCGCCCAGAGGATCCCGTACCAGAAGGTGCGTGACAGCCAGCCGTAGTGTGTATCGAGATAGGTGCCGCGCACATCGCCGCGCTTCGCCGCACCGATAATCATCGCCACGATGGCCAGCGTCCAGAATGTGAACGGTGCGAGCCCATGCAGCACATACAAAACGTGAAGCGTGTTCTTTTCAGACGACAGGTCACGCTCGGGGAGGGTCGGGGTGGAATCACTCATGGTCAGCTCCTTGAATTAATCAATCGTCATCGTACGGCGCCAAATCCGGAAACAGCACTTCGGTGAAGCCGAACTGGGACATGTCTTTCATGCGCATCGGATACAAGATGCCATCGAGATGGTCGCATTCGTGTTGGACGACACGCGCGTGGAATCCGTCAACCGTGCGGTCGATGGTCGTCCCATGTTCGTCAAAGCCCGTGTAGCGAATGGCGCTGTAGCGCGGCACCACGCCGCGCATTCCCGGCACCGAAAGGCAACCTTCCCAGCCATCCTCCTGCTGTTCTACGAGCGGCGTGATGGTCGGGTTGATCAATACCGTAAAGGGCACCAGAACTCCCGGGTAACGGGGGTTTTCTTTGACTTCAAAAATGACCACCCGCACGTTTTCACCGATCTGGGGTGCGGCGAGGCCGGCGCCGTGCGCGGCGATCATGGTCTCCTCCATGTCCGCCAGCAAGCCGTGCAGTTCCGGAGAGGCGAACATTTCGCGTGGCAACGCCAGGGACGGTGCCATCAGCGAAGCTTCCCCCATTCTCAAAATTGGTCGTACCGCCATAGGTAATCCGTTCGTTGTGACGTTGCCGAAACTATTTCAGCCCGCGCACGTCAGCCGGCATTGCCGCGTGCATCTCGACCGCGCGCGCCAGAATGGTCTTGACCTTCTCCATCCCAACCTTCAACACCACCTCAGCATCAGCCAGCTTGATCCCCGCCGATGAGGTGCCGAGTCCGGCGGCATGATTCATTGAAAGCGCCAGCGTGGCGTATGACAGCCCTTCCTCACGCGCCAAAGATGCCTCCGGCATGGTGGTCATACCGACCATCGTGCAACCGTCGCGTGCCAGCCGCGATACTTCCGCGCGAGTTTCCAAGCGCGGTCCCTGTGTGACGCCGAGCGTGCCGCTTTCCAACACCGCGACGCCGACGGCTCTCGCTGCGCCCAAGTACAGCATGCGGGCAAGTGGACAATAGGGATCTGTGAAGTCGATATGCGTCACCGGTGAGTCACCTTCAAAGAAAGTGTGCTTGCGACTGTAGGTGTAATCGATCACCTGATCCGGCACGGCAAGTACGCCCGGCCCCATGTTTTCCGCCACGCCGCCCACCGCGTTAACCGCCATCACTCGCGTCACACCGACCGACTTCAGCGCCCATATATTGGCCCGGTAATTCACTTCATGTGGAGGCAATGTGTGCCCATAGCCGTGTCGCGCCAGAAACACCACCACGGCATCGCCAATCCTGCCGTAGGTCAGATATCCGGAAGGATCGCCGTAAGGCGTGCGCACCACTTCCTTGTGGGTGATCTCGAGGTTCTGCAGATTGGTCAGGCCGGTACCGCCGATAATTGCGAGCAAAGCTGTCTCCGAATCGAAAATTAAATGGTGAAACTCTTTTATCGGCGGGCAGTTTCAGGCATTTTTGCCTGAAACTGCCCGCCAGACGGCGACTCTTTCGTCGCCATTGTAAAAGTTATTTACCTCGGATGGCGCGAATCTCAGCAAGGTTGCGCCACGCCCCTGAAACGTCCATGCCATAGCCAAACACAAACCGGTTTGGCACCACCAGACCGACGTACTCGGCCTGTAACGGCTTCTGCGCGTTGCGTTCGGTGCCGTAGTCCTTTACACAAAACACGGCACAGGCCACACTCAGCGCACCATTTCGCTTGATCAGATCCACAATTGCCGCCAGCGTCACGCCCTCATCGAGGATATCGTCGAGCAACAGCACATGGCGCCCGGCAACATTGTCGCGCGGTGCCACGCGCCACGTTAATTCGGTACCAACCTTGGCGTTGCCGTAACGCGAGGCCTGAACGATATCGAAGTCGCATGCGATGCTTAATTGCGGCAACAGTTGCCCCGTGAACACCACCGCCCCACCCATTACTGACAGGATCAAAGGCTGTTTGTCCGCGTAGTCGCGGTTGATCTCGGTCGCGACCTTCGCGGTTGCCGCATCAACCTGCGGCTTGGGAAACAGCAAATCGGAATTCGTCAGGATGGCTTGCGCTTCGTCGAGAGTCATATCAAGTATATGAAGAGGTGGTAGGGGCTGGCGTTGGGGGTTACTTCGGGCGCTTTAGATTCTGCAAATGTTTGCTGAACGCTTCGCCAACCTCGTGGTGTTTCATGCCGAGCGCGACGCTCGCTTGCAGATAGCCGAGTTTCGAGCCGCAATCGTAGCGCGTGCCGTCAAATTCGTAGGCGAATACTTTTTCTTTTTTCAGCAGCGCCGCAATGCCGTCGGTCAATTGAATTTCCTTGCCGACGCCGCGCTGAATTTTTTCGAGGTGCGCGAAAATTGTCGGCGACAAGATATAGCGGCCCACTACGCTGAGCGTCGATGGCGCATCCTCCGGCTTGGGCTTTTCCACGATCGCCGACATGCGCGACATCCGTTCACCGTTTTTCCGACTGATGGGTTTCGAGGCAACGATGCCATAGGATGAGACTTCACTCAGCGGCACCGGCACGCAGCCCAACACGGACGCGGCATGCTCCTGATAGCGTTGCACCATCTGTTTCATGACCGGCACCCTGGCGTCGATCAGATCGTCGGCGAGGATGACCGCAAACGGCTCGTCGCCGATCAGATGTTTTGCACATAGCACTGCATGACCAAGCCCGAGCGCCTCGGGCTGACGTACATACACATACTGCAGGTTTGGCGGCAACATATTGCGCACCTGTTCAAGCAGCTTGTGCTTGCCCTTCAATTGCAACTCCGCCTCCAACTCGTAGGCTTTGTCAAAATGATCCTCGATGGTCCGCTTGCCGCGTCCGGTCACAAAAATCATCTCCGTGATACCTGCCGCCGCCGCTTCCTCGACCGCATATTGGATGAGTGGCTTGTCGACCACCGGCAGCATTTCCTTCGGGCTTGCTTTGGTGGCCGGCAAGAATCGCGTGCCGAGTCCGGCGACAGGAAACACCGCTTTGGTAATTTTTTGGGTTTTCATCGAGAGTTTTCCGGCCGGTCGAGCATCTGTAAAAACTGCGCTTCGTCGAGCACAGCAACACCAAGTTCCTGCGCTTTATCCAGTTTACTACCCGCCTCAAGACCGGCGATGACAAAGTCAGTCTTGTTTGACACGCTGCCCGACACTTTGGCACCGACCAGCTCCAGCTTGTCCTTGGCATCATCGCGCGACATCGCGGCAAGGGTACCCGTGAGAACCACCGTCTTGCCCGCGAACGGGCTGTTGGACGCCGCAGCCTCGCTGCCGCCCGTTTCAGGCCAATGGATACCACAGGCGCGCAATTGTTCGACCACCTCGCGGTTGTGCGGCTCATGAAAAAACTGACGGATCGATTGTGCGACGACCGGGCCGACATCGTTAACGGTTAACAATTCCTCGATAGAGGCGTCCATGAGGCGATCAACGCTGCCGAAATAGTTCGCCAGATCCTTGGCGGTCGCTTCACCAACATGACGAATGCCAAGCGCAAGCAAGAATCTGGCGAGCGTCGTGGTTCTGGACTCGGCGATGCCATCGAGCAGGTTCTGCGCCGACTTCTCTGCCATGCGCGGCAGATTTGCCAGCGCCAAGAGCCCAAGCCGATACAGGTCGGCAGGCGTGTGCACCAGATTGTGCTCGACGAGTTGATCAGCCAGCTTATCCCCCAGACCCTCGATGTCCATGGCGCGGCGCTGCGCAAAGTGCAGCAGCGCCTGTTTGCGCTGTGCCGGACAGTAGAGCCCACCGCTACAGCGTGCAACCGCCTCCCCTTCGAGCCTGATGATGGCCGAATTGCACACCGGGCAACGCGTCGGCATGACAAACCCGACCGCGTCAACGGGGCGATATGCGATTACCACCGACGCGACTTCCGGGATGACATCGCCCGCACGTCTGACAACAACGGTGTCGCCAATCTTGAGGTCCTTGCGCCGCAGCTCGTCTTCGTTGTGTAGGGTTGCATTCGATACCGTGGTGCCACCGACAAACACCGGCTTCAATCGTGCAACGGGTGTGATCGCACCGGTGCGCCCGACTTGCACATCGATACCGAGCAGGATGGTGGTGGCTTCTTCGGCGGGAAACTTGTGGGCAATGGCAAAACGTGGGGCGCGCGAGACGTATCCAAGCCTATGTTGAAAGCCAAGATCGTTGACTTTGTAAACCACGCCATCGATATCGAACGGCAACGCCGCTCGCGCATCACCAATGCGGCGATAGTAGTCAAGCAGGCCGGAAACGCCGCTGACAACGGCGCGCGCATCTGACACCGGAAAACGCAAATCGCCCAGCATATCCATCACCCGACTGTGCGTGGCGGGGAGTAATATCCCCGCAGTCGCACCGATGCCATAAGCAAAAAACGACAGCGGTCGGTCGGCCGTAAGCCGCGCGTCCAATTGCCGCAGCGAGCCGGCCGCCGCGTTGCGCGGATTGACGAAAATCTTCTCGCCCTTCGCCGCTTGGCGCAGGTTCAGCGCATCAAAGTCGTGACGCTGCATCAGCACCTCACCGCGCACTTCGAGCAGACTGGCGTCAGTATTAATCTTAAGCGGAATCGAGCGTACCGTTCGCAGGTTTTGCGTCACGTCCTCGCCCACCGCGCCGTCGCCGCGCGTCGCACCGCGCACAAATGAACCATCTACGTACGTGAGTGAGATCGCCAGACCGTCGAACTTCGGCTCGCACGCGTAATCAATCTCGACATTTTTGAGCACGTCGGCCAATACCGAACGACAGCGTTTGTCGAAGCCGACGATGTCCGCTTCGACAAACGCGTTGCCGAGCGACAGCATTGGCAGGCGGTGCGTCACTTCGGCGAACGAATCGAGAGGCTTGGCGCCGACGCGCTGCGTCGGGGAATCCGGCACGATGAGTTCCGGGTGCAGCGCTTCAAGCGCGATCAACCGGTTGTACAGATCGTCATAAAGCGCGTCAGAAATCGACGGCTGATCGAGCACATGATAACGATGCAGGTGTTCATTGAGTTCGTCACGCAGTGCGGCGACCTGTTCGACGGCATTCTGCTGGATGGCCATACGGGTAAGCCCTGACCGATGACTAGGCGTATAGACGCAGCGCGACCGACGAACCTGGTACGACACCACGTTGCTGCATCTCTCCCGTTATTCCGTGAATGGTTTCAGCGATCACCTTGCGGCCGTTTGCGGTCAGCGTCTTCTTGTTGTCGTCGACGACCTCACCATGCAAGACATCCGCAAACTGGAGCGCAAGGTTGAACGCGCGTTCGAATATCTGGCCCGGATGTGGTGTGCGCGGTACATCGAGGGCGAACGTGAGTTGCGTGAAGTAGGGCTGCTCGCCGCGCAAGGTCGGCGCCTCGGCGGCATTGCCGTTACGCAATGTGAAGAGGATGCGCCCGTAGTCATCCTTCAGGGCGAATTCTCCGGCCGGTAACGCCACCAGTCCTTGCGCTTCGGCCAGACCTCGAACCTTGGTGGCCGCGAAGGTGCCCCCACTCTTGCCAATAATATTGACCGCGATCTCGATGTCGGTTTCCGCGCAGAACTGATCGACCATCTGTGCGCGGCGCTGTGCTTCAGTGATGTCCTCGCGTTGGGAGACGGCGCCGATGCTCGCCGCAAACGCGGACATCGCATCGTCAAACTGCGCCAACACGGACACCTCGATGGCGCCGCCGCGATCGGCTAGCTGTAGCCCGGCACGAATCTCACGGTACTTC
>Ga0209591_10005517_pt1 | contig 14103 bp, 14 predicted proteins | sample MAT01_FD_187207 | JGI IMG/M metagenome (GOLD analysis project Ga0209591, IMG submission 187207) | Freshwater microbial communities from Lake Fryxell liftoff mats and glacier meltwater in Antarctica - MAT-01 (SPAdes) (version 2) | ecosystem: Environmental > Aquatic > Freshwater > Ice > Liftoff... | reverse complement strand
GTCTCGCGTCCACCGCCCGGGTGATCACCGCAGCGGCCGCGATCATGGTCGTCGTCTTCGGGTCGTTCCTGTTCGAGGAGATCCGGGAGATCAAGCTGTTCGGGCTGGGTCTCGGCCTCGCGGTGCTCATCGACGCCACCCTTGTCCGCATGATCCTCGTGCCGGCCACGATGGCGCTGCTCGGCGATCGCAACTGGTGGATGCCCCGCTGGCTCAGCCGGGTGCTGCCCCGGCTCACGATCGAGACGGTCGACGAACACGTCGACATGGCATGAGCGCCACGGGCTGGCTGTTCTGCCTTGGGACGTTGTTGTACTCAGGCCGGCAGTTCCCGGCCGTCGAGACCATGCTGCGCGACGAGCAACGCGTTGCTCGCCACGGGCTGAGCACTAGTGCTGTGTCAGGCAACGTTTGCGCGGTTCACGAGTTCACGTAGTGCTCGGTCGTGGGCGTTGCGGTTCCGCCAGATGATGTAGCGGCGGATCATCGAGGCTTGTTCGGCGTGGCTGTTGTGGTCGGTGCCGTCGAGGGCGAAGTATCGCAGCGCCTGGAACTGGGCTTCGATCCGGTTCAGCCACGACGAATACGTTTCCGCGAGCTCGACGTTGTTCGCCCCAGCCCACTCACCGACGCTCCGGTCGGTCTCGGTAGTCAGGTGCGGCGAGAAGTTGTCGAGCACGATCGCGATGCGGACCTCCGGCGGGTGCAGCGACCGGAGGTAACGAACGAACGCCAGAACGCGGTCCGACCCTTCTTCTTGACGACGTGTCCGTAGAGCCGGTCGGTCGAGAGGTCGTAGCCGGCCATGAGGTGGCGGACACCGTTGGGCCGGTTGTAGGTGGCGCGCATCCGCCGGCGTCTCGGTGACGTCGGGTCACCCTTCCCAGCAGCGACCGGTGCCCACTGCTTGCCCGGATGGGGCTGCAGGTTGAGCGGCCCGAACTCGTCATGCAGAACACGACCGCCGGATCCCCGTCGTCAGGCAACGCCGTGCCATCAGCGATCGCGTACAGGTCGAGGATCCGGTTCTTCTTCGCTTCGAAGTCGGGGTCGTTGGACTGCTTCCAGGTCTTGATCACTTGAAACGAGACGCCTTCCTCGCGGAGCAGCACCCGCAGGCCCTCGTGGCTGATGTCGTCGACCACCCCCTCAGCCACCAGGAACTCGGCCAGCTTCGACAACGACCACGTCGAGAACGGCAAGCCGTGATCTACCGGTCGTGAGGTGACCCCCGGGTAGTGGTCCGGTGGTTGTGCGAGTCCGTTGCCCCAGACTGGGGCGAAGGAGGACCACACCCATGACCCGACGGCGGCGTACGCCCGATCAGATCATCCGGAAGCTCGCGGAGGGCAACAAGCTCTTGGCGGGTGGCGCCGAGCTCGACGAGGTGTGTCGCCACCTCGAGATCGCCGAATCGACCTGGCATCGCTGGGTCGCGCAGTTCGGCGGCATGAAGGCCGACGACGCGAAACGGTTGAAGGAACTCGAACGTGAGAACGCCCGGCTCAAGAAGCTGGTCGCGAATCAGGCGCTCGACATCGACATGCTCAAGGGGCTGCCACGCCTGCCATCTCATCACTGGAAACTTCTGACCCCGAACCGTCGACGCGACGCCATCAGCGTGTTGCGTTGCCGGTTCGGGGTCTCGGAACGTCGAGCGTGTCTGGTCGTCGGCCAGCACCGTTCGACCCAGCGGCTCGACCCACCGACACGGCCCGATGACGATGCTGAGCTGCGGGCGTGGCTGCGGGCGTGGCTGCGGGCGTGGCTGCGGGCGTGGCTGCGGGCGTGGCTGCGGGCGTTCTCGACGGAGCGGCCCCGTTGGGGCTGGCGACGCGCGTACAAGCAGCTACGCCGAGAGGGTCGGCGGATCAACAAGAAGCGGGTGCAGCGGCTCTGGCGTGCGGAAGGGTTGAAGGTGCCGTATCGGAAACGCAAGAAACGTCATCGTGGTGTCGGTGTCGCGGTCGGGCAGATGTGTCCGATCCGACCCGACGTGCTGTGGGCACTCGACTTCCAGTTCGACACCACCGTCGACGGCAAGACCCTGAAGCTGCTGAACGTCGTTGACGAGTTCACCCGCGAGTGTCCTGCGATCGTCGTGGGTTGTTCCATCGACGCGGATCGTGTCGTCGCGACCCTGGATCGCATCGCGATTGAACGCGGGGGCCCCCGGTATCTGCGGTTCGACAACGGACCTGAGTTCATCGCGTACGCGGTCGCGGACTGGTGTCGCTTCAACACGGTCGAGAGTGTGTTCATCGACCCGGGCTCACCGTGGCGGAACGCGTGGATCGAGTCGTTCAATGGCCGGCTCCGCGACGAGTTCCTCAACGGCTGGCAGTTCGACTCGCTGCTCGAAGCTCAGGTCCTGATCGAGGACTGGCGCGTCGACTACAACATGAACCGGCCCCACAGCGCGCACGGCGATCTCACACCCAACGAGTTCGCCCGAGCCTGGACCACCCGAAACCAACCAGCACTCGCGTAGCCGCTGGACCAGCTACCGGGGACCCCTCAGTACGGCCTCTCGTGTCGCGATGTCGAAGAGCTCCTCGTCGAACGGGGGATCGAGGTCGATCACGTCACCGTCTACCGGTGGGTGCAACGGTTCACGCCGCTGCTGGTTGACGCGGCGCGGCCGTGCCGACATTCGGTCGGGAACTGCTGGTTCGTCGACGAGACGTATGTGAAGGTCGCCGGGCGGTGGCGCTACGTCTATCGGGCGGTTGACCAGTACGGCCAGATCGTCGACGTGTTCGTCTCGGCGAAGCGTGACACGAACGCCGCACGACGCTTCTTCGCCACTGCGATCCGCGAGCACGGCGACCCCATAGAGGTCGTGACCGATCGGGCCGCGCCGCTTGGTGTGGTGATCGATGAGCTGTTGCCGGGCGCGTTTCACAACATGGAGCAGTACGCGAACAATCGGATCGAGAATGACCACGGTCGACTGAAAGCGCGGCTCCGTCCGATGCGCGGCCTCGCACGTAACGGGACCGCGAGTGTGATCATCCGGGGTCACGCGTTGATGCAGAACATCCGCCGCAGTCATTACGAGCTGGGTGTCGACGCGCGCGCATCGGCGCGTCGCGGATGATTTCACCGAACTCGCGCGGACGATCTGACCCGAGGAGAGGCGCGCGGTGCGGGTTCCATGCGGCCCGGTCCGAGTCAACGCGACAGCGCCCTCCGGGGCCTGCCGTCACGTCGGGCAGAGAACCCGAAGTGGCACCTCGCCGACCTCGTTCAAGTCTCGTCAGGTCCACGCCGTTGTCAGCAGCACAACGTTTGGCCTCGTCACAACCGACGTCGCGTGTCCGATCGCTGGACGACCTGGTGCTCGTGACTCAAACCCGTTCGACCGCGACGGACGAGTCTTTACGGGGTCCGTCGTGCTGGTAGGTGCGGTGATGGGTAACGTCGCGTCGGTGGGCGGCAGGGTGTCGCGAGGCGGAGGACGGATCACCCCACGAGTCGGTGCTCGAACGCGAATGCCGTCGCTGCGGTGCGTGATGCCACGTCGATCTTGGTGAAGATGTTCGACAAGTGGCGGGCGATGGTCTTCTCGCTGAGGTAGAGCTCTCCCGCGATCTGCTTGTTGGTCATCCCGGCTGCCACGAGGCGCAGTACCTCCACCTCGCGGGGGCTGAGCCCGGCGGGTAGGTCGGGTGTCGTGTCGGTGATGTCGCGCAGGTTGCGGAGGTCGAGGGCCGCGCCGAGCTGCTCGAACCGCGCTCGGGCTGCTTCGAACGACGCGGTGGCGCCGTCGAGGTCGCCGGCCTGCCGACACGCCGCGCCCTGCAGCATCCGTGCTGTGGCCACCTCGTGGGGAACACCGAGTTCCTGCCAGCGCTCGGCTGCCTGCCGCAGCGTCGCACACGCCGATGGGTCGTTCGACGCGAGCTGGATTCGACCGAGCGTCGAAAGCGTCGCGGCGATCAACGCCGGGCTTGCGAAGTCGGACGCGATGGAGTCGAGCTCGTCGAGGGCTCTCGTCGCGCATGGAAGATCACCAGCAGCAATCGCGATCTGGGCGCGCGCGGGAAGCAGTCGGGCACGACCGAGGCGGTCCCAGGTGATCTCGTCGAGAGCTCGGGTGATGATCGCCCCCGCCGCGTCGACATTTCCCTGCGCGAGTCTCAGGAGCGCGAGCCCCGACTGTGGTTGGCCGCTGAGTCGCTCGGCGCTTCGGAACGCCTCCTGGGCGCCGTCGAGGTCGCCGATCCGGCGGCGGATCTCGCCGATCTCCGCGTAACCGGCGGCGGCGTTCGTCACGTTGAGCGTGGCGAGCTCCGCGCAGGCACGCATGGCTTGCTCTTCGGCCTCGTCCCATTCGCCGCGTGACCGCAGCGATGACGCCAGATGAACTCGGCACAACCCGGGGAATACTGCGAGCGGATGTTGCTGCGCCCAGCGAGTGGTCGCTTCGCTCCACTCAGTGGCGCGGCGGAGGTCGCCGAGAGCTTCGCACGCGCTGATGAGACTGCAATACACCTTTCCCGTGGAGTAGGGACGAAGCCGGCCTTCGACCGCGAACAGCATGGCCTCGTCGAGGGTGGCCAGCCCTTCGGCTGGGTCGCCCTCGTCGATGAGTACCCGTCCGAGCGTCTGGAGCGCCTCGGCTTCGAGATCGGGCGACCGCAGACGCCGGCCGAGCTCGACGACTTCGCGAGCCGCATTCGCGCTCGCCTCCAGGCTTCCGCTTCCGTGGGCCGTCTCCGCCTCGCGCAAGCGGAGGGCCCCGTACTCGACCGACTCCGGATCGTCCTCGAGCGCGCGGCGCGCGCGGCGTAGCCATCCCCCTGCGATCGCAGGTCGGGCCTTGAAGCAGTTGTGCTCGTAGAGCCACACCGCGCACTGTCCTGCTCGCCGCCGGTCTCCGAGCTCGTCGAAACGTGCGTACGCGCCTTCGCGAGCTTCGATGCACTCATCGAGGCGGCCCAGCCACCAAGCCGCGTCCGCCAGCACGTCGAGCCGGTCGGCAGCGAGTGCGGAGTCGGCCTCGCGTCCTTGGGGACTCGACGCTGCGTCATACGCGCCCTGCCAATCGCAGTTCGACAGCGCGAGGTGCGCCGCGGCGAGTTGGTCCTGGTCGCTCACGGCGTCCCCGCGCGGCGTCGACATGCGAAGCGACCGTAGCGGCCTCGGGCGGCCGGCGCCGCGGGTGGTTTCACGCCGACGTGGACAACTGCCTCGAGAGGTGCTCGAGGACCGGCCTGATGGTGTCGGTCGGACTGAACTCGATGAAGGTCACGCCTTCGTCCGTCCAGCCGGTGTGCCCACCTGGCCAGTAGAAGATCTCACCGGAGCGGGTGGTCTCTTCGGTGCCGTCGGAGTAGCGGACGGTGATCGAGCCCTTCGTCACCTCACCCCAATGGGGACACTGGCACAGGTCGTCGGGCAAGCCTTTGAAGAGCGGAGTGAAGTCGACACCGGCCGGTAGGTCGAGGTGCCGAATGGTGACGTCGCCGCATGTCACCGCTCGGGTCTCGATGCCGTCGACCTTCATCTCGATCGGAACGTCGGTGATCGTGGTGTGCATGGAGACCTCCGTTCGTCGGCCGGCGGATTCCGGACCTTGTTCGATCATCGGGCAGGCCGCTCACCGTCGCATCGGTCGAACCACGCACCCGCGGTGGTCTCCGACACCACCTGATGGGGCGAACCACCCACGCGCCGGTCGCGGGCGAATGCGTGGTCTGCCCGATGCGACCGACGCGGCTCCGAGGCACGATGGCGGCATGGACAAGGATCACCCTGCGGACGTCGGATGGGCGAGCGAGCTCCAGCAGCTCGTGCTGCACGGCCGCGATCGCGAGGCCGCAGAGCTGGCCGCCCGGCACCTGCACAACCATCAGACCGGCACCACAACCGCGACACGAGGGGATATCACGATGGGACCACTCGAACAGCTCGACGAGCTCGAACCACTGCTCGGCCAAGTGGCATCCCGAATCACGCCCGACGATCTGGACTCGCGCACGCCGTGCGCGAACTTCACCGTACGCGGCGTTCTGGGCCACATGATCGGAGGTGCCACGCAGTTCGCCGCCGCGTTCCGGGGGGAGTCGCCCGCCGATGTCCCTGCCGACGCTGCCGAGGGTCCCGACGTCGTGGCCCGGGCCGGGAATGCTCTGGCGGACCTGATGACCGCCATCCGTTCGCCCGGCGCGCTCGACCGAACCGTCGCGGCACCGTTCGGCGAGACGCCGGGCGACGCGTTCGCCCGCTTCGTCGTGCTCGATGGACTCGTACACGGCTGGGACCTCGCCACCGCGACCGGCCAGACCTACGAACCATCCGACATGCTGGTGGCTGAAGTCGACGCGTACGCCCGTCAGGCCATCGCGCCACCGATGCGCGACGGCGACACCTTCGCCGCCGTCGTCGAGCCACCCGCTGGTGCGACGCCGATCGAGCAGCTCGCAGCCTTTACCGGGCGAAGCGTCTGACGGGAGCCGAATCACCCCGCTCGGTTCGCGCGATCCCCGGCGGCACGTCGTTGTTCACCGACTTCCGCGTTACGGAGAGACTGATCGAATGAATCCAAACAAGGCACGGCGCTCTCAACCCGATGGTCGTGGGTTCTAATCCCACCCCCGCAACCATCGAAACAGCAGGTCAGAGGTCCCGCCGAGTGCGGGGCCTCTTGCCGTTCGGGAGGCGTGGCAAACGTATGTCTTCAGGGTGGCGGAAGTCAGGATCATGGAGCGTCGCCGCGGTGGCGGTCCCGGGCCCGACGCCGCAGGTCCTGGAGGGTGTCGCCCCCGCCACCGACCAGGGCGCGGACCCCAACGGCGCCGAGTCGGTCGGCGGTGCGCTCGGCGTCGTTCCGGACCTCAGGCGACGTGACGGTGAGCACGGCCAGGTCGGCCTCGTTGTCGGTGCAGAACCGAACGATCTCGTCCGCCGGTACGTCGGCACCCAGGTGGTGCACGTGCCAGTTGTCCTCCCGCAGCGCGATGGTTGCGAACGTCGTGGGCAGGACGTGACGGTCACCCGAGAGCGCAGCGACCACGGCGGTGCCCCGGCGGCGCCCTGCCGGGTTGGGCAGGAACTCACCGAGCGTCCGCTCCACGATGGCCGAGGCCCGGTGCTCGATCGGGATGCTCACCCGGCCGGCGGCCCACTCCTCGCCGATCTGGCGCAGGGCCGGGGCCAGCACCTCTTGGGCCAGAGTGGTGACCTCGACCCCGTCGTCCACCAGCCGGCCGACCAGTTTCCTGATGGCACGCTCGTCACCGTCGCGCAGCAGCTCGTACACCCGGCCGGCCGTCTCGCCGAAGCCCCGGCGGGGCCGGCGGCGCGGCGGTGCTTTCGGGCGGGAGCGCTCCTCGGCCAGCACGGCAACCGCGTCAGGGCTGATCGAGTACCGGTTCTCCACCAGGGTGGCCGGGAGCCGGCCGCTTCGGACCCAGCGGTAAGCCGTCTGGTAATGGACGCCCAGTCGCTCGGCCGCCTCGGCGAGGTCGATCGAACCGGTCGCGAGCGCGGCGTCTGCCGGCGCGTCGTTCACAGGATCGTCGTCTCAGCCGCTGCCGGCGACGTCGCCGACCTGGACCTCCACCACGTCCACCACGACGATGTGGTCGTCAGCGTCGACACGGGAGTCCTTTCAGCCCGACTATTGATGCCGGACAGTATCGAGAGCGGGATCATGCCCTGCCCTCGGCGTGGGTCAGCCCGCCAGGGCGGCGAGTTCGTCGGGGATGTCGCGGTGGATGACCGAGCCGTGCCACCGGGCCTCGCGCCAGCCGTCGGCGGTCAGCTTCCACACGATCGTCGCGATGCAGTCGAAGGTCGCGGTGTGCCCGCCGACGGTGAGCGACTGTCGGAACTCGAGCACGGAGTAGCCGAGGTCCTCGCCGGCGACGGCGTCGTAGGCCAAGACCTCCGAGTCGGTGACAGCCCCGAGGGTGGCGAGCTGGGCGAACAGCGACCGGAACCAGGCCTCCCACTCGCTTCGGTTCCGGATCGCGACGTTGGCGCCGGACGGGTCGATGTCGACGATGCCGAAGTCGTCGTCGCACAGTGATGCCAGCGTGTCGAAGTCACCATCCCGCACACATCGCAGCAGGGTCAGGGTGAGGTCGAAGAACGGCCGCCCCGCGAACCTGCGGTGATGGCGCTCGAGCGGTGAAGGGGCGGCAGACAGGGTGCCGGTCACGGGAGAGCTCCTGTTGGCTGGTGGGCGATTGCGGTCGGGTGAGGGCCGGGGCACCGATGAGGTGACCCCGACCCCCAGGCACCGGTCAGCTGGTGCCGACCGTCGCCTTGTCGACCTCGGACGCGACGTTCCCGGACTCGGCGTCGGCCCTTGTCTTGATGATGGCGATGGCCAGGACGAAGAGGCCGAACAAGGGTTTGGCCAGCAGGTCGGCGACCGAATAGCCGACCTGGCGAACCACCTCGGCGGTCGCCTGGTTGGCGATCACCGACGGCGCGATGTACGCCAGCGGGTAGGCGCCCCAGGTGACGAGCAGGAGCCAGCGCATGCCGTCGACGATCTTGTCGACACCGGCGGGCTGGCGGCCCGCCGACTTGCCGAGCTGGGTGAACAGCACCCACACGATGAAGACGAACGGGATGGTGCTGAGCACGCCCCAGATGGTGCGGGCCGCGCTGTCGGGGTCGCTGAGCTCGCCCGGCCAGCCGAGCAGGATCATGGCGATCGACGCCGGAACGAGCTGGTACAGGAGCGTGCGGGTCCGGTCTCGGCCGAGGCGCAGCACGAGCACGAGCTCGGTCAGCAGCAACGGCACGGTGAGCAGCCAGTCGACATAGCGGTACCCCTCGTTGAAGCCGAGGCCCACCTGGACCAGCGAGCCATTCACCAGCTCGAACGAGTTGGCCCACGAGTCGAAGATCCGCAGGTAGTGATAGCCGGCAACGAGCACGATCACCGTCGAGATGGCCACGGCCATCCGGTAGGCGGGCGCCACATTCTGGCGCATGAGGATGAAGAACACTGCGCTGGCGAACATGCCTGCGATGACCAGCGAGAACATGTTGTAGACCAGTTGGTACTGGCCGGTACTGAGTTCGATGAGACCGATCACGGTCGCACCTCCTTCGGTTGGGGGACTCTCCCCGGCAACTTCGTGGCGATGTAACAAGGTTTAGTCCTGATTGATTCCCCACCCGTGGTTGCCGGCGGAGCGGTGTGGGCAAGTCACTCGTCGCGATCCGCACGTGGACGTTCCTGCTCGGCCCTCGGCGCGTCCTGCTGGCACGCCGCGCTGGCGTGGGCCCCATCTGAGTCGTATGCGAGGCTGGTCGAGAAGACCGAGGAGGGGCGCGCGATGACCGAGTTGCCTTCGGGCACGGTGACGTTTCTGTTCACCGACCTGGAGGATTCCACGCGCCTGTGGGACGAGCATCCCGACGCGATGCGCAAGGCCCTGAGTCGCCACGACGCGATCCTCGTCGACGCGATCGAGCGCAACCACGGCACGCTCGTGAAGTCCACCGGCGATGGAGCGTACGCGGTGTTCGCCACTGCAACCGACGCCGTCGTCGCCGCAGTTGCAATCGTCCGCAGACTGATCGCCGAGCCGTGGGAGGCCACCGGCCCGCTCCGGGCACGGCTCGGGATACACACCGGAGCCGCTGAGGCGCGCGACGGTGACTACTTCGGCGCGTCGCTCAACCGGGCGTCGAGGCTCATGGCCCTCGCGCACGGCGGACAGGCGGTGGTGTCGCAGACGTGCGCGTCCATCGTGCGCGAGCAGCTCCCTGACGGAGTCGCACTTCGCGATCTTGGCGAGCACCGCCTGCGTGGCCTGCAACGTCCCGAGCGCGTCTTCCAAGTCGTGATCGCCGACGTTCCCGCGGACTTCCCACCCCTGCACTCGCTCGAGGCCTTCCCCGGAGCCCTCGAGCTCCCCCTTCCATCGGTCAAGCGCCGACATGCCACGCTGGCCGGGCGCGCCGACGAGCTCGAACGCCTGCTGCGCGCCTGGGACATGGCTGCCGCCGGCACGCGACAGTTCGTGCTCGTCAGCGGCGAGCCCGGCATCGGCAAGACCCGCCTCCTCGAGGAGGTCGCGCGCCGGGTGCACGCGCAGGGCGGCCTCGTGCTCTATGGCCGTTGCGACGAAGAGCTGGTGATTCCCCACCAGCCGTTCATCGAGGCCCTTCGTCCCTGTGTGAGCGTCTACCCGGTCTCCGCGCTCCGCCAACGCCTGCGCGGCCTCGAGCGCGATCTGGCGCGCGCCTTTCCCGAGCTGCTCGGGCGTCTTCCCGACGTCGCGATCCCCGATGTGGTCGATCCCGAGGCCGGGCGCTACCGGTTCTTCGAGGCGATCACAACGCTCGTCACCGGGATCACCGCCGCCCAGCCGACGCTGCTCGTGCTCGACGACCTCCATTGGGCCGACAAGTCGACGCTGCTCCTCCTGCGCCATCTCGTCCGGGCGACCGCGTCGGCTGACGTCATGATCGTCGCGGCCTACCGAGACCGCGAGCTCCAACCCGGAGACGCCCTGGCCGACCTCCTCGCCGGCCTCCACCGTGAGGTCGACCTGATACGGGTGCTCCTCGCCGGCATCGTCGAGCGAGACAGCGACGCGCTGATCGCCGAGCTCGCAGGGCACGAGGTCGCCCCCGGACTCGCGAGCGCGCTCCACCGCGAATCTGGGGGGAATCCGTTCTTCCTGGAGGAGCTCGTACGCCATCTCATCGAGACCGGCCGGCTCGCGGAGCTGGAGGGACGTGCGTCGCGCGCCGTCATCGTCGGCGAGCTCGACCTCCCCGAGGGAGTGCGCGAGGTCGTCAACCGCCGGTTGCGGCGGCTACCCGATCCGGTGCGCGAGATCCTCACCGTTGCCGCGGTCGTCGGCCGTGAGTTCGATGCCGAGCTCTTGGCCCGCGCTTCGGATCAGCCCGCGGCGAGGGTCCTCGATCTCCTCGGTCACGCCGCCGACGCCGGACTCATCACCCCGGACCTACGCCTCGGCCGCTACACGTTCGAGCACGCTCTGATTCGCCAAACCCTCGATACCACCCTGGGCCCGGCGCGGGCTGTGGGTATCCACGCTGCGGTCGGAACGGCGCTCGAGGCGGCAGGCGATTCCAGCCAGAGCTCGGCTGCCCTCGCTCACCACTTCATGCAGTCCGTGCCGCTCACCGGAGCGGCCAAGGCGATTCACTACGCGAGTCGGGCCGGTCATGAAGCGCTCGCTGATGTCGCGGTCGACGACGCAGTCACGTGCTTCGCGAACGCACTGCGAATCTGCGAAGAGTACGGACCCCCCGATCCAGCAGTGCACATCGAGCTGCTCATCGACCTCTCCAGCGCGCTCATCCAGGTCGATGAGCAAGCGGGCGTCGACGCAGCGCGGCGAGCCGTCGATGCCGCGCGGGCCGACGGTTCGTCCGAGCAGTTCGGACGCGCCGTCGCTGCGTTCGTCGAGCCCATGTACGGCGTGCACGCGTTCCCGACCCTGGTCACCGACCTCCTCGACGAAGCTCGTGGTGTCCTCGGCGAAGATCACCCCGCGCTGCGGGCTCGCCTCCTCGCGTTCGAGGCATTCAAGTACGCCGCGTTCCAGCTTCGCGGCCGCGACGGGAGGGTGCTCGCCGCGGACGCGGTTGCGACGGCGCGCGTCGCCGACGACCCGGTCACGCTCTCCGACGCGCTGTTCGCGCTCGCTGTCAGCCTCGAGGGCACCGACGACGTCTCGCAGCGGCTGAGCATCGGTGAGGAGCTCCTTGCCATGGGCGAAGTGGCGGGAGCCCGAGCGTCGGCCTTCGGCTTCCGCGTCCTCGCGGGTGTGCAGCTCGAGCTCGGCGACCCGGATGCCCTCGAGTCGACGATCATCCAGCTCGCGCGGGTCGGCACCGAGCAGCGCTGGCTCCCGGCGAGCGTGTACGCGACACAGTGGGCGGCAACCCAAGCGCTTCTCGAAGGTCGCTTCGACGATGTTCACGTTCGCGGTACCGAGCTGCGCCGGTATGTGCGTGCCTACCGGGGCGCAGGGAGCATGCACCTGATGCAGACCCTCTACCTCGCACGCGATCTCGGAACGCTGACTCCGATCGGACCAAGCGTCGCCGATGACGACCAGAGCCTGCTCACGTGGGCCATGCTCAGCCTCGCCCAGCTCGAATCCGGCGACGAGGCGCAGGCGTTCGAGAACCTGGACCGGCTCGCCGAGGCGGGCCTCGACCGCCGGGGCCCGGAGAGTCGGTCAGGTGCGGCGCTCGCGACGCTCGTCGAGGTCGCAGCGCGCCGCGGCACGCCGGCTCACGCGGCCGAGCTCTACGAGTTGCTCGAGCCGTTCCGTGGCCGACTTCTCGCGCTCATACTCGGACTCGCCTGCGTCGGTGCTGCGGACCGGTACCTCGGGATGCTCTCAGCGATGCTCGAACGATGGGACGACGCGACTGAGCACTTCGACCGGGCTCTGGAGCTCGAGACGAGCATGCGTGGCCATGCGCTCGTCCCCCGAACCGAATACTGGAAGGCGTGGTCTCTTCGGGCGCGCGGCCGCGCCGCCGACGCGGCCGAAACCCGGGTGTTGCTCGACCGCGTGGTCAATGCCACCGGGCATCTCGGGATGGCCCACCTTCGCCGGCAGGCGGAATTCCTCCGCGACGGTTGACCCGAAGGTTCAGCTCGTTTCGGAGTTCCCGGGGAGCGGTCCGCTGACCTGGATCATCAGGACCGGATCGGACTCGTCGTCGAGCTGCAGTCGAGGTGCGTCCGGTCGAACGTCGTCGAGATCGCCGACCCGGACCACCCAGCTCGACGTTTCAGCCCGGGTCGAGCCGTAGTCGCGCTCCAGGGGCACGAGCCAGAACACCGTCACGCGGTCGACACCTTCGTGGATGTGCACCTCGAAGTCGTCGCCGGCGCCGCGCAGCCAGAAGGTCTCGATCGGCACGGTCGGATCGTGCGCCTCGGCGAGCGCGATCGCCTCACGATTCGAGAGCCGGATCACTCGGTCGACCTCGTGCTCACCGAGCGGACCATCTTCGTCGAGCCACACCGAATGGAAGCCCTCGAGCTCGGCCGTGTCGAACGCGGCTTCTTCGGCCCAGGTCGATGCGACGCCGAGTGCGTCTGCCCCCGGATCTGCGAGCACGCCGCTCCCGAACTGCGCGGCGCCAGACGGATCCGCGAGATAGAACTCGTCAAGGAACTCGACGCTCTTGCTCTTGTAGACTGCCCGGTGCGCCATGTTGTCGTTCCCTTCGTCCCGCCGTTCGGCGACGGACGAAACCTAGATGACCGGCAATGCGCCCGCCACCGGTCTGCGTCGGGCTCATCGAAGCCACCTGACGGTCGCGCTGCGTGTCGTGACCGATCGCATGCTGGTTCGACGCATGTGCGCCGCACTGACCGGAGCCGTACGCTCACTGCCGGATCTCGACTGCAACGCTCGGGGGCAGGGTCGTGCGGTGTCAGGCGTGTCAGAGCGAGAACGCCGACGGTAATGGGGTATGAGATGGCATTGCAGGTCGTCGGGGCCGGCGTCGGCCGGACCGGTACGCACTCATTGAAGGTCGCGCTGGAGCAACTCCTCGGCGGCACCTGTCACCACATGGTCGAGTGCTTCGGCCGTCCGGACCAGATTGCCGGCTTCACCGCCGCGTTCGACGGCGAGCCGGTCGACTGGTCGGCGTTGCTGGGGGACTTCACGGCCATGGTCGACTTTCCCGGGTCGATGTTCTGGCGCGAAATCGCGGCAGCGAACCCGGACGCCCCGATCCTGCTTTCCACGCGAGACGCCGAGGGTTGGTACACGAGCGCGACGAACACGATCTTCTTGTCGTTCGACCACGCGCCCCCCGAAATGCAACCGTGGATGATGGCGGTGCGCAAGGGACTGCATGATCGGTTCAGCGACGACTTCCAGAACGAGGACGCGATGATCGCCGCGTACGAGCGCCACAACGCGGAGGTGCGCGCCGAGGTACCGCCAGAGCGGCTCATCGACTGGAAGCCGTCTGACGGCTGGGATCCGATCTGCGCGGCGCTGAACGTTCCCGTGCCCGACGAGCCGTTCCCGGTGACGAACACCACCACCGAGTTCCGAGAGATGATCGGTGCACCGCCGCTGCCGTAGTACGCGTTCGGGTCCGCTTGCTCACCCG
>Ga0209591_10005511_pt1 | contig 14114 bp, 17 predicted proteins | sample MAT01_FD_187207 | JGI IMG/M metagenome (GOLD analysis project Ga0209591, IMG submission 187207) | Freshwater microbial communities from Lake Fryxell liftoff mats and glacier meltwater in Antarctica - MAT-01 (SPAdes) (version 2) | ecosystem: Environmental > Aquatic > Freshwater > Ice > Liftoff... | reverse complement strand
GTGGCGAATGACGAATGACGAATGAGGAATGACGAATGGTGAATGAGGAATGACGAATGGTGAATGAGGAATGACGAATGGGACGGCAAAACGCAAAATTTCCACTCCCTAAACTCAGAATTTAAAATTCAAAACTTAGAACTTTTCCCCAAAAGAGCATTATGACCCCTGATTCGCCATCCACTACCGAAGCTCCCACGCCAGACTTCTCCCAGGCTTTTGACTTCCGCAACCCTCCCGATCCGACGCTGATTGATAGCTGCGTTCACTGTGGATTTTGTTTAGCCACTTGCCCCAGCTATCGGGTGATTGGCAAAGAGACTGACTCGCCACGAGGACGTATTTATTTAATGGACGGGCTGAATGAGGGAACCATTCCGCTGTCGCCTGCCACTGTGGAACATTTTGATTCCTGTTTGGGCTGTCTTGCCTGTGTCACCACCTGTCCGTCGGGGGTGCAGTACGACAAGTTAATTGAAGCGACCCGGATGCAGGTAGAACGTAATCATTCGCGATCGCTGCCCGAAAAATTGCTGCGCCAACTGATCTTTTCGGTGTTTCCCTATCCCAATCGGCTGCGGCTGTTGCTGCGACCTTTGGGACTGTATCAAAAAACGGGCTTACAAAAACTGGTGCGATCGCTGGGCGTGATCCAACAGGTATCACCCCAGTTAGCGGCAATGGAAGCGATGTTGCCCCCCATTTCCTCTAGTGCCTTTCAAGATTCTATTCCCACTACCATTGCGGCTCAAGGCAAGCAACGGTATCGCGTGGGAATGCTGCTGGGTTGTGTTCAGCGACTCTTCAACCCCGCTGTTAACACTGCCACCGTAAGCGTCTTAACTGCCAACGGCTGCGAAGTCGTCGTGCCCAAGCTGCAAGGCTGCTGTGGTGCCTTAACTCATCACCAAGGACAGGAAGAGCAGACTAAAACCTTGGCGCGTCAGTTGATTGACAGCTTTGCCGATGCCAACGTTGAGTTCATCTTAATCAATGCCTCTGGCTGCGGACACACCCTCAAGGAATATGGGCACATCCTGGCAGATGATCCGGTTTACGCAGACAGAGCCAAAGAGTTTGCTGGTAAAGTGCGCGACGTGCAGGAATTTTTGGCAGAAGTGGGGCTAACGACAAAACTCTCGCCTCTGCAAGACGAGCCGCTAACAATGGTCTATCAAGATGCGTGTCACATGCTGCATGGACAAAAAATCAGCGTCCAGCCCCGTACTTTGCTGAAGCAGATTCCGGGTGTGCAACTGCGCGAACCCGTGGATGCGGCTTTATGTTGTGGTAGTGCAGGAGTTTACAACATTTTGCAGCCAGAGGTGGCAGCAGAACTGGGACGGCAAAAAGTCCAAAATCTCACAAATACGGGCGCATCCATGATTGCGTCAGCCAACATCGGCTGCTTTGTGCAAATCAGTAAACATCTAGAACTACAAGGTAAAACGGTGCCTGTGCTTCATCCAATGCAGCTCCTCGACTATTCTATTCGCGGCGTTAAACTAGACGATTAGCAGGGGCAATAGCCAGTTCGTAATTTAACACCTTACTTTTTGGGCTGTCAGATGCGCCAGATTCCTATTTTGATTGTTGAAGATGATCAAGGTCGCCGTGAATTTTTTTTAGAAACTGATTTCTATTCAATTGGCAGAGATCCTAATTGTGATATTCGGTTGATCTCACAGTTTGTCGCGCGCCGCCATGCAACCTTGGTGCAGCTACCCAATGAAGATGGTAGTTTTTACCACCGGATTGTACATGGAAACGCCAAGGGTAAAGGGAGTGCCAATGGATTATTTATCAACGGACATGACCTTCAAGCTCGTGATTTGCAGCATGAAGATGAAATTGTTTTTGGTTCAAACGTTACGGCAACTTATCTCTTGTTCAGGCGAGACAACGATCGCCCGTCTTCAAGCGACGAACCGTCAGCACCAGTTGGCAGCGGTGGCGGGGATGGTGGCAACCCCAATGATTCTGAAATGGCTTCCCCTGATAGTTGGAGATATTGAATCATGGCTGTTCTACTCTTCATTCAAGAAACTTAGGTCAGCAAAAAGTTCGGCAAGGGGAACGGTGAAGCCGGGAATGATGGTTTCGCCGTCTAGGGAATCGGAGCGCTGTAGGAGCTTATCGGGTTGGGGTTTGTGGTAGACCAATACCGATTCTTCATCGGGATGAATCACCCAAACGAGTTTGGAGCCGCTGTCGAAATATTCCACAATTTTGGTATGAATTTCGTCGAAGGTGTTGCTGGGGGAAATAATTTCAACTGCGAGATCGGGCGCACCCTGAAAGAAGCCTTTGGGCAATTTTTTCAATCCCCTTAAACGATCTTTGGCAACGAAGGAAACATCAGGAGAACGCTTATTTCCTGTTTTCATCGTAAAAGCCGTGCTGGAATCGAAGGTTAATCCTAATTTATTGCGACGAGCATAGATTTCTAGCAGCCCACATAAAAAGGCTCCTAGATTGCCATGCTCCATTCCCGAATTGCCCACAATAATTAATTCTCCATTCACTAATTCATAGCGATCGCCATCTGGCAACGCCATAAATTCCTCATCCGTCCAATTGCGTTTCTCTGAAATGGTTCTGTCTGGGGCGATCGCCATTCTTTTGCTCCTATTCCCTATTCCCTACGCCTTATTCGCCCATTCTCGCGCCCAATCTAGGGTTTCGTGAACCTGCTCCAAGGTTTTCGCTTCGGAATAGAGCCGCAAAACGGGTTCTGTGCCGCTGAAGCGAATCAGCAGCCAGCGTCCATCTTCCAGGCGAAATTTGTAGCCATCGATCGCCAAAACATCCACCACTTTTTGTCCGGCGATTTCGGTTAGGGGTTGGCTTTCGAGTTGGTTCAGCAGTCGTGCCCGTGCTTCCATGCCAGACAAGGGCAGATCGATGCGATCGTAATTGGAGAAGAAATCGGCGCGGGTTTGCAGATCGCGGTAAATATCGCTGAGGTCGGCGTTGAATTTGACGATCGCTTCTAGGACATAGAGCGCCGACAGCAGGGCATCCCGTTCGGGAATGTGGTTGCCATAGCCGATGCCACCAGACTCTTCGCCGCCAATTAGGACGGGGGTTTCTAACATGCGATCGGCAATATATTTGTAGCCAATCGGCGTTTCGTAAACAGGCAAGTTATGCAACGCCGCCACTTTAGGCATTAAGTCTGAGCCGCTGATGGTTTTAATGAATTCACCCGTAAAGCCACGATGGATAACCAAATGCTCCATCAAAATAGGAATGAGAATTTGGGAACTGAGGAAATTTCCTTGTCCATCCACCGCCGCAATGCGATCGCTGTCGCCATCAAATACTAGCCCCACTGCCAGCCCGGTGGGATGCTGTTGGCGATAGCTGTGCATTTGGTGGAATAGTTCAGCCATATATTTGGGTAGCGGTTCCGGTGCGCCGCCGCCAAACAATGGATCGCGATCGCTGTTCACTTCTCGAATAGCAGTGCCCAATAGTTGTTCCAAGCCACCCGCTGCGGCACCGTGCATTACATCGGCAAACACCGTCAGTTCACCGGTTTCAATCGCCTCTCGAATCATGGCAATATCCACCTTCGTCCGCAGCCCTTCGCAGTAGCTTGTCCAGGGATTGAAAGTAGTTAGGCTGCCGGGAGTGGCAGCGGATGTAAATCCTTTGGGTAGCCGTGCCTCAATTTGCTGGGTGATCGCGGGTGAAACCGATCCGCCAAACGCTCCTTTGACTTTTAAGCCAGAATATTTTCCAGGATTGTGGCTGGCAGTGATTACCAAGGCTCCAAGGGCGTTCTGTTGCTTGGCTGCCCAGCTAAAGGCAGGTGTAGGCGCATAGCCATCGGATAGCAGCACATCAAATCCAGCTTGTTGAACCGATTCTGCTATTGCTGCTGCAAATTCTTCTGACAAGAAACGGCGATCGTAGCCCACAACAATCGTGCGGCTATTATTGGTTTCGCGGCTGTAGTTTTCGGCTAGGACTTGTGCTGCGATCGCTGCTACATAGCACACCCGTTCAAACGTAAACTCTGCCGCAATCACACCCCGCCAGCCATCTGTCCCAAACTTGATGCCGTCAATCAATGCCGCAGTCGGAGTGGATTGAGTCATAAAACAGGTTGCCTCGCATTTTTGATTAGGATTCCCCTCACGAGTGTATTCGCAACTTAAGGCAATCATCCACCCCTAAATCATCAACTCATCAAATCCTTACCAGCTATCACCCGACCCACCGCCATCGCTGCTGCCCCCACCAAAATCGCTGCTGTCACTGCTGGAACTTGAGGAGCTATCTGAGTTGGATGAACTATCGCTGCTAGAACTATCGCTGCTAAAACTGGAAGAACTATCATTGTCATCGTCATCCCATGAATGCTTGAGATCATGGTCAAACTCTCTGTGGTGGCTCCTCACGACGGTCAAATTTCTTAGCCCTTTCGTAATTCCAGAAATAACAGAATAAACCGTGAACAAAAACGTGAACATAAATCCCCCCGCCAAAATCCACGGGAGGACTCTTGAGGCGGCTTCCGATAATGCTGAGGGTTGGGAAGGTTCGACAGGCGGATTTGAGAGGGCTTGAGCGATCGCCAGGGTGCCCGCCAAAGTGCCTTCATTAAACTTGCCCTGTTTATATTGAGGCGTGACTGTTTGCGTTAGAATCATTTTCGTTTTGGAATCAGGTAGCAGCGCCGTGAGTCCCGTGCCCGTCTCGATTTCAGTGCGGCGATCGCCCTTGGAGATCAAAAACAACACGCCATTATTTTTGCCTCGTTTCCCAATTTTCCATGTATTAAATAGTTGTGTGGCAAATGCTTTTGAGGATTGGGCAGGCTTGGTAGTTGGCACAGTAACTACAGCAATCTCACTGCCATTCTTTGCTTCCAGTTCCGTGACGATGCGATTGATTTGGGCTTCTGTTTGCGGCGTTAGCAAATCGGCGGTATCCGCCACCCAACTGTTCATCCGCCTAGGATTGGGCACCTCTTGAACAGTGACCGCAAGGGCTGAGGCAGATTGACTAAGAACGATCACACTAACAATCCCGGCTCCAACGATTGGTTTAAGCATCTGCGGTTGCGCTCTCAGGTTTATAGAACTACTGCCGCCTTCAAGCAATCGGTACCGTTTTACGGATGGGAAATTGCCCGATTGACGCGATCGGGAATCGGTTCGACTTCACCTGCCTTTTTGAAGGTGATGAGGCGTTCATAGCGAGTGTTACCATCATCATCTTTGCCCACACTGCGGCTAAACCAGATTGCTTCCCCAAATTTATTTGTGGGCGATCGCCGAGTGAACTGCTGCCCACTCCATTCCACGATCGCGGCTCCAGAGGGATCAGATTGCACCACAGTTGCTCCAATCGTTGCCCAGTCAAAGCCACGAAACTCCTCCAGCGTTTTTTGATAGTTGGGCGCTGACTGGTTAGCGGGGGCTAATCGTTCCAGCGATGCGGCAATGCGCTCCAATACCGTAGTTTGGCGCTGCTGAATTTCTAACCATTGCTGCCACTGTTCTTGATTCATATCTGAATTACTCAAACAAATCACATGATTGTTAAATAAGTATCCGTAGGACTAATCGGCAATACCTTAAGCTTTTGATTTTGTAAATCTAATTCAATGCCCAATGCTTCTAGTGGAATGACACCTAACAGCGCATTTCTGCCACCAGGGAGTTCCAAACATTCAAAGGTGCCTTCGCGATCGCACAACGAAATGACTGCATCCCGAAAAATCCGCGCCTTGCCAATACCCATTGCCGTTGCCACATCGACTTCTTTTTGCAGTTCCAGTCCCAGTTGCGCCACCACATCTTGTGGCAAACACAAGGTCGTCGCTCCGGTGTCGATCAACACGTCTTCGAGCGTCATCGAGCGGATTTGCTCAGGGGAAATTGTTCCGTCTTTAGCTCGAACTTGGTCAGCGCGGTTGGTAATTGTGAGCGTGGTGAGAATTCTTCCCATGTCTTGAGCCATGCGGGTGGGCATAGGGTCTCCTAATGTGAGGGGACAATTGCTTTCATTATAGCTGAACTGGCGCGATCGCCCTTCTGGTGAAGGTTAGAAGGGCAATCAGTGGTCTAACAGAAGCACTGTTGCTGAATTTTCGCGTTTATGAATGGTCTCCGGTAGGATTGGAAGGGTTGATTGTGTGGAAAACCCAGAATGGCATGGATCGAGTTGAGCCTAGATACAACCTCTGAGGCGGTAGATTGGGTCTGCACCTTACTGGCGGAAGCTCAGGGCGTAGAAAATCTTGGCATTGCCAACTATCAGCCTCAAGCAGATCCCGCAAACTGGATGTTTACGCTATGTTTCTATGTGCCTCACGATCGCCAATCGAGATCGCGGGTGGATGCGATCGCCCAACTCCTCTCGCCGCTGCATCGCACTGGTTTAACCACAGAATTAGAAACCGCGCTGGTGGAAACCAAATCGCCAGCATCCCAGAACTCCCCGATTCATCGGATTGGGCAGCGGTTTGTAGTGCTGGCAACGGATGCCGTTTATCAACCTTGCCCAGATGAAATTCTGCTGCGGCTGAAGCCAAGTCTTGCCTTTGGCAGTGGCTTACATCCGGCGACGATTTTGAGTGTACGCCTGCTGGAGCGATACCTAACTCCCGGCATGAAAGCGCTGGATTTAGGCTGTGGGTCAGGCATTTTGAGCGTGGCGATCGCAAAACTAGGGGCGCAGGTGTTGGCGCTGGATAATGACGCGATCGCGGTTCAGGCAACCCAAGCAACCATTCAAGATAATCAAGTGGAGGCTCAAGCAACTGTACAGTGCGGCAGTTTGGGCGATGGCATCAGGTTAGGACACTGGATGAACAGCACTCTCACCCAAGAAGTTTCCACGGTTCAAGTCTCTGACCTGGATCTAATCGCGGCAAATATTCTCGGACGCATCCACATCACCCTTGCCGCCGACTATCGCAATGCGCTGCGCCCAAACGGACTCCTGATTACCGCTGGCTTCACTACCGATCAGGAACCTGAAGTTGTAGCGGCACTGCAAGCCGTGGGGTTTGAGGCGCTGAAGTGTAAGCGATCGGGAGAATGGGTGGCGATCGCGCATCGACTTCTACCCAAGTCTGGCTTGTAAAGCAGCGCCCACCTAACTGCTGAAGAAATGGGCGATCGCCATTTAGTTTTGAGGGTTACGCGATGAGGCGATCGCTTGCTTATTTTTTGAGGTTTTTAAGCCACTTATCTGATAGCTGTCTAATTGATTGATTAATCTGTTGTTTCAATTGCCATTGCTGAAATGCCTGTTCATAGCCATCACCTTTGGTTTGATAGGTCTTCCAAGTATTTAGAGCTAATACAAGTCCCCAACTGAAAACAGTATAGAGTGACCAAGTAATTGCTTGATCTGTCACTAAATCTAACCCTAGTAATAAGGTATTAATAATCAAGTATTTTGCAGTGCTTTGCTGCAATTTTGTATAGCGATAATCATCAAAGGCTTGATGAGCGTTCTGTTGTTTGCTGCGTCGCTCCCACTCTTGTTCCGCAAGCGAGCATTCCTCATGGGGAATACCTAGCTCCTCTGCAATTTCGAGAAGCTGCGCTCTTGAAAAATTATCATTTTGGGAGTGGCGAGTCATCGAGATCGTAAGGATTTCCTGTACTGCTTCTTGATTATACGAATCAGCCATACCCGCCACTTCCCTTTTGTAGTCAATCACTGTAACTTTCCGAGCGTGACTGTTCCACCAGTTCTTGAGGCGCTGAGAACAAGAACTAATATCAGTGTGACCGCCAGAGTCAATAAAGATACCACTAGCTTCGCAGCAAGATAAGCTGTTGGTTGCAGTGGTGTTACGCGCAAGAATTTAAGCCAGCCTTCAACACGCTCCAACGCAATTTGCTTGCCAACCCGCTCAATGGCAAACGTCAGTACAGCTAACCCTCCACAAAATGCCAAACCTAATGCGCCGTAATCTGGACTGGAAATAAGGGATGTGACAATGCAAAAGATCACAATTCCAATCAAATATGTTGGAGTGCGAATTAGTTGAAGTAACTCTGCCCGAATCTGTGCCATAAACATTGGTGCCCAGCGTTGCGACCCGGTTGGAGAAGCTTTTTCCCGTTGCTGCATCAAAATTGACTGGTTGCTATCTACAACATATTCTATTGGTCTGTCTTCGGTTAATCACCCTTCCTGGCGGTCTGCGCTCCAATCTGCTTTAACACTTTGCCGGGACTCACAAAAGATAAGCCTCGTCCTGATTCAGTGCTGATCATTACAGCTTCTACAATGGGATCAAATACTGAATGTTCGCTAACCCATTCCACTAAAAAATTTGCACCTAATCCGCCGCTCACTTCATTTCTAGGCAGAAAGTAATCCGCAGATGCCATGGAAGTCAGTTCTGAAGGGTTCTTTAAAAGATTTTTAATCTGCTGACCGCTCGTGTCATAGTAGTCAATTTTTGTGATGATAATCGGATGCTTTAGATCCGTGTTACGAATGCTCAAAGTGGTTGCTAAGTTGATGACTTGATTTTGCGTATCGTAATGATAGATGTAGGAATAGACGGGTACATAAATAGTTTGACCTGTCAGAATTTTTTTGGACTCTAAAGTTACTGGTTTGAGGGTTGATTTTCCGATGTGAGGTGCAGGCGGCTGAGTCGTTTGGGCACCCAACCATGTACAAGCGGCCAAGCTAACCGTCAAAGTCATGACTAGACTCCATTGAATCCACTGCTTGAATCCCTGCATCACAATTTTTTGCAACACTTTATCTTCCTGACAAAACAAACATTTCCATCGTAATATCGGCTGATTACAGGATTCCTACCAGCGATCGCAGTTTTCTCTAAAATCTGTTGGTGATTGATCTTCCTAAATTACTATCCTTTGCCAATTTATAAAAGCGCACCTGAATAACATGACTAATACACGGCTTAACTCCGCTGCACACAAACTCTATGAAAACCATAAAACATGACACACACTGTTACACAATCTAGTATCAAAGCTTAAGCAAGCCGCCGTTGCTCTCTTGCTGGAGCTACACTAAGAGAATTCTTCATAAAATGCTTATGCATTTACTTGTTCATGGGTCTATCTTCTCTTCCCTCAGATGACCGCGCTCCCGTAAAGCTTGGCAAAGACGACACCACGATGCATCGACAGTTGAAGGAGGCTTTAAGTAAGGGCTTTTATGAAGCCTGTAGTGGGGTCATTCAAGCTTTGTTATTGACCTGTGAGTGGCATCTTGCGACTAATGCAGATGTATTAACTTTGGTAATTGCCTGTCCTAACATGACGGTTAACTGGCGAGTGTTAAGCAATCTAGTTGCACTCGGTCATTCGTTGCAACGGTTCACCCCAAACGCAAAAATCTGCATCTGTCTTCCCGTGGGCATGGGCATTCCATTTGAACTGCGGGTAGACGAGATTTCGATGTATCGTGATCTGTTTTAGTGAGTTAGCCTATCCTCCCTGCAATGCCTTCAGGGATTCTTCCACATGTCCCTTGAAATTAAGCTGAGAGTTAAAGATTTTTCTGACCACGCCTTTGGGGTCAATCACATAGGTAACGCGACCGGGAAGTAGCCCGAAGGTGGAAGGAACGCCAAATAGCTTGCGAACTTGGTTCCCCGTGTCGCTGAGTAAAATAAAGGGAAGTTGGTGTTTTGCGGCAAACTTGGTATGAGATTCAGGTGAATCTGCGCTAATGCCAATCACTTCTGCACCTGCATCCTGAAACACTGTGTAACTGTCGCGAAAAGCGCAAGATTCGGTTGTGCAGCCCGGTGTATCATCTTTTGGATAGAAATAAAGCACGATCGCTTTTTCACCCAATAGCTGTTTCAACTCGATCATTTGCCCGGTTTGGGATGGCAATGTAAAATTGGGAACAGTGTCGCCTTCTCGAATTGGCGTAGCCATAATGCGCTGACTCCTGACTAGATAACTGACGATGATTGACATTTAGATGGTACAGCGATCGCCCTAGTTGTACGCAATTTCCGATGGAAAAAAACGCAATTTCCGATGGAAAAAACGCAACACTTGAAAACGATTCATGATCTTGATGGTTCAGTAGATAAAAGCAATGAAAGATTAATACTGACATGGCATCAAGCTGAAATGATTACTCAAGCACTGTGACTTAATCCATCTGCCCTTTAAATTTAAAGAAAGTGTGAGGAAGCGATAAATTTCACGCTAGCTTAATAAAGGGTCGGTAGAATTTGGTAAGCAGCGGTGATCAATCACGCTGTTTTGCTTCATGTATGGTAGTCATCCCAGTGAATACCCAGTGCATCAGGACAAGGGTCATGCTCGATACGGGTCAAATAGCACTGAATAAAGAAGCTCTGATGTTGTTTCGTCAGGGACTTGCCGCTGCCGCTGCCTCGAATTACGAGCAGGCGATCGCTTGTTACAACCATGTGCTGAATCTGCAAGCAGATTGCTGTGAGGTCTGGTATGAGCGCGGGCTAGCCTTAGAAAGTTGCGGTGACTATATTGAAGCGATCGCCAGCTATGATCGCGCTTTAAGCCTAAGACCTAAAAAATCAGATGCCTGCGAAATTTGGCACGAGCGGGGGAATGCTTTTCACTATGGCATTGGTGATTATACTCAAGCTCTCTCTTGCTATGAGCAGGCGTTAAACCTCGTTCCTGACCACGAGAAAGTCTGGCAAAATCGCGGTAACTTGCTGCTTTACGGCATGAGTTTGCCAGAAGAGGCGATCGCCTGCTACGACCGCACCTTGGCAATTAATCCAGACGATGAATTGTGTTGGCGAAATCGTGGAAATGCACTTGCAGAATTGCGCTGCTATGATGCAGCGATCGCCAGCTATGATCGCGCTTTGGCACTGAAACCCGGTGATCCAGTATGCTGGGAAGCTCGAAATTTAGCGGTTGGAAGATCAGGATTACCCTATCAGCAGCCTACTACCAGTCCTATTTTCACCATGGGTTATGACGATCAAACTTTTGTTGAGGGCGACACGGATTCAAACATTGTTTTCGCTTCTGGGGAAGGAGTCAACGATAAGGTTCTCCGCACATCGTTAAAACAACCCCTGCTAGCCATTGAAGATGATTGGGGTAAACGAGAAATTTTGCTAGAACGCGATCGCTATTCGATCGGGCGTGATCCTAAAAGTGATATTTGTCTACATTCTCAGTTTGTTTCCCGGCATCATGCGTTCTTGGTGCGGATCAATCACGCCAATGAAACGGTTTCTTATCAAATTACGGATGGCGATTTGAGCGGTAACCCTAGCACCAATGGCTTAATGATCAATGGCAAAAAGTGTCGCTCAATTGAGTTGCAGTCTGAGGATACGATCGTGTTCGGTCCAAAGGCACAAGCAATTTTCAGAATGATTCCGGCTGGCTTAACAAATTTTCGCTAGGTCGAGTTTGTCGTTTTCTAAAGCCGATGGTAGCAATATAGTTCACTCGCAGCCCGATGCAGCAACGAGTGACGGTACACCAACGCTGCCATGTCTTCTGCATATCCGCCCCCAATCACACACGCAACCGGATAGCCTTGGGATAAGCAGGTGCTCAACACTTGCATGTCACGGCGAAACAATCCCGTGTCGGTAAGTCCGAGTTTACCGAGGCGATCGCCCAAATGCGGATCAACGCCAGCATCGTAGAATACGAGATCGGGCTTGATTTGAGCCAATAAATCGGGTAAATAGGCAGCCAAAGTTTGTAAATACTCATCATCCTCCATCCCTTCAGATAAGGGCACATCGAGATCGCTTTGCTGTTTGGTGCCAGGGAAATTGACGGCACAGTGCATGGAAAAGGTAAAAACACTGGCATCTGACTGAAAAATGAAAGCGGTGCCGTCTCCCTGATGCACATCCAAATCCACAATGAGGGCAGTTTGAATTAATCCCTGGTGTTGCAAGCAGCGAATCGCGATCGCCATGTCGTTGAAAATACAAAACCCCGATCCATAGGCAGGAAAAGCATGATGGGTTCCGCCTGCCGTATTACAAGCCAGCCCTTGTTTCAATGCGAGTTTTGCAGTCAGCACCGTCCCTCCCACTGCCACACAGGTTCGGTTTACCAACGCATCACTCCAGGGCAAGCCAATTCGCCGCTGGGCTTTTGCATCCAAGGTGCCTTCACAGTAAGCCTGCACATACTCTGGCGTATGCACTTGTTCTATCCAGCACGAGGGCGATCGCTCTGGTCGATGAAACTGGGCGCGAGTTGCCACCCCATCCGCTAGCAGTCGCTCATAAAGCAACCGAAATTTGGACATGGGAAACCGATGACCCTCTGGCAGCGGTGCCCCATAATCGGGGTGATAAACGAGGGGCAAATCCATACTTAAAGAAAAGTCCAGTGATCAAAGGTGGCTGCCTGACCGCAACAGGCACCCCTTTCATCTAACACATTCCACAAAATGACATTGTGAATTGAAAAGCGTTGTCCAGTGCTGCAAATTCTCACACCCTGGTAATCGTTGATAAAGCCATTGACTTTTGCTTGGTGCAACAGGCGATCGCGATCTGCCCGCTCCATCGGTTCAGCCGTTAGCCGCGAGGGCGTTTGCGTAAACTGTTCCCACTCCATTCGCCATAGTTTTAATGCCTGCCGATTGCCATAGTTCAAAATTGGATCGGCTTCCGCGCCATGAGATACCACCACGAAAGGTGCTTCAAATAGTGCCTGGGAAAGTGCGGCTTCATCTCCATTGCTGCTTAACAGAGGCGTTCCCGTCCAATGGCAAAAACTACGAAGCAACCGCTGGGTATGACGGATGACCGCTTCCTGCATTTTCATCCTCCTTACGCCCTGCTCCAATTCTCAGATTCTTGTATTATGAAGATAAGTTAAGCAATTTTCCATTACCAACCCAGATATACCGTGTTGACTCAACCCTTCGTTAGCGATCGCCCCTTTGAAATTCAGACTTGGACTTGGAAAGGATACCAAATTCCTTACACTGTCATGGGCAGCGGACAGCCATTGCTCTTGGTGCATGGGTTTGGGGCATCCCTGGGTCATTGGCGTAAAAATATTCCAGTGTTAGCCGCTGCTGGCTATCAAGTGTATGCGATCGACCTGTTGGGGTTTGGCGGTTCTGATAAACCTGCGCTGAACTATTCTCTGGATTTGTGGCAAGAGCAGCTTAAAGATTTTTGGACGGCGCACATTCAAAAGCCCACCGTATTTGTCGGCAACTCGATTGGCGGTCTGCTTTGCTTGATTATGCTGGCAGACTATCCCGAAATGGCAGCGGGTGGAGTGCTGCTCAACTGCGCGGGTGGATTGAACCACCGCCCCGATGAATTCAATTTGCCGATGCGGCTAGTGATGGGTACTTTCACCAAAGTCATCAGTTCTAAATTGGTCGGTCCTTTTTTGTTTAACCGCATCCGTCAAAAATCTCGCCTGCGCCGGACGCTGTATCAGGTGTATCGCGATCGCGCTGCTGTAACCGATGATTTAATTGATCTGCTCTACAATCCATCCTGTGACCCCGGTGCCCAGCAAGTATTTGCCTCCGTGCTAACTGCCGCAGCAGGTCCTTCTCCCAAAGAGCTATTGCCTAAAGTAAACGTGCCGCTGCTTGTGCTGTGGGGCGAAGCCGATCCTTGGACTCCGATCGCGGGTGCCGCCCTGTATCAAGACTTTGCCGAAACCCATCCTCTGACCTTTATCCCCATTGCCAACGCGGGACACTGCCCCCACGATGAAAACCCTGATGCGGTGAATCCTCTGATTTTGGATTGGTTAGCTCACCTAAATCAGAATTAGCCTAGCAAAATTCAAGCTCCCAGGACTTACGCAAATCAACCGAAATTTGCCCCCCAACCCCCAATACTGGGGGAGCTAGAGATCAAAGTCCCCCAGTATTGGGGGATTTAGGAGGCAGGTGCGTAAGTCCTAGCTCCATATCTTTGAACCCTAAGAGTAGATCATTGATTTCTAAATTAGTACGAAGACTTTCTTCTTGTTGCCTAGATCGGCGTTGCTGAATCTAGGGATGAATCGCTAAATTTACCCTCACCCTAGCCCTCTCCCAACGGGCGAGGGGACAAGAATTCTAGCTCCCTTCTCCTTGGGGAGAAGGGTTGGGGATGAGGGAAATTCATACTTGCATTCAGC
>Ga0209591_10005510_pt1 | contig 14114 bp, 8 predicted proteins | sample MAT01_FD_187207 | JGI IMG/M metagenome (GOLD analysis project Ga0209591, IMG submission 187207) | Freshwater microbial communities from Lake Fryxell liftoff mats and glacier meltwater in Antarctica - MAT-01 (SPAdes) (version 2) | ecosystem: Environmental > Aquatic > Freshwater > Ice > Liftoff... | reverse complement strand
CGGGCGCGCCGACCGCACTGGCGGGGGCGAAGTGCGCAGCCCGCTCGCGCACCGAGATCACAATCAGCGCGGCGCCGAGCAGCACCCCGAGCAGCAACGGCATCCATGCCTTCACGCACACTCCTGAAACAGAACATTTGTATGATTATACCACGGGACGGCCCTCACCCCCGGCCCCGCTCCCTCAAGGGGAGAGGGGAGATCGCTTCCAAAAAGCGATGGGCTCCTCTTCCAACCTAATCTGGCACAGCGAGCCCGAGGGCCTCGCGGGCCTCGGCGGCCACGAAGAGCGAGCCAGTGATGCAGATCAGGTCGGCGGGGCCTGCCAGCTTGCGCGCGGCGGCCAGGGCGGCGCTCACGTCGGCGGTGATCACGAGGGGGCCGCGCAGGTGCAGGGCGACCTCGGCCGCGATGCGGTCGAGGTCCATGGCGCGGTGGTGGCGCGAGCGGGTAAGGATCACGGCGGCGGCCTCGGGCACGAGGGCGGCAGCGATCGCAGCGACGTCTTTGTCACGCGAGGTGCCCAGGATGAGCAGCATACGCTGGGGCGCCAGCTCGGCCCTGATCGCTGCCACCAGCTTGAGGGCCGAGTCGCCGTTGTGGGCGCCGTCGATCAGCACGGGCGGCGTGGAGGCGATCAGCTCGAAGCGGGCGGGCCACACGACGCGGGCGAGCCCGGCGGCGAGGGCGGCGTCGGGCAGTTGCAGGCCGCGCTCGCGCAGCAGTAGTGCGGCGCCAAGCGCGAGGCGCGCGTTCTCGCGCTGGAAGCCGCCGCGCAGGGCGGGCGCAGGCTCCACCGGATAGGCGCGCAGGGGCGGATCGGCGGCGCCGACGGCCAGGCGCACCCCGCCCTCGTCGGCCACCCAGAGCGCGGTGCCGACCGTGCGGGCCTCCGCCGCTAGCACGGGGGCCGCCTCGGCTGGCTGTGGCACCGTGATGGCCGGGACGCCGGGCTTGATGATGCCCGCCTTGTTCCAGGCGATCCCGTGCAGGCTAGGGCCGAGGATGGCCATGTGGTCGTAGCTGATCGAGCTGATCACCGAGACCAGGGGCGCAAGGGTGTTCACCGCGTCGTAGCGCCCGCCCAGGCCAACCTCCATGACGGCGAGCTGCACGCCGCGCGCGGCAAAGTGGCAGAGCGCAAGCAGCAGGCTGAGGTCGAAGGTGGTGGGTCGACCATTCGGCTCCGGGTCGCAGGCGTCGACGGCGGGCCGCACCAGGGCAGTGAGCGCCACCAGCTCGTCCTGCGTGATCGGCGCGCGGTCAACCTGCATCCGCTCGCGGTAGGAGCTGAGGTGCGGGGAGCTGAAGAGGCCGGTGCGCAGGCCGGCGGCGCGGGCGATCGCCTCGATCATCGCGGCGGTGCTGCCTTTGCCCTTTGTGCCCGCCACAACGACGCAGGGGAAGGCGGCCTGCGGATCGCGGACGGCGGCGAGCAGGGCGCGCATACGGTCGAGGTTGCGGTCGGCGGCCTCGGGGCTCTCGGCGGCCTTACGCGCCGCATCAATGAAGCTGTAGATATAATCCAGGGCCTGCTGATAGGTCTGGATCGTGCTCATGGCTGCTCCCCGATTGCGCCGCGCCCCAGGCCGCATGATACCACGCGCCTGCAGGGGAGCGTGTGCGGGGCTGACTTCCAACCACCGTTGACAGACCCGAACAGATGGACTATCCTGCGCATACATCCGTTCGAGCAGGAGCGACCATGGGACTAGATTTGTCGGCTCTGAGCAGGCAGGTGCGCCAGATGAGCCACACGGCCGCCATGAGCGCCGCCGATGTGGCCACCCGCGCCGCCCAGGCCCGCGCCCGCTACCTGGCCTCGGCCGGCGAGGAGGCGCGCTGGGCTCAGGCTGTCAACCTCAGCCGCGAGGGTGCGAACTGGCTGCTGGCCATGCCGGTGGAGCCGCTGGACACGGTGCGCGCGCTGCCGCCCCCGCCCGCCGCCTACAGCGTGGTCGCCACCGACGGCTCGCAGATCGACCTCGACCGCCACGGAGCCGTGGCCTGCTACCTGATCAATATCGGCCAGGTTTTTATCCGCTACGGCCAGCAGCCGAAGGCGCGGCTCACTTCGCGCCCGGCGCTCTACTACCGCGAGGAGGATCTCTACCTGCGCGATGGGGCGCGGCGCGTGCTGATCGAGGGCAACTACCTGAGCGCCCGCCGCGATGTGGACGAGGGCGTGGCCCTGGCCGATCTCGCTGAGGAGTGGCTGTCTGGCGCCGAGCTGCCCGCGCTCGCGCTTCAGGACGGCACGCTTGTGCGCTGGACGCTGGCCAACGCCGAGCGCTTCGTGCAGGATCACTTCATCGAGCGCTACCTGGCCTATCTAGAGCGTATGCGCGCCCTGGGCGTGCCCGTGGCCTCCTACATCAGCCGCCCGCGCTCGCCAGAGGTGGTTGGCACCATCCGCCTGATGCTCTGCCCCGACGTGGATGTGCCCGCCGGGCGGGGCGCGAAGTGCAGCGAGTGCAGCGATGTGCGGGCGGGCCGCGAGCCCTCGTGCATGCTCTGCCAGGGCCTTGTCGACAGCGACGTGCTTGCCGCCGGGCTTGCCGAGGGCCAGCGCGGCCCGCTCTTCATCTCGCTGAGCCGGATCAACGTGGAGCGCTACGGCGAGCACCTGATCCATTTTTTCCACATGCGCGTGGGCCGCGAGCTCTGCCGCATCGAGATCCCGCGCTGGGTGGCGATCGAGCCCGCCCAGGTTGATCGGGTCCACGCCCTGGTGTATGATCAGTGTGCCCGCGGCGACGGCTACCCGGTGGCGATCGCGCGCGCCCACGAGCAGGCGATCGTGCGCGGCGCTGATCGCAAGGCCTTCCTGGGCATGGTCGAGGGCAGCCTCTACCGCGCCGAGGCCGCCAACGACGTGTCGGCCAAAAAGGCGAGCAAGGAGTTTAGCCGCCATTGAGCCAGCGCATTGGCGAGGTGATCGAGGCGTCCACCACGCGCTTCACGGCGGGCGCGTACGAGCTGCTGGCGGCGCCGCCCTTCGGCTCGCTGGTGCGCGCGTCCACCCGCAGCGAGGGCAGCGCGGTGTACGGCCTGGTGTACGAGATCCGCACCGGCAGCAAGGAGCCTGGCGGGCGGGCGGTGGTGCGCGGTCGCACCTACAGCGGGCGCGAGCTGTACGACGAGGAGATCTACGCCGAGAACCCCGATCTGGCCGAGGTGCTCCAGACGGAGTTCGCCGCGCTCACGGTGGGCTTCTTGGAGGGCGGGCAGATCTACCAGTATCTGCCGTCGCACCCGCCGCCCGTCCACTACTCGGTCTACGCGTGCGCCCCAGCCGAGCTGATCGCCTTTAGCGAGTGCAGCGACTGCTTCCGAGCGGCCCTGTTCGCGCCGCAGCTCCCTAGCGACGAGCTGCTGGCGGCAATGATCCGCGCCGCCGCCCGCGCCCGCCCCGATGGCCGCGACTACCTGGTGCGCGCCGGTCGCGAGCTGGCTAGCCTGCTCAAAGACGACTACGACCGCCTCACGGCGCTGCTGCGGCGCATCCGGCCGTAGGCCGGCCCCCCCCGTGCGCTGATGCCGCACGGACAAGGGCGGCAATGCGTGGGCGATAGGGTTGCTGGTTGAAGCCTGGCGCGAGCAACTCGGTGTCACGCTGTGATCAGGATTGCCGACGAGAGCACACAGGCGAGTGGCACCCGGCGGACGATCCTTGATGTTGTATCCGGTGTACGGGCTCGGGCCGCCATACATCACCCAGGGCCCGCCGCCTGGGACTCCGGCCTGATTCGGCGGCACGGTGTCGAAGAAAAGGTGTACGTGGCGCCCAGGAAGACTCGACGTATAGCCGCTGGTGGTAAACTCCACCTTGTAGCCGGCCTCGTTCATGCGAACGTCTGTGATCTGCACGCCGAAGGCGCTGCCCGAGGCATCGCTTCGTAGCAGCGGCAAGTAGACCGTCGGCGTCAGCTGGGACACGCCACTGAGCGACACATCGTTCGTGCTCGCGGCCGTGTTGCCGTTGAACGTGTTGCGCGCAAGCATGACTGTGGTCGGCCCATTGGCGTTCGACGCGCACTCGATGCGGATGGCGCCACCAACTCCACTGTTCGCCTTGTTGTTACTAAACGTATTATCGCGGAGCGCCACGTTTCCATAAAAATGGGAGTGTTGTTGGCAAGCAGAGCGGCAGTTAACAATTCGTAGGTCTGCTCGAGCAAAACAGCGAGCGCTGCTTCTGTATGCGGGAAGCCGTGATGCCCAAGCGTAGCTTTCATCTCGCGCCAAAGCCAGGGATCGCCGCGAAGCCCCCAGCGGGTCGGCTCGTCCTGAAACAGCTCGGACAGAGTCCGCTGTGCTTGCATAGCTTGCTGCCCCTGAAAGGTTCGCGCTACGTAGCAGAGCATTGATCGGCGTGCTCGCAGCGACATAGAGCTGTGATCACGCTGGGCCAGTAGCGCCGAGCTGCCGCCACACCGGAGCAATCATAGTGATGAGCCCGGCCCAGAGACACAGCGCGCAGCCGAGGCCGACGAAGGCCACCCGCAACCCGAGCTGCGCACCTGATGACCCGACGGACACGGCGGGCGGAAGCGCCAGGCCGAGGAGGGCAACGAGCACCATCGCGGCGCCAACGACAGCAAAGCGCCACGACTGAAACGCGCGGATTAGGCCGAAGAAGTGCAGCCCCACAATCGCCGCCACGGCAGGCATCACCGCATCCGGTCGCCCTGCCATCGTAAGCAGCCGACCGGCGAGCGGGATGGCGATGATCTCGGCAAGGACGGCCAGCTGATAGTCCCGCGTTCGGAACGGGTTCGGCAGCTTGCCGCTCCCGCCAGGGTATCTCGATGCGGCCCGCATACATGTGATCGCCAGGCCAACCAGGGCAAGGGTGACAGCCAGGACGATGAGCAGCACGATGGTTCCCGCGAGGCCTGGGAGGGCCACACTGCCGCTGATCCCCCACCCGGCGGCGAAGGCGCCGACGAGCACCGTCGTAAGCGCGACGCCGCGCAGCTCGTCTGCCGTCACTATGACATCGCGCATCGAAAGCTCCCTTCGCGCTAGCCTCAGCCCCTGGCGGCCAGGGCGGATGCAACGTCTGACTACCGGGCGTTTTATCCGCAGATGACGCAGATTTCCGGCCCATTTTTGGCCCTACCTGGCGTTGACCCAGGACGTTGCATGCGCCCTGCCCGCTCATCTGGTGGGGCTCCCCGTTGAGCAGCGCCGGCACGTGACAGCGCAGCGCATGGCTCCTAGCCACCGTATACGCACGGTCCGTGCCACGCTCGTCGTCAAACACCGTGCCAGCGTATGCGGAGGCCTCGCTGTAGCGATCTTAGCCATTCGCGTGCATCGTATCCCATCGCTGCGGCGTTCGTGGACGGCAAACGTGATGGGGTAGCAACGGACGGTTTCAATCCGCCGGGCGGATCAGGGAGCCTTGGAACTAAAGTTTCCGCGTGGCACCGTGGTGCATGTTGGCGTTTCAATCCGCCGGGCGGATCAGGGAGCCTTGGAACTTTGCGCCGCACCGCAGGCGGCCTACCAGGGCCTGCGCACAGCGACCTACAAGTACGTGGCGTATGGCACAGGCGAGCGCGAGCTCTACGATCTTGTCACCGACCCGTACGAGCTGAAGAACCTTGCAGCGGGCGCAGACCCGGAGTTGCTCGCCGCGCTCTAGAGCTGGCTGGCAACCTACAGCAGCTGCGCGGGCGCAGGCTGCCGCAGCGCCGACGCGCTCACAGCGCCCAGCCTGCCTGTAACGATCGCGCTACCAATGGTTAGGCACTAGCGACGGGCTGCCGCCTCCAGGATACATGAAGTAACTCAGCTCCCTCGCCCGCATACGAGCGAGGGAGCTGCCAATGGGAAAGCCTCAACTCAAATCATTGATGATCGTCAGCGCGAACAGCGCCACCTTCTGATGCTGGTTGCCGCTATCGCCCACGTGTGTGGTGTCGCTGACGCTAAGGGTCAGCACATAGGCGCAGCGGCTCCCGCGCACGATCTTGGGCGAGTTCAGTGGCAGCGGGCCGGTCCCGCCATCCACGTCGCCCACGATGTCCCAGTTCGCCAGTACGCCGTCGGCGCCGACGGCCAGCGGCCCAGGCCAGACGTTCGGCACGCGCACGCCAGGTGTAGCTTCCGGAATGGTTCCGCTCGCCGCCGGGACGCCGTTGCGCTGAAAGCCCAGGCTGTACGCGCCGAAGTTGTCGTTCGGCCGCTGCTGCGGCGCGGTCGGGTCGATCGGCGGGTCCCACGCGATCCCGCGCACCGCGCAGGTGGTGCCCACAAAGTCGCTCAGCTTGAGATCGCCGCAACCACTCAGCCCGCCGATCGAGGTGATCGCTGCCTCGACCAGGTGGTTGTCGATCCAGACGGCCACCTGATCCACGAGCGCTACGCTGCCGGGGAAGGTGCTGCTCGCCTCCAGCCGATCGCGCACTTCCAGCAGAATGACATACCGACCGTTAAAAGAGTTGCTTAGCCAGAACGGCACCGGCCGCACCTTAGGGATGCTGTAAGGCGTGAAGAGCGGGAAGGGCAGCGCACACGGAATGCCGCCCCAGTGCGCCACCAGGTTACCGTTCTCGATCGTGTTGGGCGTGATCGGCGAAGCCGGCGGGCAGGCCGAGCGCGACTGCCACGGGTGGGCCAGGGTGTCGGCGTAAATGACCGGGGCGATCAGCGGGGTGCCGCCTGCCGCGCTTGCGAAGGCTGGAACCGGTGCGGCGGGCGGCGCCGAGAAGTGGGCCAGCACAAACTGGGTCATGATCCGGTCGCAGCCCACCAGGTAGGCGCTGCCGCTCACGCTGAACGCCCCACCGATCGACTGCTCCGGCTCGCTTGTCGCCGGATTATTTGTCGCCTTGATCAGCTTGGTCGAGCTCCCGAGATTGAAAGGGTCTTCGGCCACTAGCGCCTGCACCGTCGCCGCCGCCGTGATCTCCACTGCGGTGGTGCGCAGCTTGAAGCTGGTGCTGTCCGATATACTTCCCGACCCGCTGTCGAAGACGGTCAGAACCACATCGAACGCCGTCACGCCGGGCGGCAGCAGCGTCACATCTAGGTAGCCGAGCACCCCGCCGAGCACAGGCACATTCGAGCTCGTCTGCGCCGGGGGCCGCCCGCAGTTCGGGTAGACGACGGCGGTATTGATCGGCGGGGTGCCGCCGTAGCTGTAGGTGATGGTGTAGCGATTGAAGGGAGCCCCGCCGGCCGAGCCGGTGATGACGATCGCATTGAGCGGCCCTGCGCTGCTCACACAGGTCGCCACGAGCGTGGGCGTCGCGCAGACATCGGCGGCGGGCGTGTCGATCTCCCCAATCAGCCGCCGCGGCACCCGCTCGGTCGGGCGCACCTGCACCCAGCACTCCACCACATTTCCCCAGACCGGAATGTAATCCGGGCCGGTCGGCACATCCTGCCAGGAGAGGATCGCCCGCACCTTCACAATGTAGGGCTGCTGGCAGGTGGCCCGCAGCGGGTTGAGGCCCTGGGCCACGGCGTAACACAGGTGAAAGCGCCGCACCTCGGGGATGTCGTGGACATTGACCGAGGCCACCCCGATGTCCTCGTTGGCGCCGTAAAAGTCGCCGTTGCCGTCCCAGTCGATAAAGAAGCGCACGTGCTCGTAGGTGCCGGGTGCGCACAGATCGCCGCCGAAGCCAAAGGGTAGCTTCACCTCGAGCACGGCCTCCAGCAGATCGCGCTCGGGGTAGAGCCCGACGCACTTTAGCTGCTCGTAGGTGGTGTCGTACTTGATCGGCTTAATCGGCTGAATCTCCGAGAGCGGCTGGGTGCCGAAGTAATTCGGATTCGATTTGAGCAAATCATGGAAGCGTAACCGCTCCTCGGGCACCTGTCGAGGCTTCGGCTGATCGTCCTTTTTCGGCTTGCCCGCGTCGTCCGGCTTGGCCGCCTCCGGCCCGCTCACGATGCCCAGCACACGACCCTGCACCGGATCGATCTGCACCCAGCACTCGAGGATGTCGCCCCAGGGCGGGATGAAGTTCGGGCCGGTCGGCACGATCGCCCAGGAGAGGATCGCCCGCAGCTTGACGATGTAGGGCTCTTTGCAGCTAGCGAGGTACGGGCGGAACTCCTGGTACACCGCGTAGCACAGGTGGTGCTCGACGACCTGCGGAATATCGTGGACATTCACCTGCGCCACGCCGAGATCTTCGTTGGCGTCGCTAAAATCGCCATCGTCGTTCCAATCGATGAAGAAGCGCACATACTCGTAGGTGCCGGGGCCGCACAGATCGCCGCCGAAGCCGAATGGCAGCTTGACCATCAGCACCGCCTCGATCAGGTTCTTCTCGGGCCAGAGCCCGACGCAGGTCAGCTCTTCATAGGCGGTGTTGAACTTGATCGGCTGCACAACCGGGAAGTCGCTTTCGGCGATCGTACCGAAGTAGTTGGGGTTGTTCGCCAGCAGCTTGGGCAGTGCAAGCCGCTCGTCCTTGAACAGGGGCTGATCGGCGGGATGCGTCTCCATCGGGTTGCTCCTCTGTCGTTGCGCTGCTCGCACCAGCGAAAGGCTCCATCTACTCGCCCGCGCTGGGCGAGGGTGCGTTCGCTAAGTAAGGGGAGCGGTGGTGGGAGTTCCTTACACTCTTCTTGCGATTCTAGCCCTTTATATCCCAGGAGCTTTAGTCCTGGGATATAAAGGGCTTCATCCGCGAGTTGCCGAAGTGCGAGCTGCTTCAGGTCGCGGTCGAGCATGCGGTGGTGCTGGCGCTGCGCTGCCACGGCGTTCACCCGCCCTTGTTTGCGCGGTCCGGCGCGGGGGGCGTCATTCCCGCATCCCCTCGGGCGGCTGGCGCAGGGCCTGGGCGACCGCGCAGCCGCATCCACCACTGCGCGGGCGGGCGGGCGGCGGCGGGCTCCAGCATACGGGGAAACTCTTCGAGCGGAATCGTCTGCACGCGGCCGTCTTTGTAGCCGATCAAGGCGCCCTCGGGCAGCCCGCGCCCAGCGCGGTCGATCAGGTACTCCACGCAGCGCGTGGTCAGGCGCGTGGACTGGATGCAATCAAACGGCGAGGGGGTCGCCGCCATCCCCGGCGGCACACTCACCGATGAGGAGCAGGGCCGTTTCAATCCGCCGGGCGGATCAGGGAGCCTTGGAACCCATGGCCGCACCCTCTCTTGCCGTTCTCGATGCCTTGTTTCAATCCGCCGGGCGGATCAGGGAGCCTTGGAACATCAAGTACGGACTGGAAGGCGAGGTCATCAACCCGTTTCAATCCGCCGGGCGGATCAGGGAGCCTTGGAACCACGTGGCGCCGCATCATCGCCATACGTGGCGGTGTGTTTCAATCCGCCGGGCGGATCAGGGAGCCTTGGAACCCACGCCGCCGAGGTGGCCGGGCTCGTAGAGCTAGAGGTTTCAATCCGCCGGGCGGATCAGGGAGCCTTGGAACCACGGCGCACGCGGGGGCGCTGGCGTTGGTGGAGTTTCAATCCGCCGGGCGGATCAGGGAGCCTTGGAACCATTCGCCATAGCAAGACCGGCGCCGTGGCCGACTAGTTTCAATCCGCCGGGCGGATCAGGGAGCCTTGGAACCGCATCGTTGATGCGATTACGCTCATTGAGGCAGACGTTTCAATCCGCCGGGCGGATCAGGGAGCCTTGGAACGATTAAACGGCGCGAGGCCGTGGGGGCGATGCGCCTGCTGGAGAGGTTTCAATCCGCCGGGCGGATCAGGGAACCTTGGAACAGCTGCGCGCCACGCTTGAGGCGGCGCTCCGTGCAGTTTCAATCCGCCGGGCGGATCAGGGAGCCTTGGAACCACTCGCCTTGCGCGTACAGCGTACAGCGCAGCGTGAGTTTCAATCCGCCGGGCGGATCAGGGAGCCTTGGAACCGCAGCATGGGGATCTATCGACTGGTAAAGAATATTGTTTCAATCCGCCGGGCGGATCAGGGAGCCTTGGAACCCATCCCAACTACAGCGCGGGAGGCTAGGCCATGGCGTTTCAATCCGCCGGGCGGATCAGGGAGCCTTGGAACGGCGTCACGAGGCCGCCGTAAGGGTCAACGGTGGTGTTTCAATCCGCCGGGCGGATCAGGGAGCCTTGGAACACGCAGATTGCAGCATCGGTAGGAGCGCACTGGAAGTTTCAATCCGCCGGGCGGATCAGGGAGCCTTGGAACTTGCTCACGGCGGCGGTCACACCGGGCGTGCCGAGGTTTCAATCCGCCGGGCGGATCAGGGAGCCTTGGAACAGCGCCGGGTAGAGTGCGCGGGACTCGTCTCCCGCGTTTCAATCCGCCGGGCGGATCAGGGAGCCTTGGAACTACTGGCAGAGCCGGAGCGCCGGGAACGGGTGGGAGGTTTCAATCCGCCGGGCGGATCAGGGAGCCTTGGAACGAGGTTGTTGCACAGGGACAGGCCAGTGGAGCGCTGGTTTCAATCCGCCGGGCGGATCAGGGAGCCTTGGAACCCGGGCCGTGTAGGCAGCGCTGCCGCCCTTGCTGTTTCAATCCGCCGGGCGGATCAGGGAGCCTTGGAACATTTTCTCCCTCGCCTGTAGTCTGCCGTGGGCGATGTTTCAATCCGCCGGGCGGATCAGGGAGCCTTGGAACAGCAACACGTTACTGCCATTGGCGCGCATATCGAGGTTTCAATCCGCCGGGCGGATCAGGGAGCCTTGGAACATTGGTCGTGCCGCTTACCGCCGTGATGTCCAGTGTGTTTCAATCCGCCGGGCGGATCAGGGAGCCTTGGAACGCCACCTGGGACGGCGCGACGGGGACGTGTACCTGGTTTCAATCCGCCGGGCGGATCAGGGAGCCTTGGAACAGGAACGTTCGCGCCGACTGGCAGCTGCTCGAGCGGTTTCAATCCGCCGGGCGGATCAGGGAGCCTTGGAACCGTGGCCGATCCAGAAGCCCGTGCCCGTGTTGTAGTTTCAATCCGCCGGGCGGATCAGGGAGCCTTGGAACCATTGGGTACCGTAACCTCGATTTGTTGGATTATTGAGTTTCAATCCGCCGGGCGGATCAGGGAGCCTTGGAACTCGCTTCTTGCGTCAAGAACATACGAGTAAGTTTCTTGTTTCAATCCGCCGGGCGGATCAGGGAGCCTTGGAACCATAGCCGTACCATTGACAATTGAATATCTATACTGTTTCAATCCGCCGGGCGGATCAGGGAGCCTTGGAACCGCCTACAGGCTTGCGCCCACGCTTATTCCCATGTGCCGCAACCAGTTTCAATCCGCCGGGCGGATCAGGGAGCCTTGGAACCTGTTTCCTGTTTGTATTTCTACCTGAGTGCAGTATAGGTTTCAATCCGCCGGGCGGATCAGGGAGCCTTGGAACCGGTGCGCTTTTGTAAGATCGTCATCCATTACAGCCTGTTTCAATCCGCCGGGCGGATCAGGGAGCCTTGGAACATTCCTTTTCTCTTGTGCAGCCCGCCAATGCTCCCGTTTCAATCCGCCGGGCGGATCAGGGAGCCTTGGAACGCCTCAGGCCGCTTTATGGGCTTCGACGTGCTGATGGTTTCAATCCGCCGGGCGGATCAGGGAGCCTTGGAACGCCTGTGAGAATGATGAGCGCCCCCATCCCGATAACAGTTTCAATCCGCCGGGCGGATCAGGGAGCCTTGGAACCGCTGAGATCGAGAAGCTCGGCACGAAGATCGAGGAGTTTCAATCCGCCGGGCGGATCAGGGAGCCTTGGAACGCTGATCGCCTGCCCCGGATTGCGCCCGCTGAAGCTGTTTCAATCCGCCGGGCGGATCAGGGAGCCTTGGAACGCAGTCGCCACCGCCCGCGCCGAGGTCGAGGCGCTGTTTCAATCCGCCGGGCGGATCAGGGAGCCTTGGAACCAAGGCGCGCCTCGACGAGGTGCCCGTCGCAACAGGTTTCAATCCGCCGGGCGGATCAGGGAGCCTTGGAACCCTCGCCGGCGGTCACGGTGAAGAGGATCTTGACCTCGTTTCAATCCGCCGGGCGGATCAGGGAGCCTTGGAACTGCGTCGACCATCTCCGGCAGCCGCAGCGTGCTCGTTTCAATCCGCCGGGCGGATCAGGGAGCCTTGGAACTGGGCAGGGCCGCTGGGACGCGATCTGTGCTGCGCAGGTTTCAATCCGCCGGGCGGATCAGGGAGCCTTGGAACGCGGCGCGAGCTTCCGTGCGACGCCACCCGCGTCGTTTCAATCCGCCGGGCGGATCAGGGAGCCTTGGAACCGGCATGGCGCTGATTAAGCGCGGCCTCGCCAACGCGTTTCAATCCGCCGGGCGGATCAGGGAGCCTTGGAACCCGGAGCCCCCAGCGGGCGGCGGGTCTCGCCTCGACGTTTCAATCCGCCGGGCGGATCAGGGAGCCTTGGAACTCTAGGCACGATGCCCCCACCCCTACGCGGCCTGCTCCTGGTTTCAATCCGCCGGGCGGATCAGGGAGCCTTGGAACGCCTCGGCAGCCGGGGCCAGCGGGGCGGGTGCCAGGTTTCAATCCGCCGGGCGGATCAGGGAGCCTTGGAACGCGCACGGGGTCGTCTGGCGGTTCGAGCCAGCGGATGTTTCAATCCGCCGGGCGGATCAGGGAGCCTTGGAACGTGCAGGCCAGCGCCACGCGAGCGAGTGGTGCGGCGTTTCAATCCGCCGGGCGGATCAGGGAGCCTTGGAACGCTGCGTGCGGATGAGCGTGTCGCTGCGCTTGGTCGTGTTTCAATCCGCCGGGCGGATCAGGGAGCCTTGGAACCAGGCCTTGACCAGCGTGCGGTAGGGCGGGCGGAGTGTTTCAATCCGCCGGGCGGATCAGGGAGCCTTGGAACACGAAGCAGAGCGATCTCTACTACGTCTACAACAAGAGTTTCAATCCGCCGGGCGGATCAGGGAGCCTTGGAACGTGGCCAGCGCCTCAAGCTTGGCGATGGCGTCCTTATGTTTCAATCCGCCGGGCGGATCAGGGAGCCTTGGAACACCTTTCGTATGCGCTGGTACAACCTGTTTTGCTGGACGTTTCAATCCGCCGGGCGGATCAGGGAGCCTTGGAACGGCGTCACGCCGTCGCCGTGCGGCCCGAGCTTGCGGTTTCAATCCGCCGGGCGGATCAGGGAGCCTTGGAACGCCAGCGACCGGCCCGCCCCCGCGATCGTGGCAGGGTTTCAATCCGCCGGGCGGATCAGGGAGCCTTGGAACCGCGGCCATAGCGTGCTCCTTACAGGGGGGTGCGGCTGTTTCAATCCGCCGGGCGGATCAGGGAGCCTTGGAACCACTTCGAGGCCGAGCGAGTAGCGGCGGCGCCCGTTGTTTCAATCCGCCGGGCGGATCAGGGAGCCTTGGAACAGTGTAAACAGTGCTCATCTGGCGCTCCCAGCGGAGGTTTCAATCCGCCGGGCGGATCAGGGAGCCTTGGAACGCGACCGAGGAGGCGCAGATCGACAGCATCATCATTGTTTCAATCCGCCGGGCGGATCAGGGAGCCTTGGAACTTGATACCTTTTTGCGCACCGCCTATGCAGAAGGGTTTCAATCCGCCGGGCGGATCAGGGAGCCTTGGAACTATCGCATGTGTAGCCGTCCACCGCAATACCATTACGTGTTTCAATCCGCCGGGCGGATCAGGGAGCCTTGGAACCATGGTGCGATTGTTCTTGACAATCGTGATGCACTGTTTCAATCCGCCGGGCGGATCAGGGAGCCTTGGAACTACTAAGCGCACATTCTTGACACGGCTATACCAAAGTTTCAATCCGCCGGGCGGATCAGGGAGCCTTGGAACGGCGATTCTATACTCGCCCATATGTGCTACTGCATTGTTTCAATCCGCCGGGCGGATCAGGGAGCCTTGGAACATTGTCGTATACACGCCAGTAGACAGCCCGTGTATCAGTTTCAATCCGCCGGGCGGATCAGGGAGCCTTGGAACTTAGAACTAGAGAAGCAAGAACTTACACTACAGGAGTTTCAATCCGCCGGGCGGATCAGGGAGCCTTGGAACCGCAACATCCGCGCCGACTGGCAACTGCTTGAGCGGTTTCAATCCGCCGGGCGGATCAGGGAGCCTTGGAACATGGATGAGCATGTACTTATCACAGACGCTATTAAGTTTCAATCCGCCGGGCGGATCAGGGAGCCTTGGAACTACCAAACCCTGTACTTTGTGTTGGACTATCCGCAATG
>Ga0209591_10005507_pt1 | contig 14120 bp, 16 predicted proteins | sample MAT01_FD_187207 | JGI IMG/M metagenome (GOLD analysis project Ga0209591, IMG submission 187207) | Freshwater microbial communities from Lake Fryxell liftoff mats and glacier meltwater in Antarctica - MAT-01 (SPAdes) (version 2) | ecosystem: Environmental > Aquatic > Freshwater > Ice > Liftoff... | reverse complement strand
CAACTCTAGACCATAGATGACAAAGTGACACAAAATCAACCGCGTTTCTTATTCTCCGGTTCCATCGGCGATCGCCACTCCTAGCCATCCTTTCAAGTTCGCCTGCTGCTGAGATGTTGGCGTAGAAACCGCTACGAGTTGATACGTAGTGGGGCGGGCTTCTGTGAGCGTGACGGTAAAGTTTTTAAGTTCGTCTTGGTGGAAGCAGGTGAGGATAATTTGGGCATTAGGCGGGTAATCTTTGAGGCGATCGCCCAACTGCTCTGCTTTAATCCGCAAGCCATCGATCGCCAGCAGCTCATCATCTGGGTCAATCCCGGCGATCGCCGCTGGAGAACCCATCTCCACAAACTTAATCATCTCTCGCCCATTTTCCGACTTCGCCGTTAGTCCCAAATAGGGGGGCTTACTCGTTGTTTCCTCAGGCTGTAGCTTTAAGCCAAAAGGCTCCAGGTATTCGTCAAAGGGAAGTTCCTCAGTGCTGTGCAGGAAGCGCTGGAAGAAGTCGCCCAGATCAACCTCTGCTACTGAGGTAATGACGGCTTCGAGTTGTTCTGGGGTGAAGCCCGTTTCAGAAACCCCAAACTGCTGCCACATTTGGCGCATGACATCATCGAGCGATCGCCCGTTACTATGGCGCGATCGAATCAACAAATCCAGCAGCAGCGACACCATTTCGCCCTTTAGGTAATAGGACATCTGGTTATTGTCGCTATTAGCATCCCGGCGATACAGCTTAATCCAAGCATCAAAACTCGACTCGCTCAAAGGCTGAACCTGTCGCCCTGGAGTCGTCAAAAACCGAGTGATTTCCTTACTCAAGTTTTGCAGAAATCCCTTTGCGCCATAAATTCCTGCCCGCAGCGGAATCACTAGATCGTAGTAACTCGTCGTCCCTTCACTGAACCAAAGAGAGGGCGTGTAGTTTTCTCCCTCATAGTCAAAGACCTCCAGCCCCTGAGGACGAATCCGCTTGACGTTCCACAGATGAAAGAACTCGTGCGCCACCAACTGCATAAACCGCTGATATCGCTCTTCCGTCCGAAATCCTAAGCGCGGATAGTTCAGCGTACAGGCATCTTTATGCTCTAACCCGCCATAGCCCTGAGCCGACAGGTGCAGCAGAAATAAATAAGAGTCGTAGGGCAAGCCACCAAATAAATCCGCCTCGACCTCAATCACTTTTCGGGTATCGGCAATCAGGCGATCGGGTTCTACATTCCCTTGACCCCAGACTGCCAGTTTGTGAGGTTTACCCCGCACCTCAAAGTTATAAAGCTGATGCAGTCCAATCTCAAACGGGCTATCTACTAAGGTATCGAAATCATTTGCCAGGTAGGTATGAGCTTGTCCCATAACAGTGGGCAATGGTGTTGCCACTTGCCAGTCAGAATGGGGCGGAATCACAGTAATTTGAATCGGGTTGTTCTCAAATTCGGGCAGATAAAAGAATAGAGCTGCGCCGTTAAAATAGCCGTGGGTTGCGTCCAAATGATTGGTGCGAACGGTCAGATCATTGGCAAAAACCCGATATCGCAGCGTGATATCAGACAAGTCAGCCGTTTCAATTTGCCAATGGTTTTTTGCGATTTTCTGCCAAACTTGCCCTTCCACCGCAAAATCTTGGACGTGCCGCGCATATTCCCGTACCAGGTAAGAGCCGGGAGTCCAGACTGGCATCTTTAGGTCTAAAAACGGCGATCTCTCCGAGTTACCCGCAAGGGGTCGCCATCCCTTCACTTGCAAGGTCACCTCAAAAAGGTGAGACTGCGGCTGAGGCATGGCGACTTGGTAAAGAATTTCGAGTTGCGTGCGGGGCTGAGATACAGAGCGAATTTGGGTGGCTGTCATGGCAAAGCTTAGATTCTTCCAACTTTAGGTTCTCCCAACCAGGAGATGAGCCAATTGTTGCATATTCGATAGATAAAGCACTTCATTTCTAGGGTCGGGCTTAATCCATCCTTTGCTCTTAAGTTTTTCTATAATTTTCGTGACATCTTCTAGGCTAACATCACTCACGTCTGCCAGATCTTTGAGCGGAATATTGAAGATTTCGGTGCCCTGTGGTGATGCAGTTCCGTAGCTATCTCCCAAAGACACGAGAGTATTGATCAACTTAATTGCCGGAGGCTGATGGCGAAGCTGAAGCCTGAAGTTAGTTTGGCGCAAGCGGCGAACCAAAAGCTGGAGCATCCGATGGTGTAGCTGTGAGTCTTTGAATAGGGTTTGAATGAACCGTTGGGCAGAAATGCTGAGCAGTTTAACCGAAGACATCGCCACTACGTCTGTGGAGCGAGGAGACTCGTCTAAAACTGCCATTTCGCCAAAAAAATCGCCCCGTCCCAAAATCGCTAAGGTAGCAACATTCTCGCCCATGTGCCGCCGAACCTTCACCCATCCCGATTCTACAAAGTAAACCGCGTTACCCCAAGCATCTTCCATTAAAACGGCTCTATCTGCGGGATACTCGTGTTCAACGGCGATCGACATTAGCCACTCCAGGGTTTCGGGACTGGCAGCATTGAAGAGAGGAAATAACTCGTTAAAGACAGCAGTCTGCATGAAATACGCTCAAGGTAAAAATAGGCGTGAGTTGCGATCATGCCTATGATACCCAGCCCTTTAAACGAATCTCCCATCGTGAGTTTAGCCTGAGAGCGCGGCTGTTCCATTCACAGCTCGTACCCAAGCGTTAGCAACACTACTCCTTCCAACTGAGCGATCGTTTCAGGTCTGAGTTGTCCCAACTGCCGAATTAACCGAGTCTTATCCAACACTCGCACTTGAAAACACAGCGCAACTGAATCTTGAGCTAACCCGCCATCTCCTTGTGCGATCGCCATACAAACCGATAATGCGGCGCGGCGTTGGTTTGTAGTTAGAGGGATTGCAATGATTGTCGTAGAGAATTGGGAAACGATGTCATTTTGGAAAATGATGATAGGACGAATGCCCGATTGCTCAGAACCTTGAGTTGGATTGAGATTCGCCAACCAAACGTCACCGCGTCCAAACTGGTCGGTCATCGCTGATCTTCCTGAACCAGCATTGCTGCATAATCGCTCATTCCTGCGTTGGCAAGCGCAAGGTCTTCCTCTGCAAACTCAGTTGCTAGGAGAGCTAACTGAGCAGGATCAAGAACAGCACAACGGCGTTTATTCCGAAATCTGAGAAAGGCAATAAAGTCAGCAACTTGCTGAAGTTGATCGTTGGTGAGTTGATCGAGGTCTTGCTTGAGAGCTTCACTACTAATTGGCATAAAACGACGAGATAGAAGGACTTTAAGCGATCTGTTCCATTATAAATAGTCCTCTTTTAGAAAAACTGATGAAGAAATTATGGGCGTAGCGACAGAGCGGGTTTTAAAATCAAACGCTCCAGGACTTGCCGAATTACCATTGCCGTCCACTCCACATCAGCGGCGATCGTATGCCGCCCTAAGGTGAGCCGAATCCCCGACTTTGCCACCCGATCGCCATATCCCATGGCTAGCAGCACAGGACTTGGGATGAGTTTACCGCTATTACAAGCCGAGCCAGAGCTAATGGCAATCCCGGCAAAGTTTAGGTGGCGCACCAGGGTTTTGCCGCTAATGGTTTCAGCCTGGGGCAGGTAGAAGCTGACATGGTGAGGCAAACGATGAAGGCGATCGCCTGTCACTTCCAAATCGGGGACATCTGCCAACAAATCAAAAAGGCGATCGCGCAGTTGGATCAACCGGGGCACTTCGGCACTCATTTCCTGAGCAGCTAGCTCGGCAGCGATGCCTAAGGCGGCGATCGCAGGAACCGCCTGAGTTCCAGAGCGCAAATTCAACTCTTGCCCACCCCCACCCCAAATCGGCAAAATCTCCACACCCGGACGAACATAAAGCGCCCCTGAACCCTGTACTCCGTAAAACTTGTGGCTAGAAAGCGACAGCAAATCAACGGGCAACTGTTGCAAATTAATCGGCAACCGCCCTGCAACCTGCACGGCATCAGTGTGAAACAATGCCCCATGGGCACGAGCGATCTGCCCTAGCGCCTCAATGGGTTGCAGCGTACCGACTTCGCTTTGTCCGTAAATCACCGAAACCAGTACTGTATTAGGCTGAAGGGCTGCCTGTAAATCCAGCGGATCAACCCGTCCCTGAGCGTTAACAGGTAGGCGGCTGACCTGCCAGCCCTGCTGCTCTAACATTCGGGCAGGTTCTGAGATGGCTGAATGCTCAACGCTGGAAATCACTAGATGCTGGGGAGCCACAAACCGCCGAGCGATGCCGAGGATGGCAAGATTATTCGCCTCAGTTCCTCCAGATGTAAAAACGATCGCCTCTGACTTTGCATTGAGCAGCCCTGCAACCTGAGCGCGGGCTTGTTCAATAATCTCTGCCGTCCGCTGTCCCCACTGATGCAAGCTAGAAGGATTGCCCCACTGCTCTGTCATCACTTGCTGAACTAGGGCGATCGCTTCTGAGCGCGGGGGGGTAGTAGCGCTATAGTCGAGATAAATTTGCATGGGGGCAATAAAAAAGGGCGGAAAGGAGCTAGTCTGAGGCTTCGCACGAGGTGGGGGGCATTTCATCAGAGGCTTTGGGCTGAACCACAGTTTGTGGTAGGGAAAACTCGCTTTGATCGGCTCCCAGATTAATTTGGATATTGGGCCCTGAGCGGGCAAGACGAATAACTGCACCATCGGCGATCGCCATTTGGGTCACCCGTTTGCCATCTACATAAGTTCCGTTCGTTCCACTATTAATGACTTCCCACGTCGCACCACACTGTCTTAGTTCTACATGATACCGAGAAACGACAGCACTGTAGAGCACAACCTGGTTGTCACTAGAACGACCAATGCGCACGATCGGAGTACTAGGAAAAGACCAAACCTGCACAGGGGTCTGATTAACGGGATGGAGAAGAGATAATGTAATCACACAAAAAATCTTTAGAGAAAGAGCCTAACCGCCTACAGCAACATAGCCGTCTTAATTTCTATGTTGCCCCGTCAGCAGAGCAAGCATTCAATTCAACTTCTCTGTATTTCCCCCTTTCACCCAACCTTCGGTGCCGTTGCTAGTTTTGACCCGCTGCCATTCGCCATCCGAGGAAGTTTCTAAAACCCTGACCTCTTCATCAAGCGCTACGCCGCCAACTTGACCAGACTCAGCGCTCGGCTCTTCACGAACCAACAAGCCAATAGGCTGAGTCACCTTGGCAGCATAGCCTTCGGCAGGCGCAGGCGCAGGTTCAGGAGCTTTGGCAGCAACAGCAGCCTTTGGAGCGTCTTTGGCAGCGCTGCTTTTGGGCTGAATATCATTGGGGAAGGTAGGACGGGCAGGCAAACTAGAGAGACGACCGATGACAAAATTGGTGAAGATAACTCCCGCCCCAAAGAGAATGGCAACTGCCAACGTAAACCCCAAGAGAAACTTACTTAGCCCAACTAACATGGTTCAAATCCCCTTAAAATCCTGACGTCAATGTCTCTACTGCACTCTGACTGGGGCTATTGCCCTCGCCCTAATCCCCCTTGCCGAGAAGCCAGCCTTACTCTGCCATCGCTTGCCCAATTTTGCAAGAGTTGAATTTGGTCTTGGGCAGTCCGCGCCAAGGGAATCATTTGGCTGGCTGCCTCCAACACATCCTCAGTCGTAAAGTCTCGATTCTGGCTAAAGCCAATGTGCATTGCCTCAACCAGAATTTGCTCAATCTCTGCCCCTGAAAAATCTGGGGTTTCGTAAGCCAGCCGATCGCCGTCATAACTCTTTAAATTGTGGGGACGGAGACGGGCAAGATGGACGGCAAAAATCGCTTTGCGCTCCTCCTGGCTAGGCAAGCCCACAAAGAAAATTTCGTCAAACCTGCCCCGACGCAGCATTTCAGGCGGAAGAGTTTGAATATTATTGGCGGTTGCCACCACAAACACAGGCGATTCCTTCTCAGCTAGCCAAGTTACTACGGTGCCGAACACCCGGCTAGAGGTGCCCGAATCGCCGCGACCTTCTAGCCCTGAGAAAGCTTTATCAATTTCATCGATCCACAGGATGCAAGGGGCGAGCGCCTCCGCCAACTGAATCATTTGTCGCGTCCGAGATTCCGATTCGCCCACTAATCCGGCAAACAGCCGCCCCACGTCTAGCCGCAGCAAAGGCAAATGCCAGTGATGGGCGATCGCCTTTGCCGTCAACGACTTGCCAGTCCCCTGAATGCCCACTAGCAGCAGTCCCCGTGGATGGGGCAGCCCATACTGCCGTGCTTTTTCTGAGAAGGCTCCGCCTCGGCGCAACAGCCAGTCCTTCAAGTTATCCAGTCCGCCGATATCGGAGATTTGTTGAGTAGCAGGGTAGAAATCTAAGATCTGGGTCTGGCGAATGGTTTGGCGTTTTTCCTCAAGAATTAGCTCCACATCATCCGCTTGCAGGGAGCCGTGGGTGGCGATCGCTTTTGCCAAAACCCGCCTAATTCGCTCCATGGATAGTCCTTGACAGGAGCGTATCCATTCATCAAGTACCCGTGGCTCTAGGGGATTTTGACCCGTTCCAGCGATCAGCCGCTCTAACTCAACTTTAATTTCGGCAATTCCTGGCAACGGAAATTCCAGAACCGTCATCACCTCCCCTAAATCATCAGGAATCGTGAGCTGGGGCGACACAATAACGATCGTCTTAGGCTGAGATTTTAGCAAGCGGGCAAGGTTACGGAGCTTACGAGAAATGGCGACATCTTCTAAGAACCGATGAAAGTCGCGCAGTACAAAAACTCCAGGAACAGAGACAGGCAGTTTTTCAACAAATTCGAGCGCCTGTAGGGGGTTGCGCTTACCAAATCCGGCATCGTTGGGGTTGCCTTGATAGCCGTCAACAAAATCCCAGATATAGACTCCTCGATCGCCCTGTTGCTTGGCAGAGTAAGCGATCGCAGCTTCTACCCGTTCCTCTTCTCGCGTCGGCAAGTAAATCAACGCATGACGAGCGCGCAAGAGGAGTTCAAATTCTTCGTTGAAACTCATGATAAGGGAAACACTTGAGTTGATACGTTTATTATCAACTCAGTTGGTTCTTAAAAGATTCTAAAGACGCCCAACGGCGATCGATCGCCTTAGCAGCCTCAGGCGGATTTTCGATCGCAATGCCTGGACACTGGCGATCGCACAGTTGCCGCTGGGGAATACTGAGGCAAAACTGCTCATATAGCCATGCATCGGGGCGAAAATGACCCTGTGGCGAAAGAGAATCCACCAGGTCATCTAAGGCAATTTCCCGTTCCACCATGGGATCAGCTTCTTCTTCCACCACTTCTTGCAGCCAAATAACCTCGGAAGTGTCAACGATGAGACGATGGTTATATTGCTGAAGGCAGCGATCGCAGGTCAACGTCATGATTGATTCCGCTTGGGCGCTAACTTCTAAAAAGCTGCCTCGGTGAACAACCTGAACTGATCCCTGCGCCGGAGTCAAAGTTTCTAAATCTTGCAGACGATCCTGAACTGGAACTTTCCAGGTCTGGTCAGGCGCTCTAGCAATGTGGGGAATGTAGATAGGTTCCATGATGTTCAGCGCCAACCAGCGCGAAGACAAAACGTGTTAGGCGGGTTCAGATGGATCAACAGCATCAGGCTGAGCGAGACGTACCACTAGACGGCGATCGGGTTCGCGCCCCCGGCTATAAGTATCCAAGTCATCGAAAGACTTGATATAGGTATGCACCAATCGCCGCTCCGCCGCTGACAGTGCCGACATTTCATATTCTTCCTGGGTTTCCCGAACTCTTTGGGCAGCCTGGTCAGATAGTTCTTTCAGCTCTGCCTGCCGCTGGACTCGATAGCCATTCAGTTCAAGGGTAAAGGCAAGCTGCTCACCCTCACCCCGTCCCATATTTAAAGTCGTGTTAGCAAGATATTGCAAGGCATCTAGGGCAGCACCCTGAGCGCCTGTCAGAGTTTGCACTTGTTCAGGCGTTAGAGTCTGGTCAGCATCTAGAGTTAACCAACAGCTTTCCTCAAGCTCAACTTTGTTTAACTCAGCTTGAACCTGGGTGGGTAGTCCCGAAAGCTGCAATAACTCCACTAACCACTTCTGCCCGTCCTGAACCTGTTGCTCATCCATGCTTCAGCCTTTTTTATTATTCTTTTTTGAGGTCTTGTCTACTCCACCCGACTCATTCTTAGGTGCTTCTTCCTTTTTCGCTGTCTTAGGCTCAAAGGGTAAGGCTGGTCTATCTTCGCCGATCGCCTTTTTCTTTTCGTCAGCGTCCACAATTTTTTGAAGATTTTCTGGCAATGCCTCCTTCGACAAGATGAAGGTCTGGAGGGTCTGGAAAATGTTAGCAATCACCATGTACATCAGTACCCCAGCAGGCAAGGGAAAGAATAGAAACATCCCTGAAAAGATGACTGGAGTAAATTTGTTAACCGCTGATTGCTGAGGATTATCAGTTGCACCCTGTCCCGAAATTAGCTGGCTAATGTAAAGGCTGATCCCGAAGAACACAACCATGCCTAAGATATCCCAGTTGATTGCGCCTTCGTCACCAAAGGCTCCAACCCGTCCTAGGGCAGTAATAAACAAAAATCCTTTGTTTGAAGCAATCCCTGGAACACTGCCTTGAAGGGTGACATCTCCAGGAGCCAGAGCCTCAAGGTTGCCTTTTTCATCAAACTTAACAAGATTTTCGCCCTTGGTAATTTTCCAAGTCGGCTTAATCTCACTATCGGGGTACTCAGCTAAAACCTCAGTTAGTGGCTTGCCTGTAACAGTTTGAAACTCAATGCTGGTTTTCTCGCCAACTGTGAGGCGATCGCCCCCTGGAATGAGTGCCGAAACAGGAATGTGGGTGCCATCAGACACGTAAATATTTTGGGGCTTAGACGTGTAAGCCTGGGGCTGAATCTGCTCTATCTGTTCCTTGGGCAACACTTGAAGGTTGATATTGTAAGGAACATCAGAGAACGGCGATCCCCGCAGCGTTGCAAACAGGGCAAACAGAATCGGCATTTGTAAAACAACTGGGAAGCAACCAGCCAAGGGATTACCGAATTCCTTGTAAACCTTGCTCATTTCCTCCTGTTGCTTTGCCGGATCATCTTTATGACGCTCCTGCACTTCTTTAACCCGCTTTTGCATGGCGGGCTGAGCCACCTTCATCCGGCGCATGTTGCGAATAGAGCCTGCACTTAAAGGATAAAGCGCAAACCGAATCACCAAGGTCAGCGCAACAATGGCAAGACCATAGCTGGGAACGATGCCATAGAAAAAATCTAGGATCGGCAGCATTACGTTATTTGAGAGAAACCCAACACCGAAGTCCATGCTCTGTGTCTACCTGCGTCTGAGTGTGTGATCCGGTCTAAATAATAACTATATAAAGGTCGATCTGCCAGCTAAGGAGTTTGCCAAGACGGGTGGGGGATTTCCCTACTTGCCAATGGGGCCACTAGCTTTCTGAGCCTTAGCGGACAGCTTACCGTTAATGAAATCGTACATTTCCCTAAACTTGGGCATGGCTCTGAGTTCTAAACGGCTACCATCCTTTAGAGTAATCACCATGTCTCCCCAAGCGCCTAAGCCACGGGGAACCGTTACAACTTTCGTGATCTCTGAGTAGATGATATCCGAGCGATCGCGCCCCATCCAGCCACCAATCACGGTGATGCGGCGATCGGTAACGCGGTAACGCAACCAAATAGCCCGAACGATCGCTCCAACGGTCAAGGGCAGGCAAATAACCGTAAATCCTAAAAGAATATTAGTAATCAGATCGCCCACATGGGGCGCACCTTCAAAATACACTTCTTCCTTGATGCTCATTAATAACCTCAGCGCTGACGAGTAACTGCTTTAATTCTTGCAGAAATTGCCCATAACTGCATTGAGTCGCACTGGGTTTGACCACGACCACAATTTGCCAATCCGTAGGTAGATAGGGCAAAAGGGTTTGCATTGCCGAACGAATGCGCCGCTTAATTCGATTACGAATAACAGCTCGCTTACTCACCTTAAGCCCAATCGAAATCCCAATAGAAGTTGGAACAGGCTCCCCTTTGACCCCAAGATCGTCATCCAATATCAGTTTAGACTGACGCAACGCTCTTAGGGTTAAGTTTGGCGTATGGCGACGTAAACCAGCCTGATAGACTTTGCTAAAGTCTTGCCGTCGTCTTAATCGATGAACCTTAGGCAGCGCCACGATCGCTATACAGCCGCTAGCCTAGCCCGTCCTTTACTCCGTCTTGCCCGAATCACACGCCGTCCGGTATGGGATCTCATCCGCGCCCGAAAGCCAGAAGTTCTTCTTCGTTTACGGCTAGTGCCGCCTAAAGTCCGCTTGGTCATGGAAAGTTACCTTGCAAATCTTAAAAAATCACAGTCCTCAATAATAGCACTGACTCTGCTTAGAGAGCCGATCTCTTTGCAGAAATCGGCTCTCTAAAATTACTAGATAGGGCTTAGTCGTTGCCAATACTCAAAATCCAAGTGCCCAAATAACGGTTTAACGGCACATCTCCAGGAGAACGAACCAGCGCATTGAAATAGTGAGTACCCACCCGTCGCGGGTTTTGCACATCTGAAAGAATAATTTCTACCCGTGTGCCAGCAGCAACAGTTTCCTGAGGATAAACTTCAATGACCCGATTTTCTTGATCCCAGTTGACGGATTCTAGCTCAATTTTTTTATCATCCACCTTGACTTCAACCTTTTCAGGGTTGAACTCGCCTGTATAAGTTTCAGGGTAAGCAACAATAAACTCAGAGGCTGCCAGGGTCATCTTCCGTTGAGGGATTCTGAGGCGGTAGCGATCGGTACGAGCAGTCTCGCCGCCAAAATCTAGCCGATACCCTAGTTGGTTTTCCCGGTCAACGCCACTGAAAATAGTTAAGCCCGGTAACCCTTGAGCCAAACTAGCTGTTGGCAGACCTGTTGCTAGGCAGCCAACAACCGCTAGACCCGAAAAAAGACAAATCAATGATGATTTCTGACGTGACATAAGGTTCTATACCTGTGTGTAGCACTACTGAGTTTTATTGTGAGTTGTCACAGTTAATCACTTTACCAAAATTACCTGTGAACCTGTTGAAAATTCTTCAATGGCAAGCCCAATGACGAAAGGCGACCCTTAAAAGTTCCACAAAAAAGGCTTATGCAGGGCGATCCCCAGGGAAATCGCACCAACATAAGCCTTTTCTTTAAATCCTGTAGAAACATTGCTATGAAGCATCTCTACAGCCCATAACAACCCGGAGTAACCTACAGGTTATTACTTATCGTCTTCCGAAAATTCAGCATCGATCACATCGTCTTCGCCACCTGTAGGAGCACTGCTACCCGTGTCACCCGGAGTTGCACCTTCGCCCGCAGCCTGGTAGAGATTGCTACTAATGGTGTAAAGCGCTTGCTGAAGCTCAGTAGTCAGGGTTTTGATCTTCTCAGAGTCATCCTGAACGATCGCCTCCCGCAGGTCTTTAACCAACCCTTCAACCTTAGTCTTCTCCTCAGCCGAGACTTTATCGCCCAACTCTGTAATCTGCTTCTCAGCTTGGTAGGTTAGCGAATCTGCTTGGTTCTTGACATCAATTTGTTCCCGACGCTCTTTGTCAGCGGTGGCATTAGCTTCTGCCTCACGTACCATCCGCTCAACCTCATCTTGAGGCAAGGTAGACGCACCCGTGATGCTGATGGATTGCTCTTTGCCTGTGCCTTTGTCTTTGGCACGAACGTTAAGAATACCGTTGGCATCAATGTCAAAAGTGACTTCGATTTGAGGAACGCCACGAGGAGCCGCAGGAATCCCATCTAGACGGAAAGTTCCTAAACTCTTATTGTCGTTAGACATCTCCCGCTCGCCTTGCAGAACATGGATTTCCACGTTTGCTTGACCATCCGCAGCCGTCGAGAAGGTCTCTGACTTTTTGGTGGGGATCGTGGTGTTGCGAGTAATAATTTTGGTCATTACGCCGCCCAAGGTTTCCACCCCTAAGGACAGAGGCGTCACGTCTAGCAACAGAATGTCTTTGACTTCGCCCGACAGGACACCCGCTTGAATAGCAGCACCGACTGCCACTACTTCATCAGGGTTAACCGTTTGGTTAGGATCTTTGCCCAAAACTCTCTTAACCAGCTCTTGAACCGCAGGAATTCGGGTTGAACCACCGACCAACACCACTTCGTCAATGCTGCCCTTGTCGAGCTTGGCATCCCGAAGCGAATTTTCAACGGGAATGCGGCAGCGATCGATTAAGTCTGTGCACAGGTCTTCAAACTTGGCACGGGTCAGGGTAATGTTAATGTGCTTAGGGCCATCCTGAGTTGCCGTGATGAAGGGCAAGTTGATTTCTGCTTGAGTAACGCTGGATAGCTCAATCTTGGCTTTTTCAGCAGCTTCTGTTAAGCGCTGCAATGCCTGCTTATCTTTACGTAGCTCGATGCCTTCAGACTTCTTGAATTCTTCTGCCATATAGTCAACGATCTTCTTGTCGAAGTCGTCGCCCCCTAAATGGGTATCACCAGAGGTAGAGCGCACTTCAAACACACCATCGCCTACTTCTAGAATGGATACGTCAAAGGTACCGCCACCTAAGTCAAATACGAGAACGACCTCGTTGCTCTTTTTGTCTAAGCCGTAGGCTAATGAAGCAGCCGTTGGCTCGTTAATAATTCGCAGAACGTCGATTCCAGCAATTTTGCCCGCATCTTTTGTCGCTTGGCGCTGGGAGTCGTTGAAATAAGCGGGAACAGTGATGACTGCTTGAGTGACTGTTTCGCCCAGGTACTTTCCTGCATCGTCAACCAACTTACGCAGGACTTGAGCCGATATTTCTTCAGGGGAGAACTGTTTGCTAGCTGTCGAAGAATCAATCTTGACGTTGCCGTTCACGTTCACGACTTTGTAAGCCACTTCGGTCGCTTCATTAGAAATTTCGTCATGACGACGACCAATGAAGCGCTTTACCGAGTAAAAAGTATTTTCAGGGTTCATGACCGCTTGACGTTTGGCAATTTGCCCCACGAGGCGATCGCCATTCTTTGCGTAAGCTACCACCGAGGGAGTTGTGCGGAAGCCTTCCGCGTTAGCAATTACAGTAGGCTTACCGCCTTCCATTACTGCTACACAAGAGTTGGTCGTTCCTAAGTCAATTCCAACAACTTTTGCCATGTTAACGATATGCTCCGGTTCTACAGGTTCTAGGTTTCAATTGAAAACTTTTTGATTTTGCCCATCCCTCGGTCAGCAATGGGAGTAGTGTCAGCGCCGATTTTCTCAGTTTGCCAAGGGTAACAAGGAGAGAGACAACAAGGGGAATTACGCTCTCTATATACTGCGTACCTTTGCCACTTCTGATGAAGGCGTGTTTACCGAACCGAGGAAGGACGGTTTATTGAGTTCATGTCTCTTAGTTTAGAGACAGCAATCCTTTTGGTAATTGGGGTGAACCGTAATCCAGGTGGGGTGTTTGCCGCCTACTTGAAGGCGATGTGGATTTAGAGCAGTTTGGGCATTGGCATCTATGGGGGCGATCGGGATTCTTAGAGTTTGCCGGGGTTACAGCCTAGCCAAACCAGCTATCCAGGAATCTACCTGTCCAATAAACAATGGGCGACAGAGACAAAGCTCTATCGCCCATTCTTAATAGTTTCCAGTGACAGCTCGTTGCTGTGACTAGCTTGCTAGATATTCACGAATATCAGCACGATGCTTACGCAGCTTAGTTAAGGCTTCTCGCTCAATCTGCCGCACTCGTTCGCGGCTAATACTAAGCATGTCACCAATTTTTGCTAATGTCAGCGCTTGCCCATCGTCCAGCCCAAACCGTAACCGTAGGACTTCTCGTTGTTGAGGAGTTAGATCCTCCATCAACTGCGCTAGTTCTGTTCGGAGGGAAGCCTGAGCCGCAAAATCTTCAGGAGTAGGCCCTGTGTCTTCTAGCAGCTCCCCCAACTCGGTGTCCTGGTTATCTCCGACCCGCAAGTCTAATGAGAGTGGTAGGCGCGATCGCTCCAAGTACTCGCGCACCTGTTTGGGGGTCAACTCTAACTCTTCGGCTAGTTCAGCCGCAGTTGCCGATCGCCCTAAGGTTTGAGCTAAATAACGCTGCGCTTTCTTAATCTTATTAAGCTTTTCGGTGATGTGGATGGGTAGAC
>Ga0209591_10005501_pt1 | contig 14127 bp, 11 predicted proteins | sample MAT01_FD_187207 | JGI IMG/M metagenome (GOLD analysis project Ga0209591, IMG submission 187207) | Freshwater microbial communities from Lake Fryxell liftoff mats and glacier meltwater in Antarctica - MAT-01 (SPAdes) (version 2) | ecosystem: Environmental > Aquatic > Freshwater > Ice > Liftoff... | reverse complement strand
CTACAAAAACGCAAAGAATAAAAGATAACTATAATATCAAAAAAATAATGAGACCTTTTTATACATTTTTAGTTGTAGGAATTGCAACCCTATTATTGGTAAAGGCAACTACGCTTACAGAGGTGGTTACCTTACAATTTCATCTGAATAATTTTATAAACAGTATGATCAAGTACCAATTTTTTGCAGCATCAATTGGCGTCTTCGTAACAATTACGATTGTTCTACTGAACCCCGAAAGCAAGGCGCTTTTAAAGATTGGACAACTAACTACAATCGCAGAAAAGGAAACATGGTTGGGGATCAATGGGAAGTCATCTTGGAAGATAAATGGGCTTCAGTTATTGCTCTTTGTAAGTATTGCAACGGGTTCGTTTATGTTTTTAGCTGTCAAGTATACCGGAAGCATCGCTAATTTTCAATGGGGTTTTGTTCCCTTGATAGTGCTTTTTTCATTCACGAATTCACTCACAGAAGAATTGATTTTTCGCTTTGGCATTGTGGGTGGACTCTTCAATCACTACCCAAAGCTGACCGTTTTACTTGCATCTGCTATTTTATTCGGACTGCCTCACTACTTTGGCTGGCCAAGTGGCTTTATGGGAATTATCATGGCAAGTGTATTAGGCTATATTCTGGCCAAAGCTACAATAGAAACAAAGGGACTTTCAATTGCTTGGGTAATTCATTTTGTACAAGATCTTATAATATTTACTGCATTACTGATGATGAACGTCAAAAAATGAAGTTAGAATATCGGAGGCCTGAGTTTGATTTTCCGGTCTGAGGCCATTTATGAAGACGTAAACTAGCTAGCTCAAAGCGCTGAAACATGTTCTTGTTTTGATACCCGCTTTCTGATGCGACTGAGGGATTCTGGTTTCATACCTAGATAACTTGCCAGCTGATGTAGCGGAACTCGTTGTAGTAAACCGGGTCGAGATTTTAGCAAATTCAAATACCGTTGTTCTGGGCTAGCGTTTTTGAAGTTGTCAAAAGATGTTTGATTGTTAACCAATAATTCCTCTGAAATCAACCGACATAATGTTTCAAAGCGAGGGAATTTCTCAAAAATTTCCTTTTCAATTTCCGGGTTCGCTACCGTAATGATTGAGTATTCTACACACGAAATATAATGTTCTGATGGTTTTTTGTTGACACTACACAAAGGCGAAAACGGTTCTGATTCAGTGTAAAAAGCTGTTGTCCTCTCTTCTCCCTCAATCAAGTAGTAACATCGTATGCACCCTTTTATTACAAAGTACCCAGCATTTGAAAGTTGCCCCTCTTTCAAAAGTATCGTGCCTTTTTCATATATTTTAAATATGTCTAAGTCAATAATTGCCTGCTTTTCTTCTTCCGAAAGTGTAATATACTTTGATACAAATTCAAAAAGGACGTTCTCCATTGTTTGCCTATTTTATGTGTTTACGATTTCGTTAAGGTTGCGTCCTGAATTTCAATCTAACCAAGTAAAAGCCTTAAAAAAGAGGTAATGACCTAACAACCGTAAAAAACTCTAATTTTTCTAGCGTTTCAAGACTTAAAGATGTCGATTTATTGGGTAGTAGAAAACAAACCCCGTAATAATAAATTAAAATAGTCGGCTAAAAAACTCGTTTGTGTAGGGTTAAGAAACAGCCAGTTCACGATTTACACCAAGTATATTGTTTCACCAGTCCTATTCATTCTTTAACGACCTCACAGGATCACTAGTAGCCGCTTTGATGGATTGATAGCCCACCGTAATCCACGCAATTGCGAAAGTCAAAAGCCCAGCAAACAAATAAACAAGCCCGCCAATTTCTGTTTTGTAGGTGTAGCTTTTCAACCACCAATCCACACCAAGCCACGCGATGGGTACGGCCACCACAAAGGCGATGATAATGAGCTTGCCAAATTCTTTAGATAGTAAAATCACAATGCTGCTAACGGAAGCCCCCAGCACTTTTCTGATTCCTATTTCCTTTGTGCGCTGCTCGGCCGTAAAAGCCGTAAGGGCAAATAGCCCAAGGCAAGCGATAATAATGGCAAGCCCGGCAAAGGCGCCAAAGATTTGTCCAAGTCGCTGTTCACTTGCATACATCTGGCCAAAGTCTTCATCTAAAAAAGAATACTGAAAAGGCTGGCCTGGCGCTAACTGCTTCCAGATTTTTTCCAACGATTGAATGGTCTCTTGCGAATTATTGCCATTGATACGAATACTAATAAAACCATCACTTTTGCGAAGAAATAAGCCTAATGATAAAATATTTTCTTTCATGGAAGAGAAATGAAAATCCTCGACAACACCGATCACCGTCCACGATTCGATTTGATTTGGATCAGGTGAGCCATCCGGCCGTTCACCTCCAAATGTGCTGATCTTTTTGCCTATGGGATCATCGCCTAAACCAAATTGCTTAATCGCTGCTTCGTTTAGGACTACAGCGGAAGAATCAGAGAGAAATTCACTGTTGAACCCACGACCTTTTTTAACATTCATTTTAAAGGTGTTTATATAGTCATTGTCAACTCGCCAATCTTGGAGACTAACCAAATTATCCGGATTTGGCTGTTTACCCTCTTTCCAAAAGGTATTGTCATGGCGCGAGATCTCTGAGCTGCCTTCAACCGGAAGGAATCCTGAAATCGTACAACTTTCAACGGAGCCAATTTTCAGCGCTTCATTTCTAAAAGACTGAACATTGGGGCGAAGCGCGTAAGCATCTTTAATCAGCAGCACCTGATCTTTCTCAAACCCAAGTTTCTTACTTTGGATGTAATTCAATTGTCTATTCACCGTTATTGCTCCAATAATTAGAAAAATAGAAATCACAAATTGAAATACCACTAAAGTACTTCTAATGAAACCACTCTTCATACCCAAGGCGACATGCCCCTTGAGTACATTGACGGGCTTAAATGCCGAAAGAAAAAAAGAGGGATATAATCCGGCCATTAGTCCAATAACAAGTGCAGCAACAAAGAGTATCATGTATAAAGCTGGATCTGTTAGAGGTAGATGCAAACGTTTTAATGAAAGGTTGTTAAAAAAAGGCAAGAATAAATAGGCTAAACCAAGGGCAACCACAAAGGAAAAAATGGTGACAAGCGTAGACTCTGTTAAAAACTGTCGGACTAGATGAGATCGCAACGATCCCATTACTTTTCGCACACCTACTTCTTTTGCTCGATTACTTGAGCGAGCAGTAGAAAGATTCATGAAATTGATACACGCGATTACCAAAATAAACAGGGCAATTGTACCAAATAGATAAATGTAGGCGATGTTACCATTGGGCTCAAACTCTCCCTTGAAATTGGAATGCAAATGGATATCTAACAGCCGCATAAGGCTGATTTCATATTTGTTTCCTGCGGCCTTAAATTTTTCCATCGTAAAATCATTTCCTAATGCCTGAGCCAATTGTGGACCCACATATTTTGCGAGATATCCGCCAAGTTTATTGTTAAGCTCTTTTGCCTTAACCCCTTCTTTCAATAGAAGATAGGTAGGGAAATTATTGCTTAAAAAGACGGTGGACTGAGCCTCTTTTGCTACTGGCCAATCCCCTACCATAGAAATAAGAATATCAAAATGAAAATGTGAAGTAGAAGGAATGTTTTCATAAACAGCAGTCACCTTAGCATTGTACTTACTATCCAAAATCAAAGATTGACCAAGAGCGTTGCCGTACGGAAAATACTTGTCCGCAGTGCGTCTGCTGATGGCAACGCTGGCAGGTTCTCTCAAAGCGGTTTTCGGATCACCCAGCAAGACATTAACTGAAAAGATTTTGAAAAAAGTACTGTCGGTCCAGATTACATTTTGTTCCTTGATGCTTTCTCTTCCCTCAGCCGTCTTTACTAGATAGGAGCCGTAGTCTCGAAACCGGACAGTAGCTTCTATTTCAGGATAATCTTGCTGCAAAGCCGAGGCCGTAGGCGCTGAGCTGGTATTCATCAGCATATGATTTCCCCCAAACTTGATCTCATGGTTTACGCGATAAATGCGATTAGCCCTAGTATTGAATTTATCAAAACTGAGCTCATCAATGATAAACAACACAATTACTAAGCATGCGGCCACCCCAACGGCAAGTCCACCGATATTGATGAACGAATAGAATCCTTGCTTCTTTAAATTACGAAAGGCGATGGTGAGATAATTTTTTAGCATAATCGCGGATTTTTGATTTTCAGATTGTAATATTTGCTTCTGCGTTTGTCGAAGGCCAGCGGTATGACCAAAAGATTTCAGCACATGATGATACGCGTCAATAAACTTCTTCCCCTTTACCATCTCTGCTTCAGTGGCTGAGCAAATATGGTCAATCAACTCCTCGTGGATCCCCTCCGCAACAATGCCACGATAGTTGAGGTCTTTGATGATGTAGGCAATATTGTCGGATGTTAAATTATTCAATGCTGTAATTGATAGTATTTTGTTCCCCGTAAGTGGCTGAAGGCAGCGAACACCAACTTTGAGCCTGTGGCATCAAGCCATTTTAGTAAGTCTCAACTTGCAAAATATTCCCCATCGTTTTAATAAACTCAACAAATTCACTAACCCGCTCTTTGACCGTGCTCTTGCCCTCGGGGGTTAATGTATAATACTTGCGCACGCGTTTACCAAGCATTACAGTATCGGTCTTCAAAAGCCCCTCCGCCTCCAACCTATGAAGTGTAGGGTATAATGCTCCCTCTGTTAGGAGAATACTGCCTGCTGATAATTCTTTTACCCGTTGGGTGATTTCGTAACCATACATCTTGCCATTGTCTTTCAACACTTTCAACAAAATAGTCTGTAGTGTACCCTTTAATAGTTCGGATGAATGCATAATAGCCTTATTACCTAAGAGATTTAGGTATTACACGATGATAGGACGAAATAAGTTGCAAAAAAAGTAGTTGAAACCTAAGGCGGTTAATTTTTACTCAACTTAAATTCAACTATAATGCTACTCTAGTTATTTAGTAAGCAACTGGTCACATCAAGAGAAAGCACATCGTCTTGAGTAGCGATTAAGACCAAAAAAAAGACTGCCACTCCCTGAGCAGCAGTCCAGTCAGTTGAACTAAATGGTCATGCCTTTTAGATCAAGCGTTGTTATTGCTTTATTAAATTTGTACCTATCATCCCTACTTTTCCTGTGATCGAAATATTTTGACTTGTATTTGGATCCTTCACATTTACATTGTCACTTACTGAGTTAACCGTAATTGCCAATTCATTACCAAGGATAATGATGGACCCACCTACAGTCTTATCTGTTGGCTTGGTCTGTTTAGTTAAGGTACTATAGTACTGTCCACTTTGTGAGGTGGTGATGGTTCCGGTGTATTCGCGGTCAAAGCTCAAATCGCCTGTGACCTTGACCGTGATAGTAGAACCGCTGGTAGAGACTGCTACTTTCGCATTATAAATGTACCCTAGCTTAGTCACCGGATCGTCTGTCACCTGTATGCTTCCAGCATATGTTCCCAAACTACCCCCAGGTGAAGGTGAAGCATCGTCTTTTTTGCAGGACGATAAGAATAAGATTAAAGCAATTACTGAAACACTGAAGGAAAACTTGATTTTATGCATTTTTATTTTGTTGGTTTTTATAATGATTAACCTGTATTCAATTAGATAGCGCAATAAACTTGAAAATAATATAAAATACATCACCCAAATTGTGGTATCTATTTTAATCCTAGCTAACCATATTTTCAACTATCAATTTTCACGGTTAAGTGTTAACGCCTTTGTTACGATCACGCGCGGTGTCAACGAGATTGAGTCAGCTCGATACAGAATAAGTTTAGCGGCAGGCATTTTTACCACTTCCGCCTTATTGCCGAATTTTACCTTAGTCGGAAACAACTACCACCTATTACCTTCAATCCATCATGAAACTTTTTCCAAATTCTGATGTAGCGAAATTGCCCGTGAATAGGACTACCCAACATTGTTCCCTTTGTATCGTAAGTAATAATCGCAACGGCTGTATCATTAATTATCTTTATTTCTTCAATTGTTAAAATAAGTTGTTCAACTACCATTTCACCCGCTTCATGAGAAGCCAAATCCATTTGCTTAGTTACAACTTGTCCGTTTGGAGCTATGAATAACAAGTCATCATGCAAAATAGTGTTCAAATACTCAACGTCACTTGATTTTATTGCTTTGATGAGCTCAGTTTCTAGTTGAATTATATCTTCTACTATTATAATCATTTACGATTTTCGTTAATTCAGTGATCTCTTGTGGGTGCCGTTACCTCAAGATTTACGCTATAATGGGGCTGAAGGGGCAACTCTCCTTATCCTTAGTTGCGATGATTTTACATCATCAATCCGAGTGATATCCAGTTTTTCGTTATAAGATTTTGAAAGACCCTTAATGATCCCAACCCCAAACGCAACCATTTTTCTACGTGAAGAATAGTCTATTACGACTTCGTTGACAGTAACTCTCTGACAAACCAGCTTTGGTGGATCAGCTAGCTTGTCGGCCCAACGAACAGCTTTATGCATCGTATTCTCTGTGTGTTCAAGCAAATCGAATATAGTCCAGCTCGGCTGGATGGAAGCACTATAAACCTTAAGCAAAGTGGGGGCAATAAATTCGCCAAAAGCAATCATCAATTCCTCTTTCCCTATTTTAATCTGTGCCGCGGCCGCTTGCACAATATCAAAAAACTCTTCATCTGCATACACCTGAGTTGGGAAATGAAGACTTTTCGAGTCTAATTTATCACAGATTTGACCCCACGTATAAATGCCATACGTTTTTACAACAAACTGATTGAATTGATTAAAAATTATTCCATGCATAGACATTAATTTACTACGATACTGTTTTCTTTCTGTTATCTCTCAAATAATCACTTCTTAGGGAATCTTTTTCCTAAACCACTAACCGCGGCAACATTAAAAAAGCCTACTACTTTTTTTCCTGATGGATTAACATTTCGGATATTCGATGAAACATTAGAGAGCGGAGTAGCAAACAACTCAGCAAACCCACCAGGTCGATTGGTTTGAATGCTCACTTGCTGCAAATGATTAAAAGCTGCCAATGTAATCGAGTGTATTTCTACATAAACTGAATCGCCTGGCAGATACGGTGAAAGAGCCGTGCCATTTGCGTCTTTATCAAAAGGACTTATTCCCTCGCGAACGTTGGGTAAAAAAGTAATTCCATCAATTGTAGATTCCGGTGCAAATCCGGCATCCGCTGCAATATTTATCTCAGCGGGTTTATTTAATCGTTGGCCGTTCTTCACCGCACGTACCCAATAGAAGTCACCTTTTCCAGGAATATCCGTTGCCCATTGCTGGGCGATATAAAAATCAGGATTGAGTTTGTCAGGATCATTCTTCTTCAACGTGATGCTATCAATACCGGGCACTCTACCCATTTTTGCAAAAGATTCAAATATTTCCCCTTCCGATTGGATGGATAGTTTGTACGAATTTCCGATCGTCCCAAATAGCTCATTGGCCGTTGGCTTCCACACATAGTTTCCCTTTTTGGTGGGGTCTTCACTAAAATTGAATACTCCACCTTTATCATCTGAAACAGTAACGGTAGCCCCTGCCACAGTAGGAGGTAATGATTTTTCAAAATAAGGTTGCGTTTTAGTCAACACAATAGTTTGATTGCCCGGTCGGTTGGTGATCCACCCATTCACTACTAAAACCCGATCGGCATTTTCTAGGTCTGGGTTGATGTTCAATTCACATGCTGCAAGCAAGCAAGCCAAAATGGATATGAAAAATATTTTTGTGAATTTCATAGTAAGCAACTTCATGGTTAAAATTTAAAATTATAAGATACAGAGGGAACAATGGTACCAATAATGGCAAGCTGCGTTGCTTGTGAAGAGATGGGCTGACCTTGCGGAACGCGAGAGTCTTTTTGTGAAAAGTAAATCGAGAATGGATTTTGACGGGCATAAAGATTGTATACACCAAACACCCAGTAGTCGCTGTGCTTCCGATCCTTACCACGCCTTTGTTTTTTGCCTTCTAGCCTAAAAGAGACATCGAGTCGGTGATAATCAGGCAAGTTTACATTGCCACGAGATTCATTGGGGTTATAGGGAATTAGAATATCTTCACTCACATAACGTGACGTGGGAAATGTAGCAGGGGTGCCTGAGGTGTACACAAAGTTTGCAGAAACAGACCAGCGTTTATTGAGTTCATAAAACCCAACAACCTTGAGATTGTGCGTTTGATCGAAACGGGTAGGATACCAATTATTCTTATTGATACCATCCACTTTTAATTCAGTGCGAGCAAGTGTGTAACTCACCCATCCCGTCAGGCGGCCTGACTTTTTCTGAAGATATGTTTCTACTCCGTAAGCTCTACCTTTGCCGGATAGTAAATCTCCTTCCAGAAATTCGTTGATTAGCAAATTTGCTCCGTCAATGTAATCAACTTGATTGTCTGTGGTTTTCCAATAGCCCTCCACAGACAATTCAAACTGTTGCCGGCTGCCTATGTCTTTGAAATACCCGAGTGTATATTGATCGGCCAGCTGGGGTTTGATGTTAGTCGAACTGGGGTTCCAAAGATCAAGTGGATTAGAGGCCGTTGTATTGGAGATTAGGTGGAGGTACTGCACCATACGTGTGTAACTTCCTTTTATTGCTGTAGTTGGATTTGCTTGAATCTTGAAGGAAGCACGTGGTTCAATATTTCCATAAGAAGCAATAGACTCTCCACTATTATAAGTTCGCTCTCCGATTACACGCTTGCGAAAGCCAGGCACGGTATCGTTATAGGTGTAAACCTTCCCGGGCCCAAACGAATTAAACAAAGAATAGCGTATACCATAATCAACTGAAATGACAGGAGAGAGTTTTTGTGCGTTGCTGATGTAAACGGATGTCTCCAAATTGTTTTTTCTCTCTAGACTAAAATCGACTGGCTTACCATTATTTACACCACCTGCATCGGCAGGTTTAAACGTGTAATAGATTGCCTCTGCGCCAAAGTTTACTTCGTTGTTGCTATTGATGAAATAGGTAAATTGTGGTTTAAAAATGAAGTTCGAGATAGATGACTTCCACGTAAAAGCATCCTTTTCAGTTAGCCCAAACCGTAGGTTATAGTCATAATCACTATAGACCCCCGTAAAATTTGAAAACAACCGATCATTAAAAATATGATTCCACCTCAGGGTAGCAGTGGCATTGCCCCAGTTAAAACCTTGGCCTCGATCAAACTTAAAATTATCACGACCAAAAAAACCAGAAAGGTAAACGCGGTTTTTTGGATTGATATTGTAATTTGCCTTTAGGGTTATATCATAAAAGTTTAAAGCTCCGCCATCTTGCAAGAGTTTTACAAACGGCCTAGCTAAAATATCAATGTAAGACCGTCTGGCCGCTATAATAAAGGAGGCTTTGTTTTTAATCAAGGGAGCCTCGATAGCAAGTCGGCTAAAAATAGTACCAATCCCACCAGTAACCTCAAGCCTTTTACTGTTACCTTCCTTCATACGCACGTCCAACAAGGATGAAAGCCGTCCTCCATAACGAGCGGGTATTGCACCTTTGTACAATTTCACATCTTTCACCGCATCTGGATTGAAAACAGAAAAGAATCCCAACAAGTGTGATGAATTATAAACGGGTGCTTCATCCAACAATATCAAATTTTGTCCCACGCTCCCACCGCGAACATTATATCCGCTGGCACCTTCACCCACAGTGCTTACACCGGGCAATAGCTGAATGCTCTTGATCAGGTCGGCCTCCCCCAAAAATGCAGGGAGTCTTTGAATGGTTCCAATGTCTAATTTATTTGTACTCATTTCAGTATTCTGTACATTGGCTTGCTCAATCTCTGCTTGAATTACTACTTCTTGCAATTGCTCTGTATCTCCGTTGAGCTCAATATCCACTCGCTCATTTTTGTTCAACACCAAAGACTTTGTAATGGAGGCATAACCAACATAACTATAATGCAGCGTATAACTCGCTGAAGGCAAAGTGATAGAATAAAAACCATACTCATTGGTGATACCACCCGTAGCAGTTTCCTTCACATAAACGGTAGCGCCAATAAGTGTCTCACCGTTGGCTTCATCCTTTATATAGCCACTGACGGTGATCTTCTCCCCTACCTGAGCAGAAACATGGAAAGCGCAAGCCAATATTAAAAACAGAACAAATCTCATAGAAATAATAAATTGAACTTAAAAACTGGAAATGTGAATCAGACTAACGGTTGGCCAATAAAGCCTTGAGAAATAATGGCAGCAGAAAGCTGTAGAATAAATTGTTTTTAGACACTGTTACTTTAACTGACTGCCGCCCTTTCATAGTTCTGAGTTTTTTAATGATTGATTGAAGACATTTAATTTCCGCAAAAGTATCAACCCGGTTCCTCTATTCCGTTAACTTAAGGTAAGAAATGGAAAGTGACTTGAATTTTAATTAGGAGGAACTATCCAAGAGATTCAGTCTAAAAATGTAGATCGATATTAGAGAATTGTATGATTGCTCATTTTGTCATCTTTATATTTTGCCCAGCCATCATATGTCATTTCAAACTTGATTTCACCTTCGCCATGAGTTCCAACTTCCTCCCAACCAGATTTCCGGTAAAAGACTTCTGCTCTTGTTTTCGGTTCAGTTCCAAGCCATACTTTGTTTTTTCTTCGAGCGAAATACCAGTCAAGCATAATGTTGTGCAACCGCCTGCCAATTCCTTGTTTTTCAAATTCTGGTCGTAAAAACAGCGCCCAAATATTACTCTCTCTTAGGTCTACAATTGAAAACCCAACAATTTGATTGTCTATCTCACAAACCCAACCTTTTCCTCTCTCAAACATAAATACCTCGCAGTCATTGTCGGTCACACGGTCAGGATTTGTCAATACGTTTTCGGTAACTGAGTTTCTAACTATTTGAATTTGCTTAATGTCATCTATTTTTGCTTCTCTAATGCTAATCACGGGCGTCCGATTAAATTTTGAATACTGTTGTACGCATTTAACTAAAAAAGGTTAATACAATTTATTATGCCTCGTAGGCTGTAAAATAATACAACCTATTTCCTCGAGCCATTTACTTTAGTTAAAAAATAAAGAGAATGAATTAAAATCGAACGAGGGATCTCGAACGGATTCAAACCATCAGAATCATACATGTTATTGACCAGAAGCGTTAACAGAATGAATAATCGCCAAGGATATTAAAGATTATTTATTTGGATACCCTTAGTATCTTAAAATTATAGCTAATCTCAGCGTAAAACGGAATCGTGGGTTTTGTGCTAAAGTTTTGTGTAACCACACTACCTAGCCTTAATAGAATATCACTTTTTTTAAACGAATAGCCAGCTTGTAGTCCATAACTAAAATTACCTCCAGTGGGTATGTACCAACCATCTTTTACATCAGCATAGTAGTTTTCTCTATATAAATTTGAGTGCTTAAAGTGCGTGACAATTGCTTTGTCAAACCCAACCTCAGCCGCCACAAACCACTTGGGTTTGTAATATCCTGCTATTCCTTTCATCTCACTTCCAAAATTTTGAAGGCGAACCAAAGGGGTTTCATACCTTCTATAAATGCCGTGTATAGAGGCACTGAATTGAAAATGATTAATTTTATATAGCCTGAATTGTGCCCCTATTTTAGTTTTAAAATCTTCTAGTACTTTCTCGCCAGCGGGAATAGAAAAATCCACATTTAATAAAATCGGCATCTTTGATTTTATCTGATAGCCGTAAGATACGCCATAAACAATTGCATAGTCCCAACCGGCATGTGCGCTAACAATATGTTTTTGGTCACTCTTTAAGCTTTCCCAATTTACAGTTTGAGAATAGCTGTTTTTGGTTGAAAGGAAGAAAAATATGAGAATAAGTAAGATGGGTTTTATAAATTTCATGAGAATTATAAGTTGAGGATACATTACTTTATTTCTTTTTTTGTTGGAATGATATTTTTTACTTTAGTGAATTGAGGTAGGCAAGCATAACCGGATAGGTGTTATTCCAACCAATGGGAAACGAAAGCATATCATGGCCGGCACCTTCTGTTTTGAATAACTGCACCGTAGCATAAACAGAAGAAACTTTTTGCGCATGGCTAAGGCCGTAAGCTTTGTTGTTTGCACTATAGATGAATAGTACCTTTGGCGTGTATTTATTAAGGTTGTTTGTCCAATTTGGTTTTTCCTTGTCACCTAATTCCAAATAGGCATTGAATGTAACGGCTCCACTTCGCCAAGCAGGTACCTTACCTTCATTTCCAATTTCACTTGACTCTCCTGATACCTGGAGCATGAGCTTGTAATCCAAGATAGCATGTTCATCTTCCTTGCCAGTAATAAACTGGTCCGCATAAACGGCATCGCTCAATGTTTCGCTAAGAGGTTCAAATTTGCGTGAACGTGATATATAGTCTTCTACATCTTTCCAGATGAGCCCGCCCGGTTCGCCAAGAATAGCACCGCTAATAACAGTTGGATATTGATTGATGTAGGCCGAGGCTAGCATGGCACCCCAGGAGTGCCCTAGAAAAAAAACCTTTTGCGTAGGCGATGTTCTGTAGTAGGAGATTACACCGCTTAAATCATCATACAATACTTGCATGGTATAGTGCGATTTTGGAAATCGCTGAGATAAACCCGCACCCCGTTGATCATAAAAAACCACTCTATACCCTTGGTTAGTAAATTCTTTGCAATTCAATAAGTAGCGATAATCGGCTCCCGGCCCACCATGAAGCACCACAATCATTGGCCCAGCTGGCGGGCCAAAAGCTTCTGCATGTAAAAGAGCATTATTTATTTTGATAGCGGGTATTGAAGGATCTTGGTCAGCTGTTTTAGGTACCAAGTTGCCTGATTCATTTATCCGCAACTCTGTATCGCATCCCCCAGATAAAACTGTAGTAAAAATGGTAAAAGCCAGAAGATAATTCCGTTTCATAATTTAAATTTAAAATTTCGGCAAAGATGGCCAAGTCAGCGTGCTTGTTCGCCCCACCATGAAGGATGGCACCTGAAGGCAGTCAATTTTTTTAAAGAAAGTCAGAGATAATGGCATTTTTCATCTAGGCTGATGCTTACGCAAAAAAAAATTAAAAGAAATTAAAATCGAACCAGCTTATAGGATAGCTCCTGGTGACCATTACGACACCATCCGCTACCGACAATAAACCTATTCTTGAAAAGATATCTGAGTTTTTTTCAAATATTCGGAAGGAGAAAGTCCGGTTGCGCTTTTAAAATTCCGGTTGAATGAAGTCTTGGAATTAAACCCACAATCAAGCGCCAGAGCCAACAACGTAAATTTTTCACTTTCTGGTTGAGTAACCAAATGTTTGAACTCCTCTATGCGTAAGGTATTGATGTAATCAAAAAATGTCTTCCCTTCAAAGGTGTTTATTACTTGTGAAAGATTATTAGGATGAACAGAGAGCGTTTTAGCCAACTCTGTCAAGCTAAGTTCAGGATTGATGTAGGGTCTATTTTTCCTTACTAACTCAATGAGGGCACTATGTATTCGCAGAGCTGATTCTTCTGTCAAACTTGAACGTTGGTATTTTGCGTTGGCGGTCGAGTCGCTTTTATTAGTAACTATATCGCTTAAAGGAACTGGCACATTTGAGGTTGGTAATACAGATTCTTCTATTATCTCTGATACATTGGTGAAATAATCCCTGTAAGGCGGATATAGTTGCGTAAATATTCCCATTTGCTTGATTCCGAAGTAGCCCAAAAAAAATACAAATACAACAACCGCGTTAAAAATCAAAAAATCATTACCAACAAATACAAATAGCCAAATAATGCCGATACTATAGATCAAATAGCGCAACCAAGCCAAGTTGATTTTCCCTATGGATGAAAATTGATCTTCTATTGTCCGTTTGTGTCTGTTTAATAGCCAAAGCGAAAGCGCCACATAAACAACCCCTGAAATCATGATCGATACGATCATGATTGTCAACTTGGTTTCATAGCCTAGGCCTTGATTTTTAAAAATCACAATCTTTTCTGACGATGGCAATAAATAGAATGGGAGGAAAAGAAAAAAAAGTAACAAAAAAGGTATAAAGTGTGCTGCCTTATATTTAAACCCTACGTTTTTATTTGTAAGAGCCGCTGTATATAAAAACAGAAA
>Ga0209591_10005491_pt1 | contig 14140 bp, 14 predicted proteins | sample MAT01_FD_187207 | JGI IMG/M metagenome (GOLD analysis project Ga0209591, IMG submission 187207) | Freshwater microbial communities from Lake Fryxell liftoff mats and glacier meltwater in Antarctica - MAT-01 (SPAdes) (version 2) | ecosystem: Environmental > Aquatic > Freshwater > Ice > Liftoff... | reverse complement strand
GTAGGAGTCTGGGCCGTGTCTCAGTCCCAGTGTGGCTGGTCGTCCTCTCAGACCAGCTACAGATCGTCGGCTTGGTAGGCTTTTACCCCACCAACAACCTAATCTGACATCGGCCGCTCCAATAGCGCAAGGTCTTGCGATCCCCTGCTTTCACCCGTAGGTCGTATGCGGTATTAATCCGGCTTTCGCCGGGCTATCCCCCACTACTGGGCACGTTCCGATGTATTACTCACCCGTTCGCCACTCGTCGCCAGGTTGCCCCGCGTTACCGTTCGACTTGCATGTGTAAGGCATGCCGCCAGCGTTCAATCTGAGCCAGGATCAAACTCTTCAGTTCGATCTTGATTTGCTCTAAAGAATCGAAGTGAACTTCACTTCAAATTTCTGTTGAGCGTTTAAGGTCATGAGACCTGAACTCTGTGTTGCCACAGTGTTCTGGCACTCGCCTTCAAACGCCCACGCTTATCGGCTGTTGATTGTTAAAGAGCATCGCTGAAAATCTTGCCTTTCAGCGCCGCCGACCAGTGATCAGCGAAGACCAAGATTCTGACATTTTTTTCAAATCACTGTCAAGCACTCGGGCTTTCTGCGATTCGGTTTTTTGCTTTGCTTTCCGCTGAACTTGTTGTTTGCGAAGAGCTGCTTGGCACCGAATAGCGCAGCCCTCGACTGTAGCACAAACTTTTTCTGATGTGCAACTGTCAACCAGCAGTTTTGCTGATGCCGCAAGAACGGCGGGGCCTCAAGCCCCGCCGTGCACGGCCAGCGCGAGCAGCAAAGATGCCGCCGGGTCGTCCGAAGCCAGTACATCGCGGACGACACCCGCCAACACCCGCGTATCAGCCCTCAGCACCCGCTGCTTGATCGAGGCAATGCGGGCGGGGTGCATCGAGAAGCTGCGCAATCCCATCCCCAGCAACAGCTCGGTGAAGGCCGCATCGCCGGCCATTTCACCGCACACCGACACCGGTTTGCCAAGCCTGTTGGCCGTGGCGATCGAATGCTGCAGAAGCTGCAGCACGGCCGGGTGCCAGGGGTCAAACAGATGGGCCACGGCTTCGTCGGCTCTGTCGATGGCCAGCGTGTACTGGATCAGGTCGTTGGTGCCTATCGACACGAAGTCGAACTGCTGCAGAAAACGATCGATCATGATGGCCGCCGCAGGCACCTCGATCATGGCCCCCACCTGCACCCGCGTGAAGGCGCGGCCCGCCTCTTCCAACTGGTGCTGGGCGCGCGCCATGGCTTCGAAGATGAGCTTGATCTCGCCCAGGTGCGTCACCATGGGCACCAGGATGCGCACCTGGCCGAAGGCGCTGGCGCGCAGGATGGCTCTCAACTGCTGGCGGAACATGCCCGGCTCCGCCAAGCTCCAGCGGATGGCCCGCAGGCCCAGCGCCGGGTTCAATCCGTGTTCGTGGCGCAACTCCTGCGCGCTCATGCGCTCCAAGGGCTTGTCGGCGCCAATGTCAACTGTGCGGATGGTCACTGGCAGGCCCTGCATGGCCAGCACGGCGTCTTTGTAAGCCTCGAACTGCTCGTCCTCCCCAGGCACGTCGCCTTCGCGGTTCATGAAGAGGAATTCGCTGCGGAACAAGCCGACGCCCACGGCGCCCGCCTCCAGCGCCCCCGGTCCGTCGCCGGGCAACTCGATATTGGCCAGCAGTTCGACGGGCTGACCGTCCAGCGTCACAGCCGGGGTGTGGCGCAAGCGGTTGAGCCGGGCCCGTTCGAGTTCGCTCTGGCGCTGACGGAAGCGGTACTCCTCCAGCACGATGGGGGACGGGTTGACCAGCACCAGACCCGCATCGCCGTCGATGATCACCCAATCGTCCTGACGGATCAGGCGACTGGCCTCGCGCGCACCCACGACTGCCGGAATGTCCATGCTGCGCGCCACGATGGCCGTGTGCGAGGTGCGACCGCCGACATCGGTCACGAAGCCGGTGAACACGCTGCGCTTGAACTGCATCATGTCGGCCGGGGCCACATCGCTGGCGACCAGGACCAGGGGATCCTCACCAGCAAAGTCACGGGCCTGCTTCTGCAGGCCGGGTGCCAGCGACGAAGGGCTGGGCGATGAGCCGCCCATCACACGCAACAAGCGCTCGACCACCTGCTCGACATCAGCCTTGCGCTCTCGCAGGTAGGCGTCCTCCATCTCGTCGAACTGGCGCGCCAGGACCTCGAGCTGCGCGGACAAGGCCCATTCAGCGTTGTAGTGGCGCTCGCTGATCCAGACCTTCGTGGCGTCGCTCAGCGTCTCGTCGTGCAAGAGCATCAGGTGCACGTCCAGCAAGGCAGCCAGCTCGTGCGGCGCTTCGGCTGGCAACTCGCGCTTGAGCAGTTCCAGTTCGCCAGCCACCACGTCCCGGGCGTCGCGCAGTCGGTCGATTTCTTGCGGCACCTGATCGACGGCCACGAAGTAGTGCGCGACGTCCACGCGACTGGATGCCACCAGCACCGCGCGTCCGATGGCCACGCCGCGCGAAACCGGGATGCCGAAGACCTGGATGCTCACGGCGGGGTGCCTTCCGGCAAGGCGTTGCGGGCCATCACGCGCCCTCGCCGAACTTGCTTTCGATGAGCGTCCGCAAGGCCGCCATCGCGGCCTGTTCGTCGGCACCATCGATCTCGATTTCGATCTCGCTGCCCAGACCGGCTGCCAGCATCATCACACCCATGATGCTCTTGGCGTTGACGCGCCGGTTGTTGCGGCTGAGGTGAATTTCGCTGGTATGGCTACCCGCCAGCTTGGTGAGCTTGGCCGAGGCACGGGCGTGCAGGCCGAGTTTATTGCTGATCGTGATGTTGGACTTGATCATGACTGGCGGATGAAGGCGCCTGGTTCTGGCGCTTGGGCACGCTCACGTGCATGACGCCCTGGGTGGCGCCCACCGCCGCGCGGCTGACCAAGTCGTCCAGCGGGTTGTCGCGGTAACACAGCGTGCGCCACAGCATGGGCACGTTGACGCCGGCCACCACCCGCGATCGCACACCGTCCGCGGTGGCCAGGGCCGCATTGCAGGGCGTGGCGCCAAACACATCGACCAGGATCAGCACGTCTTGGCCTGGCTGTTGGGCCAGCGCCTGACGCAGCTTGGCCTGCACCTCTTCGATGCCGGCACCGGGCGGCACGTCCACGGCCGTCAGGCCGCCTCCACAATCAGGGTACACATGCTGCGCCACCTGCTGCAGCGCGCTGGCCAGCGGGGCGTGGGCGACGATCAGGATGCGGGCCATCGGAGCGACTGTGGAGCGACTGTGGTGCGACTGTGGTGCGACTCTGGCGCGATTATGGGTTTGCCGCCGGGCGACGGTGCAGGAACCACAGATACGACAAGGTGCTGCACAGACCCAGCATGGCAAAAGCCGCGCGGAAGGCATCAACCTCGGCCCATCCTGCCGTGCGCAGCGCATCGATCAGCAGGCCGATGCCCCATTGCACACAGAACACGCCGCTGAAGATCACCAGGTTGAAGGCCGACAGCGCCCGCCCGGCCTGTGCCGAAGGGAAAGCCGCGCCCACGGCCGGCTGACTGACCGACACAAAAGTGCAAGCCACGCACCACAGGGCCCAATGCCCGGCCGACGCCGCTGGCCCCAAGCCCACATTGACAAAGGTCAGCAGCAGCGCCAACGGCACGCCCCAGGCGATGAGCCGCGGGGCATCAAGACCGCGCCGCACCAGGCGCGGCATCAGCGCGCCCCAGCTCAGGAAAGCCAGCAGCATGGCCAGATTGATGGCAAACAAGCCTTGTGCGGCGCCTGCGGCACTCTGGCCGGCAACACGGGTCAGCCAAGGCCCGGCCCACAGCGACTGCACGGCGATCATGCCGCCGTAGAGAAAGAAGCCCAGCGGCGCCATGCGCAAGAACATGGGATGGCGCGCGATGTCCAGATAGCGCGTCGTGGTGTCGGCCGTGCCTGCGGCAGCGGGTCGATCGGGCGGCACCAGCCAGGCGATGATCCCCATGCCCAACATCAGCAGGCCCGCCACGGCCCAGAACAGGCCTCGCCAGCCGGTATGCGGCAGCAACCATTGAACCGGCAGGGTCGATGCCAGCATGCCCAGCGAGCCGGTCATCAGCATCCAGGAATTGGCGCGCAGTTGCGCCGCAGGCGACAGGATGCTCCGGTACAGCGTGAGCGGCGCCATCAGGCAGGCGCCCACGCCCGCACCGATCAGCACCCGCGCGGCGGTCAAGGCGACGAGGCCCGGCGAGAGCGCAAAGGCCACGCAGCCCAGCACGGCCAGGCTCAGCAGCACCAGCAGTGAGCGGCGCGGGCCGAAGCGGTCCAGTGCCCGGCCCAGCGGCAACTGCATGCTGGCAAACCCCAGGAAGTAGGCGCCGGCCAGCAGGCCGAGATCGGCTGCGCCCAAGCCCAGTTCGGCGCTGAATACAGGCGCCAGCGTGGCCGTCACCGCGCGCAGCAGGGCCGAAAGAAAGTAAGTGAAAGCAAACGCGAAGAAGATCAGCGCGGCCTTGCTGTGCGTCACGGTCATGAAGGGAATCGCAGGCCGCTGAAAAAGGTCTGCGCCGGCTCTTCAGCCACCTGGTCGCCCAGCACGGTGGCCTGGAACACGGTGGTGCCGTGGACAAAGACGGCCAGGTGCATCTGAACGCGCTGGCCATCGGGCAAGGCGCCTTGCAGACGGCTGCGCCGGCTGGCCGGGTTGGGCGTCGAACCCGGCACTTGCAGCGCCGTGCCCTCGGTTGCAGCGGCGCCGATGTTGCCGGCAGCCGATGCGCTGAGCTCGGTCAGGGCCTGCTGGACTCGCACCGGGTCGGCCATGTCGGCATGGGCCAGCGCCCAGGTCAGACCGCCGGCTGTGCAGGCGTGCAGCAACAGCCGAACACGCTCGCCCGCCAGCTGGACGCGCCTTTCCTGGACCTGGGGCTTGCACGGGAACAGGCCTTGCACCCGGGTGTCGGCGGGCCGCACATCGCGCCAGTCCAGGACCGGCGAGCATCCTTGCAGCAGGGTCCAGGCGCAGGCGCTGATCAAGAAAAACAGACGCAAAAGCAACGGCTCTTCAAGGGGCGGGTCGAACACGGAACTCAAGGACATCGCGTGATTATCCCGTGGGCTGCCGGACAATCGGCCGCATGAGCACGCCCGAGCAGGTTTCCACTCCCTTGACCCCAGGTGCGCTGGACGGCGTGCGCGTGCTGGACCTGTCGCGTGTGTTGGCCGGCCCCTGGTGCACACAGACCCTGGCCGACCTGGGCGCAGAGGTCATCAAGATCGAACGCCCTGCAGGCGGCGGCCACCCGGGTGGCGACGACACCCGCGGCTGGGGCCCGCCGTTCCTGAAAGACCACGAAGGCCAGGACACTGCTGAAGCCGCCTACTTCCTGGGCGCGAACCGCAACAAACGATCGGTGACCATCGACATTTCACGGGCCGAAGGGCAGGCCCTGGTGATGAAGCTGGCCGCCACCTGCGATGTGATGGTCGAAAACTTCAAGGTCGGCGACATGGCCCGCTACGGCCTGGATGCGGTCTCGATGTGCGCGCAGTTTCCGCGCCTGGTTTACTGCTCGATCACCGGTTTCGGCCAGACCGGCCCTTACCGCGACCGCGCCGGCTACGACTACGCCGTGCAAGGCATGGGCGGCCTGATGAGCGTGACTGGCGAGCGCGACGACCTGCCCGGCGGCGGGCCGCAAAAAGTGGGCGTGGCGGTGGCTGACCTTTTCACCGGCATGTACGCCACGGTGGCCATCCTGGCCGCGCTGCGCCATCGCGACGCCACGGGTCAGGGCCAGGCCATCGACATGGCGCTGCTGGACACGCAGGTTGCGATGCTGGCCAACCTGGGCGCCAACTACCTGGTCACGAAAAAAGCACCTCGACGTGCCGGCAATGCCCACCAGAACATCGTGCCGTACCAGGTGTTCGAAGTGGCTGACGGCCACCTGATCCTGGCCGTGGGCAACGACGGCCAGTTCGAACGTTTTTGCGCCGTGGCCGGCTGTGCCGAACTGGCACATGACGCCCGATTTGCCGTCAATGCCAATCGTGTGCGCAACCGCGACACCCTGGTGCCGCTGCTGGCCCGGCACATGCAAAGACGCCCACGGGCCGACTGGCTGGCCGCGCTTGAAGCAGCCAAGGTGCCCTGCGGCCCCATCAACGACCTGGCCGATGTGTTTGCCGATCCGCAGGTGCGCCAGCGCGCCATGACGGTGGCCGTGCCGCACCCGCTGACCGACACGCTGGAACTGGTGGCCAGCCCCATGAAGTTGTCGCAAACCCCGGTGCAACTGCGCCGCCCGCCACCGCTGCTGGGGCAGCACACCGACCAGGTCCTGGCTGAACTGGGGATCGGGCCGCCCGAACTGGCGCGGCTGCGGACCAGCGGTGTGCTGGGCCATGAGCCATGAACGGACAAATGCACGACAGGCGGGTCAAGGCACGGCTTCTTCTTGTCACACCCCATGCTTGTAGGGTAGATATTCGGGCTGGGAGCGCGGAGCCTCGGGTTTCCATGGGGCCTGACACCCGGCGGCTGTTGCCCCTTGAACCGTGCGCGGCTGCGCACCTTGTGCATGATGTGGATCTGGAGTGACCGTGCCAGCCAGCGATGACGGAGCGAACAACCATGGACCTGCGTGACCTGCCCGGCGCCCCCCCAGCCGGCCGCCGGGTAGCCGAGCCTGTGGATCCCCAGGCCCTGGTGGCGCAGCTGGGCAGCGAGGTCGCGACCCACCTGTCGTCGGCACTGGAGCGTGTGACCACGCTCACGGCCACCGGCAAGATCGACCGCGCGGGCCTGCGCGCGCTGCGCGACGAGATCGACCGCGCCCGGCGCGCCGGCATCATGGGCCAGCAGGTGGTGCGACTGGGCAACGGCCGCATCCAGCTGGCCAATGAACGTCTGGACCTGACCAGCCTGCTGCGGGAAGCGCTGCGCCAGCGTGGCCGCGAAATCGACGCCCGCGGCATCGAGGTGCGCCAGGTGTTTGCTGCCGCCGAAGTCATGGGCGACACGACGCTGCTGTTTTCGCTGCTGCAGACCACGCTGGAGTGGTGCTTCGAACACGCCGTGTCGCGCATCGATCTGACCGTGGCCATCCAGAACTGGCCGGCACATGCCTGCCTGACCGTGGCCTACGCCTACCTGCAGCCCGACGAAGTGGACGGCGAAAGCGGGCGCGCCACTTCTGTCGAAGCGCCCCGGCTGAACACCATGTCCTGGCGCCTGCTGCAACAAACCGCCGGTGTGCTGGGCTTGTTGGTGCAGCGCAAAGACCTGCCCGGCAAGACCGAGCTCAAGCTCGAGTTCCCGCAGACCCTGGCGCCGCGCCTGGCTTCGGCGCAGCAGGCCGAAACACAGGTGGTTGAATCGCAAGCCCACAATTCGCAGCCCCTGGCCGGCCGCCACGTCATGGTGCTGGCGGCGCGGCGCGAGGTGCGCAACGTGGTGCGAGCCGCGCTGCGACCGATGGGCCTGATGGTCGACTTCGTGACCTCGGTCGAAGAAGCGCAGCAGCTGTGTGCCGACGGCCTGCCGCACGCCATGATCTACGAAGCCGCCATCGCCGGCGAACACTTCGAGCGCCTGCGCAACGAGATGCTGGCCGAGGTGCCGACACTGGTCTTCGTGCGCATCGCCGAACAAGGCAAGGCCTTCGAGGTGCTGAACCTGGGTGGCCGACAGTTGGCCAGCGTGGGCCGAGACGCCATCATGTCGGCGCTGCCCGAGGCACTGACCTTCGAGCTGTCACGCGCCGAAGAAGCTGCGGCGCGCGGCCGCTGAGACGCAGCCGCGCCGCGCTCGCCGGGACTACCGGCCGAACACCTTCCTAAGGATCGCACTGCCCGTTTTCACTGGATCGGCTCGGATCTTCTTTTCTTCTTCGCCGATCATCAGGAACAGGCCGTCCAAAGCCTTGCGAGTGACGTACCGCTGCACGTTGGCGTCTTCGCCCCTCACCAGCCCAAGCCCCGCAGCCTTGCCCGCCACCGCGTTGTAGCGGGCCGCCAGCGACACCTTTTCGGTGGCCTGGGTGACGATGGGCAGAAACTTCTCACCCAGCGGCGATCGGGTCTTGCCGGCAAAGAAGTCGGTGACCGACGTGCTGCTGCCACGCACGATCTTCAGCGCGTCTTCCACGCTCAGGGCCTTGACGGTGCTCACGAACAGCGGTCTGGCCATCGGCACGGCGGCTTCGGCGGCACGGTTCATCGCCGTCACCAGTTCATCCACCTTCTTGCCCTGCCCCAGGCGGCGCATCAGCTTTGCCGCGTCTTCCAGCTGCCCCGGCAGCGGGATGCGCACCAGCGGGTTGCCCAGAAAACCATCGGACTGGCCCAGCAGGCTCACCGCAGCCAGGGCGCCACGTTCCAGCGCCGCGCGCACGCCGGCGGCGGCATCGCCTTCACTCAACGCGGCCTCGGCCAGCCCTGGCAACAGGGGCACTGAAAGGGCTGCCGTAAACTCTCGTCGTCTCATGAAGGTCCGTCTCCCATGTCTTCGCTGACCCATCTTGCGCTGCGCCGCGCGGTCCTGGCAATGGCCTTGGGTCTGGTCGGTCTTGCATTGACGGCTTGTGGCGGCCGTGACCCCGCGCCCAGCTTCGGCTACACGCTGCTGGACGGCAAGAAGGCATCAACCGACACCATGCGTGGCAAGGTGCTGCTGGTGAACTTCTGGGCCACCAGCTGCGTCACCTGCGTCAAAGAGATGCCGCAGCTCGTGGCCACGCACCGCAAGTTCCAGCCGCGCGGCTTCGAGACCCTGGCCGTGGCCATGAGCTACGACCCGCCGGCCTTCGTGGCCAACTTCGCACAGAGCCGGCAGCTGCCCTTCGGCGTGGTGATCGACAACACCGGCGCCATCGCCAGCGCCTTCGCGGACGTGCGGCTGACGCCCACCACTTACCTCATCGACAAACGTGGCGCCATCGTCAAGCGTTATGTGGGCGAACCCGACTTCGCCGAGCTGCACGCCCTGGTTGAAAAGCTGCTGGCCGAAACCTGACGACCGAAGATGAGCGTGCGCCCATGATCGGCCGCATCTCCGGCACCCTGGCCGACAAACAGCCGCCGCAAGTGCTGGTGGATGTGGGCGGCGTCGGCTACGAGCTGGACGTGCCGATGAGCACTTTTTTCAACCTGCCCGCCCTGGGCGAACGTGTGGTGCTGCTGACGCACTTCGTGGTGCGAGAAGACGCCCAGATCCTGTTCGGCTTTCTCACCGCGGCCGAGCGCGCCACCTTCAAGGAACTGGTCAAGATCAGCGGCGTGGGCCCGCGCACGGCGCTGTCCATCCTGTCGGGGCTGAGCGTGGGCGAACTGGCCGCCATCGTGAGCCGGCAAGACGCTGCGCGTCTGGTCAAGGTGCCCGGCATCGGCAAGAAGACCGCCGAGCGCCTGCTGCTGGAACTGAAAGGCAAGCTGGGCGCCGACCTGTCTTTGCCGTCCTCAGGGCCGGCGCTCAGCGACGCGCAGGCCGACATTGCACAAGCGCTGCAGTCGCTGGGCTACAGCGAACGCGAAGCGCAGGCCGCGCTGAAGGCGCTGCCGTCCGACGTGGGCGTGAGCGACGGCATCAAGCTGGCCCTGAAGGCTTTGAACCGCTAGGAGCGTGGTCCACCCGCCCTGCATCTGCGGACACCGTTGCTGCGTAGACAGGAAGCCAGCACCATGAACAGCCCGCCGCGCCGCCATCGACAGGCCCCGACCTTGGGGCTGCTTCGCGTACTGGCGTGTTACCTGTGCGTGATCCTGCTGCTGCAGGGCGTGACGGCGGCCTTTGCGCTGGGTGCGGGTCCGCTGCACCGCCACCAACAAACACCCGCGATGGCGCCACTGGCCTTTTCGCACCACGGCCATGCGCACACCGCCGGAGAGCGCCACCACCACGACGCAGTTGACGTCAGCGTGGTGAGCGACGCCAACCTGGCGGCGGCGCTGGACGAAGCCGCGCTCGCGCTGGCGGCTGCGCTGGCGCTGCTGGCCATCGACACACCTCGCCAGCGGCACGACAACCGGCGCCACATCTGGCGCGCTCGACCGGCCTGGTACTGCAGCCTGGCCTGGCACCGGCTGCTGTTCAGGCCACCGCGCATCGCCTGAGCGCGTTGTTTCGCCTGGCGGTCAAGCCCTCGCACCTGCGTCGGCTCACCGCGCGCCCGGCCGCCCTGCGTGGCCAGGCAGCCCATGCCTTGAACCAGGAACTCACCATGCATCCCAAAACTTGGGGCGCGGCCACCGCCGCTGCCCTGCTGGCCGCCGTGCCAGTGCCATCCACTGCCCAGCCGCAAGCGGCGGCGGCTGCCAGCGAAGCTGCACAAACCGTCACCATCCAGGGCCACTACGACAACGCCGTGGGTACTTCCGACGCCGCCTCTCAGGGTGTCATCGGCGCCGCGCTCTTGAAGAGCCGCCCTGCCCTGCGCCCCGGTGAGGTGCTGGAATTTGTGCCCGGTGTCATCGTCACCCAGCACTCGGGCGACGGCAAAGCCAACCAGTATTTCCTGCGCGGCTTCAACCTCGACCACGGCACCGACTTCGCCACACGCGTCAATGGCATGCCGGTGAACATGCCCAGCCACGGCCACGGCCAGGGCTACACCGACCTGAACTTCCTGCTGCCCGAACTGGTGCAGCGCATCGAATACCGCAAGGGCCCCTACTTCGCCAAGAGCGGCGACTTTGCATCCGCCGGCGCCGCCGACATCGGCTACCGCACACGGCTGGACGACAACTTCGGCCAGGTCTCGCTGGGCGAAGACGGCTATCGGCGCGGCGTGGCGGGCGCGTCCTTGGATCTGACCTCCGGCCTGACGGTGCTGGGCGCCTTTGAAGCGATGCACAGCGACGGCCCGTGGGCGGTGCCCGAGCGCCTGCGCAAGACCAACGGCGTGTTCACCCTCAGCGGCGGCACGGCGGCACAAGGCTTCAGCGTCAGCGCCATGGACTACCGCGCGCGCTGGACAGCCACCGACCAGATCCCGCAGCGCCTGATCGACGCCGGCAGCTACCTGGGCCAGCCTTTCGACCGCTTCGACACGCTGGACCCCAGCACCGGTGGCGACACCTCGCGCAGCAGCCTGTCGGGCGAGTGGCGGCGCACCGGCAGTGACAGCAGCCGCAGCAAGGTCAGCGCCTACGCGATGCGCTACCGCCTGGACCTGAACAGCAACTTCACCTATGCGCTGGAGCGGCCAATCGACGGCGACCAGTTCAAGCAGACCGACGCGCGCACGGTGCTGGGCAGCGACGCCAGCCATGCTTTCGCCCACCGCCTGGGCGGTGTGGCGGCCAGCAGCGAGGTGGGCGCATCGCTGCGCCACGACCGCATCCGCGTCGGCCTTTACGACACCGTGGCGCGGCAGATCATCGGCGTGACACGAGAGGACCGTGTGCAGCAGTCGCTGCTGGGCCTGTACGGCCAGACTGCGATGCAGTTGACACCCAAGCTGCGCACCGTGCTGGGCCTGCGCGCCGACCACGTGCGGTCCACCGTCGACGCTTTGTCGCTGCCAGCCAATGGCGGGCGCTCCAACGACACGCAGGTGTCGCCCAAATTCAGCCTGGTCGCCGGCCCGTGGGCCAAGACCGAGTTCTTCTTCAACGCCGGGCGCGGACTGCACAGCAACGACGCGCGCGGCACCACGGCCGCACAAGACCCGCGGGGTGGCGGGCCCGTGGACAAGGTGCCGCCGCTGGTCTCGCAACACGGCATGGAACTGGGCGCGCGCACCGAAGTGCTGCCGGGCCTGCAAAGTTCGCTGGCGCTTTGGCAGCTGAAGTCGGACTCTGAACTGGTCTACGTGGGCGACGCCGGCGCCACCGAAGCCAGCGCCGCCAGCAAGCGCCGCGGCGTGGAGTGGAACAACCGCTGGGTGCCGGTGCCCTGGTTCCTGCTGGACGCCGACTTCGCCTGGACGCATGCCCGCTTCGACAACGGAGACCGTATCCCCAACAGCGTGGACCGTGTGGCATCCGTCGCCGCGACGTTGCGCGAACTGGGGCCGTGGAGCGCCAGCCTGCAGTGGCGCTACCTGGGCAGCGGCCCGCTGATCGAGGACAACAGCGTGCGGTCCTTGTCATCGCTGACCACCAACCTGCGTGTCAGCCGCAAGCTGGGCAACAAGGCCGAAGTCACGCTGGACGTCTTCAACCTGGCCGACCGCAAGGTCAGCGACATCCAGTACTTCTATGAGTCGCAACTGCCCGGTGAAGCGGCGGCGGTGGAAGACCGGCATGTGCACCCAGCAGAGCCACGCAGCGTGCGGGTGACCTTGCGCATTGACTTCTGAAACTGACCTGGTTGCAGCGGGGCACCGGACCCGCTGCAGGCTTCAGCGTTTGTGCATCGGCGCGGCGGTGGCGTTCAAGGCGCGAACCGGCGCCTTGATCTCCACCATCTCGCGCTTCTTGTCCGCCCCTTCGATCACCAGCGTCACCGGCACCGTGTCACCGGCCTTCATCTGCTGCTTCAGGTCCAGCAACATGAGGTGGTAGCCACCCGGCTTGAGCTCGACAACCTTGCCGGCTGGCAAGTCCAGGCCGTTGGGCAGCGCACGCATCTTCATCACGTCACCGTCCATGGCCATTTCGTGGATCTCGACCACACCCGCCACCGGCGATGTGGCCGACACCAGGCGGCCGCCTTTGGCGGAGGTGATGCGGGCGAACAGCCCGCTGGCCTTCTGCTGCGCCACGGTGCCCCGCACCCAGGGGTCGGACACGGTGGTCTGGGCCGCACTGAGGCTGCTGGCCAAGGCCATCGGTGCGAACACTGCAAAGGGCAGGACGAAGGAGATCCAAGTTTTCATGCGGTGGCTCTGCAGCAGCAAGCTTCCAAGTTCGATGTGCACCAGTGTAGGTGCACCGATAATGCTGTATGGCCATCCAGACCGACAACTTCGGGCCCGCGCGCAGCGACACAAAGCTGGGCGACCTGCCGCGTGTGGTGAGCGCCGCGCCCGCGTCGCCCAACGAAGAAGCCATCGAACGTGCGCTGCGCCCCAAGGGCCTGGCCGAGTACGTGGGCCAGGTCAAGGCGCGTGAACAGCTCGAGATCTTCATCCACGCCGCCCGCGGCCGCGCCGAAGCGCTGGACCACGTGCTCTTGTTCGGCCCGCCGGGCCTGGGCAAGACCACGCTGGCGCACATCGTGGCCTTCGAGCTGGGCGTGAACCTGCGCCAGACCAGCGGGCCGGTGCTGGAAAAGCCCAAGGACCTGGCGGCCATCCTGACCAATCTCGAGAAGAACGATGTGCTCTTCATCGACGAGATCCATCGCCTGTCGCCAGTGGTCGAAGAAATCCTCTACCCGGCGCTGGAGGACTACCAGATCGACATCATGATCGGCGAAGGCCCGGCCGCGCGAAGCATCAAGCTGGACCTGCAGCCTTTCACGCTGGTGGGCGCCACCACCCGCGCCGGCATGTTGACCAACCCGCTGCGCGACCGCTTCGGCATCGTGGCGCGGCTGGAGTTCTACACGGCCGAAGAACTGTCGCGCATCGTCACCCGGTCGGCGGGCCTGCTGAAGGTGCCCATCGACAGCGCCGGCAGCCTGGAAATCGCGCGCCGCAGCCGCGGCACGCCACGCATCGCCAACCGGCTGCTGCGACGCGTGCGCGACTACGCGCAGGTCAAGGGCGACGGCCGCATCGACAACGCGCTGGCCGACAAGGCGCTGAAGATGCTGGACGTCGACCCGCTGGGCTTTGACGTCATGGACCGCAAGCTGCTGGAAGCCGTGATCCACCGCTTCGGCGGCGGCCCGGTGGGGCTGGACAACGTGGCAGCGGCCATCGGCGAAGAAAGCGGCACCATCGAAGACGTGATCGAGCCCTACCTCATCCAGCAGGGCTACCTGCAGCGCACACCGCGCGGGCGCATCGCCACGGCAGCGGCCTGGCGCCATCTGGGACTGGTGCAACCGCAACGGCCAGCAGACGATCTGTTCGAGGGCTGAGCCCGCACATGAGGGTCCGGAAGGACCCGAGTGGCTGGCGAGGGCCCGAACGCGATTTCACGCGTGAGGGCTGAGCCCGCACATGAGGGTCCGGAAGGACCCGAGTGGCTGGCGAGGGCCCGAACGCGATTTCACGCGTGAGGGCTGAGCCCGCACATGAGGGTCCGGAAGGACCCGAGTGGCTGGCGAGGG
>Ga0209591_10005485_pt1 | contig 14151 bp, 12 predicted proteins | sample MAT01_FD_187207 | JGI IMG/M metagenome (GOLD analysis project Ga0209591, IMG submission 187207) | Freshwater microbial communities from Lake Fryxell liftoff mats and glacier meltwater in Antarctica - MAT-01 (SPAdes) (version 2) | ecosystem: Environmental > Aquatic > Freshwater > Ice > Liftoff... | reverse complement strand
AACCTCGATGGCGCGCTTGTGGTCGGCATTGAGGTAGTCCGACTTTGCCAGCGGCGGGAACACATTCGGAATGCCGAGGCCGTCGCCCTGATGGCAAGTGGAACATGTTCCTGCGAACAAAGCCTCGCCGGCCTTGACCTGCTGCTCCAGCGTGAGCGTGCCGCTGGCCGTCGCTGCAGCGGCAGCGGCGACCGGCGCCGCACTGGCCGCCTTGTCACCCAGGTAAATGCTGTCGACTTCTTTGCCCGAATACACGGCGAGGTTGTCAGGTCCTTCGTACTTGATCATGCCCAGCGCGCCCTTATTGAAGGCGCGGAAAATCGAGTGGTCGACGATCACGCCGGTACCGGGTACTTCTGCATGAAACTCAACGATTGAGGAGCCGCCTGCTGGCACCAAAGTGGTCTGCACGTTTTCCTGATAGCGGCTGCCGCCTTCGGTGTAAACCCGGTCGAAGATCTCGCCGATGACATGGAAGCTCGACACCAAGTTCGGGCCGCCGTTGCCAACAAACAGGCGCACCGTCTCGCCGACCTTGGCCTTGAGTGCGTTGTCACCCAGCAGCGCGCTCTCGGAGCCGTTGAACAGCACGTAAGTGGCGTTTTCATCAATGGCCTTCTGCATGTCGAACGGCTGCACGCCTTTCTCGCGATACCGGCCGACTGTGTAGAAATCGCCCTGCATCACGTAGTACTCGCGATCAACCTTCGGCAGGCCCTGCGGTGGCTCCACCAGGATCAGGCCATACATGCCGTTGGCCACATGCATGCCCACCGGCGCGGTGGCGCAGTGGTAAACGTAAAGGCCGGCATTGAGTGCTCTGAATGTGAACTGCGAACTGTGGCCCGGCGCGGTAAAACTGGACGCAGCGCCACCGCCGGGACCGGTCACTGCGTGCAGGTCGATGTTGTGCGGCATCTTGGAATCGGGATGATTGTTCAGGTGGAACTCCACCGTGTCGCCCTGGCGGATGCGGATAAAGCTGCCGGGCACGGTGCCACCGAAGGTCCAGAACGTGTACTTCACGCCTTCGGAGATTTCCTTTTCAACTTCGCGCACTTCCAGGTTGACGATGACCTTGGCCGGCTGACTGCGGCCGGTGGGCGGCGGCACCATCGGCGGACTGGTGAGCACAGCATTGATCGGCTCGCCAACCGGCGGCCCGAAATCGCCCTTGGCCGAGCCCCCGGTATCTTCGGGTAGGGGCGGCCCTGCTGCGGTTGTCGTTACGCTGTCCTGGCTGCAGCCGGTCGTGGTGAACAGCAAAGCGGTGATCAGCAAAGAAAGGAGTGAAATTTTCATGTGGGCCCCAGCGTGGACGGAATGCTCTGTTAGTACGGTGCGCTTGCAAACCAATGGCCGCCTTGACCTAGGTCAATTGCTCGCCTGTTTTCCCGATCTGAAAAGCTAAACCTCGCGCCTATCGGCGGGCTACGCCGATGCCCATCTGCTATCAGCCCAGCTGGGCGTGCAGGATGCCCAGCGGATGGTGCGTCCGGGCAATACTCAGCATTAAGCCGTAGACCGCAAGCGCGGCGAGATAACACAGCAGGCGGCGCTTGCGCGTCTTGGCGCGCTTTAGTGCAAATGTCCCCAGCAAGATATAGACCGGCAACAGCACCAGCTTCACCGCCAGCCAGCCGTTCGCAAAAACGGCGCCCGGAAGGATGGTTAGCAGCATCAGGGCGGCGGTCAGCAGCACCATATCGATGCCATAGCTGAGGTAGCGAAGCGGCGCGGCCATTTCCCAACGTGAGCCCGAAAGCATCAGCAAGCCGCGCAGCATGAACAAGCCGCCGCTGCACAACACAGCAGCGACATGCACCCATTTGATTTGTAGATAAAACTCGATCACGCCGCGCTTCTCCGGACACCTAGTGCTGGGCAGCATCAATCCGAAAAAAAGAGAGATCTGCCAGAAACGATCCATATCGACATATTTCCAGACGCATGCTCTTCGGGAAGTTGTGCCGAGCATGCTTACGCAAAAAGCCGGCCGCCCTGATTCAGATCAAGCAGAACGAAGATTTAGGCCGCGAGCAGGGTGTATCCCCAAACGGCAACCCGAAACGGCACCCTAGGCGCGCAGGATCTCGCGCGCCACTGTGTGCAGCCGATCGCGGTCGAGCAGGGTCACGTCGCGCCGCTCGATACGGACCAAACCCTGGTCTTGAAAGCGGCGCAGGACGCGACTGACTGTCTCTGGCGTCAGCCTAAGGTAGTTGCCAATATCAGTGCGCGCCATCGTGAGTTGGAAGCGATGCGCCGAATAGCCACGCGCCTGATGGCGCTTTGCCAGCGTGAGCAAAAACGCGGCCATGCGCTCAGCAGCAGAAAAATTCCCGGCCAGCAACGCCGCCTTATTAATGTCCTCACTAAGCAAGCGAAACAAAGCCGCTTGCACGCCAGAGATTTGGGTGGCAAGCGCGGCAAGCATCGGGAACGAAAAACGACAAAGCAAGACCGTTTCTAGCGCCACCGCGTCGCACGGATAGGCCTCGTGCGAAATCGCGTTCAACCCGATCAGCTCGCCGGGCAGAAAAAACCCCTGCACCTGTTCGCGGCCAACCGAATCCACGACGTAGGTTTTGACTGAACCACTGCGCACCGCTGCGATCGCATTGAATGGATCGCCCTCGCGAAAAATGTGCTCGCCAGCATGGAATGGCCCGATATGCTCGACCAGCACGTGCAAGTCTCGTAACTGCGCCTTGTCGAAGCCGTGCGGCAGACAGACCTTGGAAAAAGCGCACGTCGAGCAAAACGTGAGTTCATCACCATCGTCGGCAAGCGCGGGCTTGCGCTGCAACCTCAGCGACATGAATTCATGTCCTGAATGGCTCACGCGGCGCTTTTGCGGGGAAATGATGCATGCGCCCGATGATACGAGCCGCGTGCACTTTTGTAAGCAAGCGCTAACCCGCCGGGAATTGGGCCGAACGCATCTACGCTGGTGATTCGAAGATTGGGCCTCGATAAGCCGCTGCGCCTTGATCTAAATCAAGGCCAACAGCCCTTGAGCCTGACCTAGGTCAAGAGACCGCTTGAGCAGACGGGCTAGCGTAGATCCACTTTCTCAGCGGCCCCTACCCATGCTCGGCTTTCTGGTCTCGATCCTGTGTCAACTACCTCCGCTTGATAGACGATTTAGCGACGATGGCTTGGCGCCATGCTTATCAGCGCGGCCCCGATTGATAATCCAATGCGCAAATTGATCAAGATTTGCCTGCTGGGCTGGGCTTTGCAAACAGCCAATCCAGCCCATGGCCAAGCCTCGCCTGCACCGCTCAGCTACAGCCTGCGCACACGCTATGAGCACGTGGCTGACGATGCCTTAGCGCTTCCCGCAGATGCGCTGAGCAGTCGCTTACGTCTCGGCTGGAACCAAGCGCTTGGACACGGCTATTCCTTTTTGCTTGAAGGTGAAGGAGTGCTGGAACTCAACGATCAGTTCAACTCCGGTGCAAATGGCAGAACGCAGTACCCGGTGGTTGCCGATCCGCGCACGTTAGAAGTGAATCAAGCGGCCCTAAGCTGGCAAAACAGCGAGCACCAACTGACCCTTGGCCGACAGCGCATCGCACTCGACAACCAGCGCTTTATTGGCAACGTCGGCTGGCGCCAGAACGAGCAAACTTTTGACGCCGTGGCTATGCAATCCAAGCTCACCACCGACCTGACACTGCGCGCAGGCTGGATCGGCAAAGTGCAGCGCATCAACGGCGATCAGGCGCGCGATCCGCTGGCCCGTGAACAGGCGCTCAACTTGCCTTGGTTCAACTTAAGCTTCACGCACGCCCAGCAGCAGCTAGTCGGATACGTCTATTTTCTCGAAAACAAGGATTTGCCGAACCACTCCACACGCACTCACGGCGCGCGCTGGAGCGGCGCCCAGACACTCGCCGCAAGCACCCTAGGCTGGACCGTTGAACTGGCCCAGCAGAAAAATCATGCAGACAATAGCCAGCGCTTCTCGCATCGCTATTTGTTTGTAGAACCAGCTGTGAGCGTGCAGGGCACGACCCTTAAAGTTGGCTTTGAACAGCTCCGTGGCGATGGCCTTCATGCGTTTCAGACTCCGCTTGCCACGCTGCATGCATTCAACGGCTGGGCCGATAAATTTTTGACTACGCCGGCATCCGGCTTGCAAGACATTTACTTGAGCGCCAGCACCAGCATGCGCCAGAGCACGTTGACCGTGGCCCACCACGACTACTCATCAACCCAAGGCGCACTCGACTTTGGCCGCGAATGGAATGTATCCATCAGCCTGCCGCTCGGTCGGGGCTGGCAGGCGTTGGCCAAGCTTGCAAGCTACCAATCCGATGGATTTGCCCGCGATACCAGCAAGATCTGGTTGCAAGTTGAATGGATCCCCTAGCGCGAGGGTCGCAGGTTGGGGTTAACAATCTGGACCAATCGGGGAGTTTGAAAAACCTTAAGCGAGCGAGCTGAGGGCAAGGCGCACCGCGCGCAGGAACCGCAGCGGACGTCGGTCCGTGAGGATTCCGAGCACGGAGCAACGCCGTCATCGGCCCGCGCAGTAGATTTTTCAAACTCCCCAATCGATGAAGCACCTTACTTATGGGGCGGTGGACGTCCAATACTTTTAAAGCGCGCGGTGTCATGGAACCGAGGCTACGCGGAGGATCACATCGTACCGTCGAGAAGCAGGCTATGCATTGGCTTGGCTCTTGCTGATCGTCTTCATGGTTTCAATGTACTGCATGTATCTGTCATTGCGGCGCTGGATCAGAGACGACGTCGCTGGCGTGAACGGATTCCCGCCGCTTAAACCCCCACCCACCAACAAACCCACCGCACTCGATGTCATCGCCCCTCACCCATTCCTTAATTGCTTGGTGTTCGGCGCTATTGCTCTGGCACCCTTGCCAGATCCTTGAGACCCGGATCTCTTATCAACACAGCGAGGATTTTGACAATGCGTGTACTTAAATGGCTGGGAATGATTTTGCTGTTGCCGGCGCTTTGGCTGGGGCTGGTTTTGACGGAATGGTTGCCGCGACCTGCGGCTGGGGATGCGGCGGTGATCGCTCGGCTTAAGGCGCCTACGCCCGGGATAGACGGCAAACGCAATGCTTTTGCCGGCTTGCAGAGCTTTGGTTTTGAGGTGCCGGAGTCGGAGTGGGAAGCGGTGGCGGCGGCGGATGTGGCGCTTGCCGATGTGGCCCATGACAAGCCTTCCGAGGCCTTCCAGTCCACCGCTGCGGGCAAGTATCCGGCGTATCCCGAGATTCCGAATACCGGTCCGGGTTTGTGCAACATTTGGGATCCGGAATGTTTGCCCAAGATTCGCGCCAATCTGAGTGCGGCGCGGGGTTTCGTGGAAAAGGCAGCCACGCGCTTGGAACAGGGCGAAAAGCTGTTGGGTTACGACCACTATCGCTATGGTTTCAAGCCGCGGTTCTATGCACCAATCCCGCAGATAAGCGGCTATTTCCCGCCCTTGCTGACGTCGGTCGCCCTGATGCATATTGATGGCGACAGCGTTGGTGCTTTTGATCGCCTGTGTCGCCACACGGCTGGCTGGCGTCGGCTGCGTGCGCATACCGATTTTTTGATTATGGATATGTTGGGTGTCGCGATGGTCACCGGTAGCAGCCGGCTGTATGCGGAGATGCTGGTTGAGATGCCGGCCGATTTTCCGGCGCCTTGTCCGGAAGTGTTTGCGCCACTGGCCGATGCTGAGCTTAATCAGTGCGCCGTTAATCAGCTTGAATTTCGCTCGTTAGAAAATTCGATTGAAGCGCAGTCGTCGCAGTTTGTGTGGTCAGTGCTTACCGACGCGAAAGCCGCAGCGCCCAGCCCGTTTGCCCCGCTAGTCAATAGCCAACATACGAAGATGCTTTTCGCACGCTCCGTCGCGCGTTTCTGCACAGACGAACACCGTGAGCGCATCCGCCTGCGCTCGGCGGCCGCATTGCCTGCAACACAGCATTGTGGCGTCACCGCTTGGGCCTTCGACCCGCTGGGCTGCTCGATCGGTGAGAGATTTATCAACTACGACCCCTACTATTTCCGGGTGCTGGATCTCGACGCCCGTCTGAAGCTGTTGAGCACCGTGATCTCACTGCACGGACTGGCGCCCGATGCCGCCAAAGCCGCCTTCGATACTCGCCCCGCCAGCTTGCGCAGTCCCGAGCAGGAGATGACTATCGATCCCGTGAACGGCACCTTGCGCATGATTCAGTTGGACAAGTTTCGCGGCAATCCTTGGGTGTTGCCTTATGCGCGGAATGCGGGCTGAGACGTGAGCATAGAGATTGGGCGAGCGCCACGATGAGCACAGGTTCAGTCATTCGGGCGAAGCGTGCATGATCGAGATTCCGGGCTTCGCCATCGGGCGCGAAATCGGTCGTGGCGGCATGGCCACGGTTTATTTGGCGCAGCAGCTGTCGCTACAGCGCGCGGTGGCGCTCAAGGTGCTCGATCCGAAACTGGCGGCGAGCGATCCGGGATTTGCGCAGCGCTTTCTGCGCGAGGGTCGGATTGCCGCCAGCTTGCATCATCGCCATATTCTCGCGATCCACGATGTCGGCGTTCATCAGGGGCAGGCGTATTTGGCGCTCGAATATGTGCCGGGTGGCTCGATTGCTGGGTTTGCCGGGCGCATGTCTCCGCGGGAAGCTTTGCGGCTGGTGCGTGAAATCGCCAGCGCGCTGGCGCTGGCGCATGCCAACGGCGTGATTCATCGCGATATTAAACCCGAGAACATCTTGCGCCAGGCAGATGGCGGCTTTGTGCTGGCCGATTTCGGCATTGCGCGGATGCTCGGCAGTGAACCGCTGACCGGGGAGGGCGTTTGCGCCGGCACGCCGGCTTACATGGCCCCGGAACAGTGGGGCCAGCAGCCCATCGACGGGCGCGCGGATTTCTACAGTTTGGGCATTGTGCTGTATCAGATGCTGAGCGGCCGCGTGCCCTATGCCGGCGACGACGGCTGGGCGATTGGCATGCAGCATTTGCAAGCGCCGCTGCCGCGCTTGCCCGCGGAATGTGCCGTTCTGCAGCCGCTGCTGGCGCGCATGCTGGCCAAGAATAAAGAGTCGCGCTTTGCCGATGCCGACGAATTGATTGCTTGCGTTGTTGCGTTCGAGCAGCGCCCGGAATTCGCCATTGCGGCGCCAGCGGGCAGCGATCCAATCGAACATTTGCAGCGCCGGCCGCTGGCGCTGGCGGCTCTGCTGCTGCCGCCGCCGACATCTCTGATCTGGCGTCGCTTGCTGCCAGCCGTGGTTGGGGTATTGGTCCTGCTGGCGATCGCGATCATGAGCTGGCGCGCCATGCACGGCCGCGCGCAGTGGGATCGCTTGCTGGGCGACACTCGCACCCTAGCGACGGTCGCCGTGTTGCCCTGCGAGAGCTATACCGACAGCGCCGATCAGCGCTTGCTAGGCGAGGTGCTTGCTGAGGAATTGATCCACCGCTTAAGCCGCTTGCGCGGGCTTACGGTGATCGCGCGCAGCTCCAGTTTCCCGCTGCGAACATCTGGGCTTGATGCCGCCGCGATCGGCGCGCGGCTAGGCGCCAGCCATCTGCTCGCTTGCACCATTCGCCCGGCCGGAGACGGCGTGCGAATCTTCACCGAACTGGTGGAGACCAGCACCGGCGCTCAGCGCTGGTCGGCCGAGTACGATCGCCCCGGCGAACAGCTTCTGAACGTTGTGGACGAACTGGCGATCGGCATCAGCGAACGCCTGCTGCTGCATCTGGCCGGCCCCGAACGCGCGCGCCTCATTCAGCATCGCACCGAGAGTATCGAGGCCATTCGGCTGGTAGAACAGGGGCGCGCCTCAGCTCGACAGCTGACGCTGGCCGGGATTGATCGCGGCCGCGAGCTGATTCGCGAGGCGATCGCCATTGACCCAGGCTATGCGTTGGCCCAAGTGGCGCTGGCGGATGTTTATCAAGCCCAGATGCAGCGCCAGCAGCATGATGCCGACTGGTGGCAGCGCCAGGTGCAGCCACTGCTCGCGCGAGCGCTGGAATTGGATCCAGAATTGCCCGCCGCGCTGGTACTTCGCAGCCAGCTGCGCTGCGCCCAATACGACTGGAAAGGCTGCCGCACGGATATCGAGCAAGCGCTGCGCGACGAGCCGGGTTCCGCCGATGTGCGCGCCGGCGCGGCCGCCTATCACGCTTATCTCGGCTCGCGAGCGCAGGCGGTTGAGCATGCGCTGCGCTTGGTCCAGATCGAACCGGAACTGGCGCGTTCGTGGGACACGCTGACGCAAACCCTGATTCAAGCCGGACGGCTGGATGAGGCGCTGACCAGCACCGAGCGCAGCCTGCAGCGCTTCCCGCAGCACTGGCCGACGCTGCGCAATCGGGCGCAGACTCTGGAACTGCTGGGTCGCTGCGATGATGGAATTGCAGCGCACGAACGCGCGCTGGCGCTGTCGGATGCAGCGCAAGAATTGAACAGCACCGTCGCCAGCCTGTACCGCTGCGCGGGCCGCCTGGATCGAGCACAAACGCTGCTGCGCGAACTGCAATTGCAGCGCGCCAGCGGCGATAAAGTGAGCGATATGGCTTTCGCCACCACCTTCCTTGCGCTCGGTCAAAAAGACGCGGCCTTGGATGCCATGGAAGCCATGCTCGGCGCCGCCGACCCGCGCCTATGGCAGTGGCTGGTCAGCCCTCGTTTTGGAATTCAGCAACTGGCCGGCGAGCCACGTTTTCTGGCCCTGCTCGAACGCCTGCATCTGCCACCCGATGCCATGCGCTGGAAACCGCAAGCGCCATGAGCGCGCTGCACACCACGCGCTGGAGCCTGGTAATCGCTGCGCGCAGCGACGGCGAAGCCGCAGCCAGCGCACTCGCCGAACTCTGTCGCCAGTATCGCCCCGCCGTACTCGCCTACGTGCGCGCCGCCGGGTACGCCGAAGCCGAAGATCTAACCCAGGGATTTTTTCTAAAACTGCTAGAAAAGCGCTACGACGCCGACGCCGACCGCAGCCGCGGACGCTTTCGCAGTTTTCTGTACACCGCACTCAAAGGCTATCTGGCCAACGCGCACGATGCGGCAAGCACCGCCAAACGCGGCGGCGGAATGCGCTTCGAACCTTTGCCCGATGGCAGCGAAGGCGTCGAACTGCACGATCCCGGCCTAACCCCAGAACGCGAATTCGAACGCAGCTACGCCCTGCTCACGGTAGCGCGCGCCTTGGCCCGCCTGCGCGATGAGATCGAAGCCAGCGGCCGAGCGGAACATTACGCAGCGCTAGCAGTATTTGTCGTCGATCCCCCCGCGTCTGGCGAATATCGCCAACTCGCCGAGCGCTTGGGCTTACCCGCCAACACCATCGCCGTCACCGTCCGCCGCTGGCGTGATCGCCTAAATCAGCTGATTCGGTTGGAACTGGCGGAGACGCTGAGCCATGTGAGTGAGGTGAATCGGGAAATGCGGGATTTGCGGGCGGCGTTGGTTTAGGGGTTGGTTGGGGCCCAACGCCATCGTGCTGCTGGGAAGTTAAAAATGCCTTGGTTTGACACGGCCCGCTTGGTGCGGCGAAGCGGATCCATGACTGGCTCGCCGAAAATCAACCGGGTGTGCCGGGCTTTCTTGATGGGTGTCCAGAAAATTTGGAATCTCGGGGACTGCGCTTGCGTCAGCGCGCAGGTGCGCGAGCATGGCTGGAGCCACTTCGTCCAAGTTGCTGATGAGCCTGGTCATGCCTTCGGGGTGCAGCATTGCGTCCAGCAAGTTGATGGGCTGCGCGGGTGGAAGTTGCCCGATCCAAGGCATCAGGGCAGAGGCCATCCATCGCGCGCCGCGATTCATTTGCACAACATTCTACGCTGCGTCCATGACCATCGCGGGCATCGGATCGTGCGCTTCAAGCATGAGGCTGAGCGCCTCCCGCACGGGCGCCAGTACGGCATCGCCAAACTCACTTCCGCGGTACACGGGTGCAAAGCCGGCCTGCTGCAAAGCGACGTTGCGCAGCGCCAGCGGTGCCTGCAGTTCGTGCAGCCAGGCCAGCAGCAGCTCTCGGCTGGGCTTTGCCCTGCCGGTTTCCACAAAGCTGACGTGCCTTTGGCTGACGCCCATGCGCAAAGCCAATTCAAGCTGACTAAAGCGCTTCGATTTTCGCGCAGCTTGCAGGGTGTCTCGAAGCGTGGGGCTGCTGGCATTCATGCCGATATTGAATCACGGCCCGGTGCCCACGTTATTACCTGCTACATGATTACCTGCCACGTGATTACCTGCCACGTAATTGTGGCGATTCAAAGCGCTGCTCAAAATGACGGCCCATTGAAAGGAAAACCCATGAACAAAATCGCATTGATCGTCGTGCTCGTTCTCTTCAGCGGGCTCAGCGCGTATGCCGTCTTGCACGCAGGCGGCGTCTTGGAGCTGGTGCTGGTTCTTTTACGGATTCCCGAGGGCTGGCAAGTGATGGCAGATTTGATCATTGTGATGTGTCTGTTCCTGGTCTTTATGAAGCGCGATGCAGAGGCCTCGGGTCGCCCGTTCTGGCCTTGGGCCATTTTTTCACTCATCGTCGGCGCGTTTGGCCCGCTGCTTTACTTCATCACCAAAAAGGAAAAAGCATGAGCGCGAATTTGGCGCAATGGGTGAGGCGCAGCGCGTTCGCGGTGGTCGGCGTGATCCATCTTCTGCCGCTGGCTGGACTGCTTGGCCGCTCCACGTTGGAAAGTGCCTACGGCGTCCGGCTTGGCGAAGGCCAGGACTTGGTCATCCTTATGCAGCACCGCGCCCTTCTCTTTGGCTTATTGGCTGCGCTTTGCTTCGCCGCAATCGCAGCGCCAAACCTGCGATTGCCAGCAGGTATCGCTGCGCTGGTGAGCATGCTGGGCTTTGCGCTGATTGCCGGCACACAAGCGCACGGCCAAGCCATTGCCAAAGTAATGTGGATTGATATCGGCGCGGGGCTTTTGCTCGCGGTGGGCTTGCTCGTTCATATCAAAACAAGCTCCACTGCATGAAAAAAGCGAGGCTCTGGGCTGGTGCGGAAGATCCGCGCCGAACTTGAATTTCATCCCAAATGTTGCTGGAGAGTTTTGAAAAAAACCTTGAAGCTGCAAGACACATTCCGGACGGGATCCAGATGCGGCGCGATCACCGATGCCCGCCCGACCTTCGAGAAGTCTCCCGTCAGTTGCGCCAGCTCTTGGGACGCATTGGTCATCCGATCCGGGTCACGGTATTTTTTCGTTCCGTTGGAAAACCGGCAGCCGGGATACGCCGCCATTACCGCTTGATTGTCTCCCAGAAACCAGCCTTCCAATTCCTGACAAACCACCCGGACCTTGAACAGTTTGCCAACAGGGGAGGCCAGATTTTCTAGCCGTTTTTTGAGCGTCCTACAATTGCTGCCATCATTATCTCGCAGGATCACAAACAGTGGATCACCGTAGTTCCATCTTTTCATCTTGACCGGAAAACCTTCCTCGAGATCGGTCTTCCCGTTGAAGTCGATCAGGAACCAATCCATCCCTTGAATCAAATCGGGAAAATGCCGGCCCATCAATCCTTCCAGAGCCGCATTCATCGACGCCTCTTCCGTGAAGATGACGATCATCGCTGCGCGCTAATCCGATGACCGATGCCCTTAAACACACCCTGATCCCACAGGTAACCGGCATGGTCTCCCTCGTTCATTAGGTTCGAAACAAGCGGATCGTCCTTCACCCGCCACACTCGACTGACGCCGTGATCCTTTTCCAGCACGAAAATCGATTTCAGCGCAACCGCGTTCAAAAACTCCGGCGAATGAGTCGAGATGAAAACCTGCCCACCGCGCCGGGAATAGTTTTGAAACTCTTCGGCGAGAAGAACCATGAGCTCCGGATAGAGTTGATTCTCTGGCTCCTCCACGCACAGAATCTTGTGCGGTTTTGGATCGTGCAGCAGCAGCAGATAAGCGAACATCTTGATCGTTCCATCGGAGACGTTGAGATCGAGAAACGGCTCAGCAAAAGCCCCATCCCTGTAGCGGATGACCAGTTCTCCATTCTCCATCGGCTTCGCTTCGATCTGCTTTACCCCGGGCACGCGTTCCTCCATTTTCCGACAGACCTCGTCGAAGATCGGCCGGTGCTCGGTGTAAAGGCGGAGCGCCACCGATGGGAGGTTGTCCCCCCGCGAGGAAACATGCTCACCCTCGTCCGCGGGTTTCGCGCCGCGGGCGGCGCTGATATGGATGTCTGAGATGTGCCAGTTCTCAATCAGCTGGCGGAACGCCTTTGCCGCCTTGAAGCGGTCGAACTGCCCCAGCCCCTTGATCGCCAGAATATCCGGCGAACTCAGTGTCTGCGTCTCCCGGTCTAGGTCCTCGTCCGGCTTGTTAAAGTCTTCCTCATTGCTCACGGCTGTCCCGCTGCCGTTCTCAAAATTGATGAAATGGAACGGAGAACCGTGCTGTCCGCGCTTGTAGCGCAGGATTTCACGACGGACTACTGGCTTGCCCCCTTGCTGTCCAATTTCTAGGCGATATGTCACCAGACGCTGCCGGTCGGCAATTTCCATGCGGAACTTGATTTCAATCGCAATGTGGTCCTTGGCTGGATCACAGCCACGACTGATGACTTCCTTGAAGCCAAAGAGTCCCCCTTCGCGCTGCAGGGCCACCCTCACGTTGCTGCTAAGGCATTCCTTTAGAAACGCGAAAATCCGGAACAAGGTGGTCTTTCCCGTGCCGTTTTTTCCCACGAACACGGCCACGGATGGAAGACCCTTCAAATGCACGTCCTTGAGCGCTTTGAAGTTCTGGATGCGGATTTCTTCGATGATCATCGTGCAATTTTCAGGGCTACGGCGGAAGCGGCGTTGGGCGTGTCTGGCGTGGTTCACGCAAAGGAGCGAGGACGCAGAGTCCTTATGGTGGTTTACAAATACGGCTTCTCAGGAAAGGATAGAAAATCCAAAACACTTTCCACCGCGAAGCCTACACCCACGGGCGCTCACGCGCATCGGGCTTACGATGACCGAGAGCCGATTCGGGCGTTTTTGGGCGTTTTGACGTTTCAGCTCGCCTCGGCGGCAGCAAGCGCGAACAGCGACGAGACCCGGTCGTTCGATCAGGGACCTGGCCGGCTCAACCATCAATTCCAGTTGAATTCCAGGACATCCAACCTTTAAGTCGGCTGGTTGAAGCCCCAGCCTCGCCAAACTGCCTGCTCAATTCCCCTCAAACCCATTCCGAAAAATCGGAATCTCCGCAGGCAGTGCGACGGCACTGTTGTTGTCGAGATTGGCATCGAACACGAAATTCGGCGCTTCGCCGTCGGTGAGCGCTGCAGTGAACAGCGCGACTTGTTCGGGCAGGCTTTGCGGCAGGTTGCCCGCGACTGTGAAGTTCAGCCCTGATATTGGCGGCAGATCAACCAAGAAATCGACTTCGCCGCTGCCACTGGCGGCCGGGCACACCGCGCCGCCCTGCGCCACGCAGGTCCATGCCTGTCTCAGCAGGCGCAGGCTCTGGAAATCCGCTGCCGACAGATTGGCCGGCACCGCCAAGCACACGGTAATCGGCGGCGTATAGCTGGCGGTGGTTGAGATGTCGTAGGCGGGGCAGGTTGGGCAGAGCGTGTAACCCTGCGGCATCTGGCCCTGCGTTGGGGTGATCTCGACGAAGGAGGTGCTGCCTGGGGTCGCGACCTGGGAGAAGGTCACCGTGCCGTTGGGCGCGTTCACCGCCACGTTGCTGCCCGTGCCGGTTTGCACATCGAACGAGGCGTCGCAGGCGTCGCCTGCGCCATCGCCGTCGCGGTCCGGTTGTGGTGCGGCGGTCGGGTTGGTGTTGAAGCCTGCGCTGTTGCTCACCCGACGCAGCCCGGTGCCGTCGCGGTTGATCGCATAGACCTCGCTATCGCCGTCATAGTCGGCCTGGAACACGATCTGCGCGCCGTCGCGCGTGAATGCCGGCTCGGTTTCGCGGAACACGCTGTCAGTTACCCGCCGCTGGTCGGAACCGTCGGCATTCATGGTGTAGATCTCGCCTTTTGTGCTCTCGCCATTGCGGAACGAAATGAACACGATGCGGCTGCCGTCGGGGCTGTACGAGGGATGGGTGTCGCGCAGTAAAGCCGTGGTCAGGCGCCGCTCCTCGGTGCCAGTTGGGCTGATGGTGAAGATGTCATGGTTGGCGTTGCCGATCGAAC
>Ga0209591_10005481_pt1 | contig 14156 bp, 8 predicted proteins | sample MAT01_FD_187207 | JGI IMG/M metagenome (GOLD analysis project Ga0209591, IMG submission 187207) | Freshwater microbial communities from Lake Fryxell liftoff mats and glacier meltwater in Antarctica - MAT-01 (SPAdes) (version 2) | ecosystem: Environmental > Aquatic > Freshwater > Ice > Liftoff... | reverse complement strand
AAGGAGGGGATTGGGGAATGAGGGGATTGGGGAATTGGGGAATTGGGGAATAAGGGGATAAGTGAATGAGTGAATGGGGTTGGGCGAAAATGATCAGAAATCATTTTGAGGGAACAAAAAGGAGCATTTATATCAATTCAAAGCCCGCGTGAAGGACAGCAGCGAAAAGCCCGCAGGCACGAGGACTTGAAGCGAATGGCCTGACCCCGCAATACAAATATGAACCGAAGAAAATCTGTTTCAATCAAATTGGAATCACGATGGTGCAAGGCGGGGGCACGCCCAATTCAAGGGGACCTCAAAATAAAATAATTGGGTCCCTTTATGTTTACTGTTGCTCATTGCAAATCGAAGCCATTTGGCCTTCAAAATTCCACTTGTACAATTTCGACAGTTTTACAATCACTATGCGCTAGCTTCGCTGTATGAAACTGTTTTTGCGTCTCATAAAAGAAAGTTTTCTCTTTGCCTGGCAAGCTTTGGTGAATAATGTGCTGCGCACTGTTCTGTCTTTGCTAGGAATAAGCATCGGTATATTTTCTATCATTTTGGTGTTAAGTGTAGTCGATAGTCTGGAGGCTGACATGAAGTCTAGCTTTGATATGATTGGGAGCGATGTGCTTTTTGTGCAGAAATGGCCAATGGGTCCAGAGGAAGGCGATGAAGAGTACGCCTGGTGGAAATACATGGGACGAAAACAACCGAGTCTCGATGATATGGAGATGCTCCACGAGCGACTACCTAGTGCAAGTGCCATGGCATTTAGCGCGACCAATATGACAACTGCGAAGTATGAAAACAACTTCACATCGTCTACTATTATTATGGCCGTTACATTCGAATACCGTGAAGTAATAGCCTTAAACCTCACTTCTGGACGATACTTTACAAAACAAGAAGCGGATGCGGGTCGCAATGTGGCCATCATAGGCAGTGATGTGGGCGAACAATTATTTGGATTTGCATCGCCATTAGGCAAAGAAATTCGGCTTGGTGGTCAATTAGTGCAAGTAATTGGCGTATTTGAAAAAGAAGGTCAATCACTTTTCGGCACGGGATTCGATCAAGCTGCTATGGTTCCTTATAAATTCGGTGTCAGACTACTGAACCCTCAACAAGTAGATGCGAGCATTACCGTAAAAGCCAAGGCAGGAGTAAGTAATAAGCAACTGAAAGACGAGGTAATTGCGAATTTCAGGGCTATCCGCGGTGTAAAACCGCGGGGAGAAAACGATTTCTCAGTAATAGAAAGCACAATGATCACCGGAATGGTAGACAGCATCATAGGCATCTTCAACATTGCGGGTATGGTGATAGGCATCTTCGCTATACTAGTCGGGGGTTTCAGCATAGCGAACATCATGTTTGTGAGTGTGCGAGAGCGAACCAATATCATTGGCATTCAGAAATCTCTCGGAGCCAAAAACTACTTCATCCTCGGGCAATTTCTCTTTGAAAGTATCGCCCTTTGCATCATTGGAGGAATTCTTGGACTCACATTGGTATGGTTGGTAGTGCTTCTTCTTACCTCTGTAACCGACCTCGATTTTATACTTCCGCTTGCCCGAATTATACTTGGGCTTGCAATAGCCGTGATCGTAGGCATCATTAGCGGTATCATTCCGGCCCTCATGGCGGCGCGTCTAAATCCGGTTGACGCTATTCGTTCCAAGTAATGATCGTGCCTGCCTATACTAAAACACCTTTCCTTTGCGTTTTTAGCGGCCTTGTCTATTCTTTGGAATATCAAACATATCATTTCATCTAAATGGCTCCGAATCACCGGGCTCATTTGCTCATTGCTGATCCCTGCACTTTTTGAGGCTCAAATCTCCAATGTGCGTTCCAAAAAAATCGCTCTTACATCAGACACCATTCGAATAGACACCTTGAGTTTAATGCCCGGCAGCTTGGTGATAACTTCAAACGATATAGCAATGCCAGACAGTCTCTTTGCGGTTGACATAAACACATCTACAGTAATATTTAAAACCAGACCTGACACAGCGGAATTTGTTTATCGCGTACTTCCACTGGATTTAAGTAAAAAATATTTTCACAAAGACAGCACCTTAATTACAGCAGACGGGGCTGGAAAAATAAACTTCTACCAGATTTCACCAAACCTGCCGGATGACTATCTCGGTGAATCCGGAATTCAAAAAAGCGGAAGTATCAGCAGAGGAATACAAGTAGGCAATGCGCAAAACCTCAGTGTGAATAGCGCACTAAATCTTCAACTCTCGGGCAAACTCACAGAGCAATACAGCGTACTTGCCAGTATTGCCGACGACAATATTCCAATTCAACCACAAGGAAATACGCAACAATTGCAGGATTTTGATCAGGTATTCATTCAAGTCTACGATGAACGAACAAAGTTGATTGCAGGAGATTTTCAGATAAAAAGGCCTCGGGGATACTTCATGAATTACGCGAAGAGAGCTCAAGGCGCATATCTTTATTCGAAGAGCAGAGACATCAATGGCAAACAAACCTTTATTGAAAGTGAAGTTTCCGCGTCCATTTCAAAAGGACGCTTTGGGCGAAATCAAATACAAGGCATAGAAGGCAATCAGGGTCCATACCGACTTTTTGGAAATGATGGCGAGGTCTTCATTGTAGTTTTGGCCGCTACGGAGCAAGTATTTATTGATGGCAAATTGCTTGAGCGAGGACAAGATCGCGATTATGTAATTGACTACAATGCAGCCGAAATTCGTTTTACCACACGACAGCCTATTACCAAAGATAGACGCATTGTGGTTGAATTTCAATATAGCGACAAGCGCTATGCCCGACCCATGATCACCGCTAATATAGCGATTGAAAAAAAAAATGCGACATTTTATATCAACACATTTTCTGAAAATGACGCGCGCAATCAACCCTTGCAACAAGAACTCACCTCTGACTCCAGGATAGCCCTGAGTATGGCCGGCGACGATGTACTTGCCGCCTCCATTAGCGGAATAGACAGCGTGGGATACAACAATTCTCAAGTACTCTACGCGCTTCGCGATACACTTGGATACGACTCTGTGTTGGTATATTCTACATTAGACACCGAAGCATTTTACAGAGCAATATTTAGTTTTGTAGGTCAAGGCAACGGTGACTATACAGAAAGTGATTTCTCATCGAGTGGACGTACGTTCGAATGGTTGCTTCCAGTAGATGTGGATGGAACGTTGATACATCAAGGAAGTTATGCGCCCATTCAAATTCTATTTACCCCGCGTAAAAGACAGATGGCGGTAGCTGGAATGAATTTGCTATTTCGCGAATCCAGCAGTCTGAAAATAGAAACCGCTGTTTCCAACAACGACCTGAATACATTTTCGGACAAAGACGATCAAGATAACATTGGGCATTCGCAGTGGCTTGTATTTGATCATCTCTATTCGAAACAAGGCGCAAAAGACAGTATTTGGCAAATGGCCCATCACATATCTTTTGAACATACCGATCCTTCTTTCATTCCGATAGAAAGATTTAGAGCAGTTGAGTTCGATAGAAACTGGAACGTACTTGGAAAAACGCTCGAGGGCCATCAATTTATCGGCGACCTTGAGATAAGCGCTTTGAACAAACAAAACGGTACAGTTTCCCTTGGAATCGAAGGTTTTTCTGTGGGCTCCGCTTTCAATGGCACGAAAGTCAAAACCATTTTGAACGTACATCACAAAGGAGCAAAAGCCGATGTGCAAGCCTCGGCATTGCGCACTACGGGCATTGTAGAAAGCCAATTTATTCGACATAAATCAGACCTTCTTTTACCCTGGAAATTTCTACGTTTTGGATTCAAAGATGAACGGGAAGACAATAAGCAATTTGTACAAGGCACTGATTCGTTGAGTCCTCTATCCTATGGCTTCTATGATTGGGAAGCACGGGTGGGGACATTAGATAGTGCGGGAAATTCATTTGCTTTATTCTATCGCGATCGCATAGATCTACGTCCAAGTCAAAATCAATTTTTGGGATCAGCACGAGCCGAACAATACGGTTTTGAATCGGTGTTGAAAGGAGCCAAAAAAAATCTGTTACGCATAACAGTTTCGAACAGAAAATTGCGCGCGTTAAATCCTGAGACATTTTCCCAAGAGCCAGAAAACACTCTTCTTGGGAGGTTGGAGTACAATTATAAGTTTTGGAAAGGATTTGTTTCGGGCAACACCTTTTACGAAGTGGGATCGGGCTTAGAACAGCAACGAGAATTCGTTTATCTACAAGTACAACCCGGTCAAGGACTTTACATTTGGAACGATTACAACGCCGACGGAGTGAAGGATTTGAACGAATTTGAAATCGCGCAATTCACTTATGAAGCAGAATACATCAGAGTCTTCTTGCAAAGTGACACTTATGCACGAACCTATACAAACCAATGGACGCAGAACATCAACATAGATCCATCGCGCATTATCAAAGATCCGAAAGGGTTTTTGAAGTTTGTTTCCAGACTTAGCGATCAGGCCTCCATAAAGGCAGATCGAAAAACAAGCCGAGAAGACGAAGAGAGTCGCTTTAATCCATTGATCAACGACATTGCAGACACCGTTTTGCTTGCCTTAAATTCTTCCTTTAGAAACGTCCTGTTTTTCAACAAAACACATCCTGTTTTTGGGATGGACTATACGTATCAAAACATGAGCAATAAGACATTATTGGCAAATGGTTTTGAATCGAGAAACGACCAATATCAACAATTGGGAGTTCGCTGGGCGTTCACTAAAAACATCTCCTTTATACCCAACGTAAAAACAGGGGTACGCTCCATAGCTTCGGACTTTTTGACTGGTCGAAATTTCCGGATAGAGTACATACAACTCAAGCCAAATCTCACATGGCAGCCGGACTACAACAGGCGACTTTCCATTTTATCCTCCTATACACAACGCAAAAATACAATGGGAACAGAAGTAAGTACCGTTTCTGAAATTGGATTAGAATCTCAATTAAATACATCACAACAAGGAACTTTTCAGATGACATTTTCCTATCTCAACATAGTTTTCAACTCGGAAAGCAATTCATCCTTGGGATTTGAAATGCTCGAAGGTTTGAGCGCCGGTAACAATTTTACATGGGGAATCAATCTGCAACGAAATTTGACAAAAAATCTTCAAATCAATTTTGTCTATAACGGCAGAAAACCAGGAGATTTTCGGGTTGTGCACAGCGGGGGTGTTCAGGCGAGGGCGATATTCTAAATCACAATGAAACTTCCAATGAGATCATTTCACCCCATAGTAAGGCCAGCATCAATAATACAAATTTCTTAATCAAAAACCACATGGCTACTTTCGTCGATGAATTATTTTCTAAGAACAACATCCAGGCAGAATTGATCGAATTTTCGACCTTCGAGAATTGTGTCTTTGATGGTTGCTATTTTTCCGGAGCCAATTTCTCCAATGCCAAATTCATAGATTGTGAATTCAAAAGTTGTGATCTAAGTCTTGTGAAAACAAATCAGACCGCACTTCGACATGTAAAATTTTTCAATTGCAAAATGCTAGGTTTGCGATTCGATGAAATGAACAATATGGGAATGGCAGTGACTTTCGAAAATTGTAATCTTTCGCATTCCTCGTTTTACGTCATGAAACTTCAGAAATCCTATTTTAAGGATTCCCTTTTGATCGAAGTAGATTTTACCGAGGCAGACTTGGCCTCTGTGAAATTTGAAAATTGTAATATGTTGAAAGCAACCTTTGTGAATACCATATTGGAAAACGCGGATTTAAGGAGTGCTTATAATTTTTCGATCAATCCTACAACAAACAGAATAAAAGGAGCCCGATTTTCGTCTAGCGGTCTTGCCGGACTCTTGGACATTTTTCTATTAAACATTGAGTAATTGGATTTCACGGCTCATTGTATTGCAACCGAGTTGCATTTTCGTAATTTCGAGCCCGCATGAATACTTCGAAAACCCCACGCAACACTATTGCCAGAACAGAAATTCTGAAACTGGTGAACGATTCTGTATCAGCACTCTCGCATGCCGATGTTCAAGTTGCTATAAATGGGCTTTGCGATAGGGTCACTATATATCGTGTTCTCGATCGCCTTGTTGAAGATGGAAGCATTCATCGCATTGTTAATGTCGATGGCATTGTTCGCTATGCAAGTTGCCACACTTGTGAAGAAGGTCACCACCATTATCACGATCACGTTCATTTTAGCTGCGACAAATGCAAATCTGTCACCTGTTTGGAAGAAGTTGTGCCGAGCTTCAAGCTACCTCGAAAATACCAAGTGAAAGAAGTGAATTTCACGGTGCGCGGGCTTTGTCCTTCGTGTCGTTAAGAGAGCGTTTCTAAAATAATACACATACAGCATTGCCTACTCCATCTATATCTGGGGAACTTGATTCTACTTGCGATCAAGGCAAACAACTGATACCGTTTGGATATCTGTAATAGTCCAATACAGTTTCACTACATTGAACCCAAAATCCGCGTTGGAAATCTATTGCAGCGCGAATCCGCCGTGATATAAATCACTTTCTCGATTTTTATTCTCAATGTATGAATATACACCATCCAATAAAAATCTTGCGAGAGCACTTGCTATCTGTGGGGTTTGGCACTTCATAGCGGATCCCAAGGCGGATTCTGGGCTAAACAAAGCTGACAATGGCATTTAGCAATTCATACATGCAAGATCTTGGAGCGCATTACCCAAAACAGACCTCAAATATGCTATGCTGGATGGACCCTATAATAAGGAGAAAGGGTATGATCTACCATTTCATTAATGCAACTTTGTTGCGTTTTTGACGAAGTTGCCTATATTTGCAACTCAATTGCATTAACAAGCCATTATGAAAACTTCTTATCTTCTCATCTTTACAATGTTCTTGCCTCTTCTATTCAACTCCTGTAAGAAGGACGAAAATGAGGCTCCGATACTCCCCAATGAAGAGGAATTGATCACTACCTTGGTGTATACCCTAACTCCAGTGGATGGGGGGAGTTCGGTCGTGTTTTCATTTCAAGATTCCGATGGTGACGGCGGAAACACCCCTATCATTATTGAAGGCATTCTTGCGGCCAATACGGAGTATACAGGAGCACTATCTCTGCTTAATGAATCTGTGGACCCTATCTCCGACATCAGTGCCGAAGTATTGGAGGAGGGAACCATGCATCAGGTCTTCTATCAAACAGAATCCAATCTGGATATGCTCATAGCGTATTCGGACACCGATACAAATGGCAACCCGATTGGATTACTTACAACCATAAGTACGGCCAACATTTCGACAGGTACACTTACAATTACCCTCCGTCATGAACCCACAAAAACTGCAAACGGTGTGAGTGCAGGGAACATTGAAAATGCCGGAGGAGAAACAGATATAGAGGTAACCTTTATAGTTGAAATTGACTAGTCTCATACGGTTGCTTTCCCTCTATCTATGTTTCATCCAAATGGTGATTCAAGTAAGCGGGCAGAATTGCAATATCACAATCCAGATATCAGTTATCGACCAAAACACCGTTCAGGCCCTACCCTTGGCGGTGTTGCATATAGCCGAGACATCACAAAACTATATTGCCAATGAATCCGGAAACTTCGTTGTCCATTCTTTGTGTCGCGGAGAATACCATCTTCAACTGAGTCATCTTGGATATGAAGACCTAGAGCAAACCTTATACATTCGCTCTGATACACTTTTATTCATTTCATTGATATATCAATCAACCGTCTTAAATCAAATAACCGTTGAAGTCAGTTCAAATGACCACGATGAGCGAGTAAGCAATACAATAAGTCGAAACGAAATAGCACAAGAAAGCAACAAGAACTTTGCCGACATTTTGGAAAACATTCCGGGAGTACAAACAATTCGCAACGGCTCAGGCATTTCGAAACCCACCATACACGGGCTCTCCGGCAACAGGTTGAGTATCATGAACAATGGGTTGCCACAAAGCGGTCAACAATGGGGCAATGACCACGCTCCCGAGATAGATGCCTTTGTGGCCGACAACATCATTGTAGTTCGCGGTGCAAGCAGCTTGGCTTATCCGGGTGCACAATCAGGAGCGATCATATTGGTAGAACCGAGAAAAATTACTTCTGAAAAAAAAATACTAGGTTCGTTTAACTTCATCACACAAAGCAATGGTAGCGGTCAAACTCTGAATACTGCACTCGAACAGCGAGGCAAATTTTTAGGATGGAGAGCAAGCGCAACGATAAAACTCATTGGCGACAGAAAAACCCCCGATTACTATTTAACCAATACCGGTCAGCATGAGGGCAGTGCTTCGATACATTTTGAAAAAAACCTCTCCGATTCCTGGCGGAGTACTATGTATTATAGCTATTTTCAAACAGAATTGGGATTACTCCGGGGCAGTCAAATTGGTAACATTTCTGACCTAGAAGAAGCATTTGGCAGACCAGAACCATTCAACACCAGCGAAAACTTCTCTTTTCAAATAGCAGAGCCAAAGCAAAGGGTAAAACATCACTTATTAAAGATCACAAGCAAATACTACTTGACGCCTACAGCTTCATTGCACTTCAATTATGGGATCCAACTAAATGATCGAGAAGAGTATGACATTCGAAGAGGTGATCGGTCATCGAGTCCTGCGCTTTCAATGACACAGTGGTCGCACTTCAGCGAGGCAATTTTCAAAAAGTTTCGGGATGAAAACAACTCGTTCAGCGCAGGGCTTCAATATTGGTACATAGACAATGCAAACCAACCTGAAACAGGAATCTTACCACTGATACCAGATTACTATTCCTATCAAGGCTCGGCTTATGCAATATTTCAGCGATCAAAACAAAAAGCAGAATATGATATCGGGCTTCGCTATGATGTGAAGGACCTTTTTGTTTGGTCCATTTCAGAAAGTTTACCTCGAGAAATCAGAAAAGTAAATCACCTATTTGAGAACTATAGTCTGTCGGGTGGGATCAACTACACACCCAGTGAGGCCATAAAAATTTCAACTAATATCATACTCGCAAAACGATCGCCGGAAGTGAACGAAATGTACAGCTTCGGCTTACACCAAGGAGTGAGTGGAATTGAAGAAGGAGATCCCAATCTCACGGAAGAAAAATCTGCAAAACTGACCACTTCCTTCGATATAAAAGTTGGACCCAAGTTAACCTTCCAAATTCTCGGATACTATCATCGTTTTATAGACTTCATTTATTTGGAACCTCAAGAAGAACTTCGTTTGACCATACGCGGCGCTTTTCCGGTGTTTCAGTACAAACAAACAAATGCCGAAATCATGGGTTCGGACCTATCGTTGACATATCTGCCACATCCCAAATTTCGATTGACACTCATATCATCGTGGTTACGTGGGAAAAATATAAGTCGCAATTTGCCCTTGGTTTTCATGCCGTCCTCGCGAATTCAAGGCCACATACGGTATCTTTTCAGAAACACAGAGGCACTTGTAGACAATCATCTTACTATAAGTTGTCGCTATGTTGCAAGACAATCTCACTTGCGTGAAGGTCAAGATTTCTATCCAGTGCCTGCCGATTATTTTCTATTGGGATTCAGTGCTTCAACTACAATGACAGTTCATGGAAATAAACTTCAGATAACACTCAGTGGAGAAAATATATTAAATAAAAAATACAGAGATTACTTAAATCGGCTACGCTATTTCGCAGACGAACAAGGGATGAATCTTATATTGAGGGTGGGTATGAATTTCAACTAGTCTCTCAAAATCATGGTCTGGCGTCTTTCAAATTTCTCATTAGTCTTGGACCCGCCCAAAGCCAAAATCCGGTAATGCAGAAAGTCAACAAAGAAGTGCCAATTATACCCGCATAAATCAATTTGAGAATGCTTGAATTTGTTTCAAAGTACATGTCGAGAATTGATCCATCTTGAATTTTTTCAATTAGGTCCGACCACCTGTAAGAAGTTTGCAGAAGTCTACCGGTGGCACCATCTACCTGAACTTCCCAAAAAAGATTCACAAAAACAAATTTTACTACACCCTTATCAGCTCGTGCGTCTATTCTGCCAACAGCACATGAAGATATTTCCGAAACTACTCATGTCAACTCATTACATGCATTTGTATTAAGCTCTTGGAGGTTTTTCCAAGAATTCAAGTCCGTGGAAGTTCCCGTGGCTGTATTTGGGAGTATCAAGCCATCAGAGTTTTTCTTCCATCCCAGCACTAAACTGGATGCAGCAACGACCGCTATAACGGCAAACAGAAAGATGCCCATTAATCTGTGGATTCGCCGTGTCAATCATATGCTTTTCGCATAATCCTTTCTTTTCATCATTGAATTATTAATCCAGATTCCGCATTGGGATTCGCTATGAAGTGCTAATACCGTTTATCCCGCATTACGCATTAGGGCAATTTTTGTAGAATGCGTGCGGGATTCTCAAATCTAAGCGATAGAATACTGCATTCATCGGCAAAATTAGGGTGCAATTTTTCTATCGCTTGATTTGGGTTTATGTATCTCTAATCTCGGCTCAGCCGAGACAACAGCTACTATGACGGCATTGACCATTTCGTGCATGCAAAATGCTGCAGCGCATTGCCCAAAAAAAACTTCCAATGCGCAATGCAGCATGGACTATTTATTGTGCAGAATTGGTATTATCCCGAATCACGCGATGGAGATATCGGAATTCATAGGTCGAACTATTACTTTGCTCCATCGTGTAGATTCGAGAATCCCGCAGCGTATTAATATCAGGACACTTCCAATGCGCAATGCGGGATTATTTGATGGTGCATATTCCTATGTCAAGAATAAAAAACGAGGAAGTGCATGATATAAAAGGGGGTATGCGCTGCAATAGATTTCCCATGCGGACTCTGGGATAAAACAGGTTTTTATAGGTCCCCTTAAAACTTGGCAGTAAGTGAAGCCACAAGATTTCTACCTGGAGCTACTATACCGGAACTGTATGGCCGATACCTCTGATCCGTTAAATTTTCGACACCTGCACTCACGGAAAAGTGGCTTCCAATTTGGTACATCGCCTTAAAATTGAGGGTGTACCAAGATGGGGAATATGGATTCCCATCTTTGTCAATGGCATAAATTTCGGGTTTTCCTTGTTCCTCTTGAGGTAGGTCCTCATACAATCTTTCGCCTGAGTATGTAGCATAAAACTGATACTGCAGCTTGTTGGATTGGTAGGTCAATCTTGTCACACCAAATATTGGAGGTGCATGACGGGATGGGCTCTTAGTGCCATCATCCAATTCCTCCTCTCCCACTTGATAGTTAATTTGACTCATGAACCAGAACTCATCTGACATGCGAATTTCAATACCGGCCTGCAAGCCATATACTGTTGCCTGCGCCGCATTCTGAATGGCCAGTACGCCACTCAATTCGCCATCGTATAATATACTATCGAGGCCATTCAATTGAAACTCTCTTCTCACCAGTGCGTTTTCCAACACAGTGTAATAACCTGTGAGATCGAGTCGCACGGCATCACTGATAATTCCGCTTACTCCAACTTCTCCATTGTATGCGTATTCCGCTTCGAGGTCGGGATTCGGCACCAATACAGCTCCTGCCTCCGAATCGAACACCTTGCCTGCGTCATCTACGTTCGGCGATCTAAATCCAGTACTTGCATTTGCGGAAAATGTCCAATTGTCCGTTGGCTTATATACCAAACCGAAGCTACCTGTAGTGGAAGCATTGTTTATTTCCGCTTGGGTATACGGGAATGGATAGAAGGTAGTGTCAAAAAGTGCGTCTAGTTTGTACTGACTATATCGCAATCCTGCACTCAGTGTGAACTTATCAGAAATGTTGTACTGATCAGTTACATATAACGCCGCAGAAGACCACGTGGATTGAGGATATCTAGATGCGCCTACAGCAGTTGTGCCTGCATCGATGTCATCATTCCAGCCGATTGAAACCACATCATTGGTAACATATTCCGCTCCGTAAAACAGGCGGTGCTTGGTTCCTAATCCCTTTGTGAAATCCAGATTCGCTGAATAAGCTTGCACTTCTTCAATTCTTCTCTCGCGATCGGGTTTATTGATGTTTCTGCTTATCCTGCTTTCCTCGAAGTATTGTTCCGCAACCCTTAGGGTCAATTGATCATACAATCTATTCGTGTCACTATGGGTAATATTCAAGTTGTTCATTCGCCAAACCTGAGGACCATAGGCCCATTCGCCATATCTAGGTAGTCCATCTTTATACCTAATGTGTCTATCGTATCGAGCGTACTCCGAAGTCTCAGAATAGTGAAAACCATATTGTACATCCCACTTATCGTTTGGACGGAATCTCACCTTTTGCATCAGGTTAATTTGAGAATAGGCACTTGGTCGTTGTACTCTCTGATCTTCGTTTGTAACAATGACATCAACACTATCCTGCCTTTGCACATAGTAAGGGTTCAAATATTCGTTTGGACCTTTTCCTCCCATTCGCAGATCTCCGAAGTCATTAGAGGTAACGCTTGTAAGCAAAGCCCACTTCTTCCATCCTAAGTTAATATCGAAGTGATAAGTGCTTTCGCTATTTGCGGATGAATAACGACTCAATGCTTTTCCCGTCACTAGATTTTGATCTGTAGCAGAAAGTTGGGGTGTAAGGGTTTGAAAAGACATCACACCACCGATGGCATCACTTCCGTAGATAACAGAACCTGGACCGAAAAGGATTTCTGTACTCTCCATTGCAAATGGATCCAAAGAGATAACGTTCTGAAGATTACCGCCACGAAAAATGGCCGTGTTCATGCGAATTCCATCTACAGAGTATAGAAGTCGATTTGTGCTAAAACCTCTGATCATCGGGCTTCCTCCGCCCTGTTGGCTCTTTTGAATAAATACCTCTCCCGATCCTCCAAGTAAATCTGCAGCAGTTTGAGGGTTGAGGAGAGCTACATCTTTTGGACTAATAATACTCACCTTGGAGGGAATATCTCGAGACTTCTGTTTCCATCGACTTGCCGAAACCACGAGTTTATCATAAGTAAAATTGCTGCGTTCCATTTCTACCAACATACCCATAGTTTGTAGCTCCAGAAAGGAAGTGGTGAACGTGTTATAACCTAGTGCCCTCAACTCAATTACTTTCTCTGCTTGAAAAGATGAGATATCCGCTTTTCCTTCAATGTTAGTTAGTACGAACAAAGCTGGGTTAGCACCCGTGATCATAACCAGTTCTACTGGCTGTCCGGTCTCTTTGTCGGAAACGGTTATTACTTGCGATTCGGCATATAGCCCAATACACAGCAATAGCCATAATATTATATTTTTCTTCATGATTGTTATTGATAGAACGATTAACTACGACCACCCGCTAGAATTCGGGGTGGTGAAACAAAAAGCTTACAGGACCTCTTTAAGAAATTATTTCTGGGGGCTCATATAAATGTGCTCGAAAACCGGAATTCTCGTCTTCTACAAGGCTCCCTCCGGAAGTTACCGTCGTTATCACCCAATGCTCGACTACATGTCTAGCTTGCTGAAAGTATAACCGTTTTGAGAAACATACTATTCTTTCCGTCTTTTCACTTCGCTCCTGATTTTGGTCTAGAAAAAAGGCCAGAGTAGTAAATAATTGTTGATTGAGCGTGGTTTCTTCATAATCCGACCAGCACCAGTAGTAAATGCTATCACCGTGCAATTCCGTTTCTACGACATCATACATCTGGTCTTGATAGCAAAACTCTTTTGAGTGCTCCCAATTCAATTTTGTATGTGACTCTGATTCTGAAAACTTTAATAGTACCAACTCACTTCTGTCAATACCTGCAATAATATTTTGTTTGATTTCCTTTCTAATTACCTTTTTCTGATAGTTGAGCCAAGCCACTGTTCCAAAGAATGGAGCGCATACTGAAACAATTAATAATATGCCAAAGGCTTTTCTCAAAAGGAATATTTCAGCAAAAATAATGTACAGACGCGATTTATCACGCCTCTTATCGCTACACGCGTGAATAGGCACACCATAGAGACGTGATGAATCGCGCCTCTACGCGCGCGTTATCGCTGCCCACGCACAAAAAAAAATCCCCCCGGCAATGCCGGAGGGATTTTTTAAATCTATTTCTCTAGACGATTACTTAGCAACCATCACCCTTTCTACTTTCTGATCGCTCAGAGAGTATAGGCGGATGGTGTAGATAC
>Ga0209591_10005480_pt1 | contig 14157 bp, 9 predicted proteins | sample MAT01_FD_187207 | JGI IMG/M metagenome (GOLD analysis project Ga0209591, IMG submission 187207) | Freshwater microbial communities from Lake Fryxell liftoff mats and glacier meltwater in Antarctica - MAT-01 (SPAdes) (version 2) | ecosystem: Environmental > Aquatic > Freshwater > Ice > Liftoff... | reverse complement strand
TTCCACCCGCGCCACCGCAGCGACGATTGGCGCCAGAGCGTGGGCCAGCAGTCTGGCGAGACCCTGCTGCTCTACGTTGGCCGCATCGCCTCCGAGAAGCGCGTCGATCTGCTCCCCGAGGCGTTGGCCGGCCTGCCCAACACGCGCCTGGTGCTGGTGGGCGATGGCCCCTACCGCGCCGAGCTGGAGCGCCGCTGCGCCGGGCTGCCCGTCCACTTCACCGGCTACCTCAAGGGCCACGAGCTCGCCACGGCCTACGCCTCGTCCGACGCCTTTGTCTTCCCCTCCGACACCGACACCTTCGGCCAGGTGATCCAGGAGGCGATGGCCTCCGGCCTGCCCGTGGTGGGCGCGCGCAGCGGCGGCACCCTGGATCTGGTGCGCGACGGGCAGACGGGCCGCCACTTTGCCCCCGGCGTGGCTAGCGACCTGCGGGCGCGCCTGCACGAACTGAGCGCCAGCGCCACCATGCGCGCAGAGCAGGGCCGCGCCGGGCGCCTGGCCGCCGAGGGCCGCTCCTGGCCCCGCGTGATGGGCGAGCTTATGGAGCACTACGAGCGCGTGCGCCTGCGCCGCGCGGCATAACGCGATAATTCGTTCGGGCGCCCCTTGTGGGCGCCCTACGCCTCGAACCCGATCTGCGCATCTATGTCGGCACGCCCCTGACCGGTTCGGGCGCCCCTTGTGGGCGCCCTACGCCTCGAACCCGATCTGCGCATCTATGTCGGCACGCCCCTGACCGGTTCGGGCGCCCCTTGTGGGCGCCCTACGCCTCGAACGTCACGCTTTGCGTCGCGAGCTCGTCCCAGGTAGAAGTTCGGGCGCCCCTTGTGGGCGCCCTACGCCTCGAACCCCAGAATATCGATCCGCGAGCGTGTCAGCTCCACAAAATCCCCTGGCCCCACCCTGGCCGCGCCCACCGCCGCCGCGAGATCCGGCGCCGTCAGGCTGGTCCGCAGCCCCACCACCCCAAACCCAACATCGAGCAGCAGCTCGGCGTAGAGCCGCTCGTAGGGCAGCTCCTCGCGGGCCACCTCCCACGCCGCCACCTCCAGCACCTCGGCGTAGGCGCGCGGCGCCGTGATCGGCTCGCCGGGCCGCAGCGTCGGCTCTGGCTCCAGGCCCTTGCGCCGCGTCGCCGTCTGGAGCCGCAGCGTACTCAGTGCCCACACCAGGCGTGCGCTCCCGGCGCGGCCCAGATCGTGCTCGCTCACCCTGTGATGGCGATCAACCACGCCCAGGCGCAGCGCTTCGGGCGCGCCGTCGCCCGTGGGGCGCAGCACGATCAGCGGCAGGTAGCGGCGCCCATCGTCGTGCAGCCGCCCCGCCACGATCCGCTCAAACACACAGGGCAGATCAAGCTTGTGCTGAAGAGGAAAGCGCATAATCAATCCACCGGCCCCGCTCCATCAGGGGCATCGCGTTACCCACAGCTGCCTGGGCGCCCGAGCCATTTGGACCACGAACGGCGCGAACGGCTGCGAACCACCGCGAACCCGACCACGCCCCTGCGGTTTCGCGTTCGCGCTGTTCGTGCCACTTCGCGCTATTCGTGGTCCAAACGTTCCTGGCGCATCTCTTCCAGCGACTGGCTGGTGCGCAGCTGGTTGAGCGCCTCCACAAACTCACGCGGGCGGGCCGGGCTTAGGATCAGCGGCGTGCGCTCAAGGCGGGCCACAGCCACCAGGCGCGCGCGGTTGGTGGCCAGAAAGAAGACCTCGCCGTAGGGCGCCAGCCGAAACGGCCCCTGGTAGCCGAAGATCCCCGCGTTGAAGGCGAAGCGCACGTTCCGCACCGGTACATCGCTCAGCGGTGTGGCCAGCGAGGCCCCGGTGATAATCCCGTACGGCACACGCAGCGGCCGCCAGAAGCGCCGCCGCACCAGCAGCGCCTGCCCCGTCAGCTCGTAGCGGCGCGGCTGGGCGCCGTAGCTCAGCAGCAGGAACAGCGCCATAGCCAGCGCTAGGGCCACCGGCACCAGCAGCCCCTCCCAGCGCAGGTTGGCCAGGTAGGCGAACAGCAGCGGCAGCATCAGCAGGCCGCCCAGGTAGGCCAGGCCGTTGGTGAGCCGCAGCGCGTAGTCGTCTAGCGGCGCCACCTCGAAGTTGGTGGCCACTTTCTGCTCAATGATCGTTTGACGTTCCACCTCAACATTATATACTGACACCATAGGCGCTGCTGCCACGCCAGCTGCGTAATCTGTGTCATCTGCGGATGGTGCCCCATGACTCAGCCGCTCCGACTGCTTCCCGTTGAGCCCAGCTACTTCCCGTGGCGCAGCCACCGCATCGCCCAGTACAGCGCCGGCGCCGGCCGCCCGCTCCTGCTTGTCCACAGCATCAACGCCGCCGCCTCCGCCTTCGAGATGCGTGGCCCTTTTGCTGGCCTGCGCGACTCTTACGCCGTTCACGCGCTCGACCTACTCGGCTACGGTAACAGCGACCGCCCCGCCCGCCAACACAGCGCCGACGATTACATCGACCAGCTGCTCATCGCCCTCACGGCCATCGGCGAGCCTGCCAGCATTGTCGCCAGCTCCCTCGGCGCCGCCTACGCCATCATCGTCGCGGCTCGCCGCCCCGAGCTGGTGCGCAGCCTTGTGCTGCTCTGCCCCACCGGCATCGAGCGCCTGGCCGATCCGCCTGGGCCTGTTGCCTGGGCCGTCTACAAAGCGCTGCTCAGCCCCGTTGGCCGCACCGTCTACCGGGGCCTCACCAGCCGCCGGGGCACGCGGCTCTTCCTGGCACAACAGGCCTACCACGATCCCCACGCGATCACCGACGACGTGCTCGACGGCTTCTATAGCGTCTGCCGCCGACCGGGTGCGTACTACGCGCCGATCTGCTTCCTCACCGGGCTGCTCAACTGCGCCGTGCGCGCGGCCTTCGCCAGCCTCCCCATGCCAACCCTGATCGTCTGGGGCGCACAGGCCACCACGACCCCCGTGGGCGACGCCCAGGCCTTTCTGGCCGCCAATCCCCACGCCCGGCTCGAGGTGGTTGATCAAGCCTCGCTGCTAGTGCAGGATGAGCGCCCCATCCCCTTCAACAACCTCGTCCGCCGCTTCCTAGAGCCGTAATGCTCACGCTGTATCCTGTGGCAAAAGGTTTTTGTGCTCTCGTTTAGCATGATGAATTAGGCCCTCACCCCCCAACCCCCTCTCCCTGAACGGGAGAGGAGGCGCCGAAGGTATCTTGATGCAGAGAACCCCTCTCCCCTTGAGGGAGAGGGGCAGGGGTGAGGGCCACAAATGCCGACATTAACTTAGCCCAGGCCCCAAGGAGACCCCGTATGCGCGCTCTCCCCTCACCAGCACGCTTCTATCTGATCGGGCTCTGGTGCCTGGCGCTCGTTGTAAGCGGCGCGCTCTCTGCCCTGCTCTGGAAGAGCCCAACCCCCGCCGAGCTGCTCGCCGCCCTGATCTTCATGACGCTGCTCACCTTCGCCGACATGACCGCCTTCGAGCTCGATAACGGCCGCCTGATCTCCATCGCCGTGGCCGTGCTGATCGGCGCCCTCACCTCCGTAAGCTGGCCCATGCTCCTGGCTGTGATCGTCGGCGGCACCATCCTTGGTGCGATGTCGCGCGATCTCGACTGGTGGCAGATCGTCTCCACCATCGCTGTGCGCTGGCTGGCCGCCGCCGCCGCCGTAGGCATCGCCGCCCTCCACCGTGGTGGCTGGATGCTCGAGCCCGGACTCGGCAGCCTCCCCTACACCAGTATCCTCTCGCTGCTGCTGCTCGTCGTCACCGGGGCAAGCTTCTACCTGATCGAGCGCGGCGCCGTGGCCGGCCTCGAACGCTTCACCGAGGGCACCCCCCTGCGCGAGGGCCTGCGCCCCCGGCCACAAGAGTTCAGCTGGTACACGCTGCTGCTCGCCCCCCTTGGCGGCCTGATCGCCCTGCTCTGGCAGATTACCGGCCTCTCGGTGCTGCTCGGCCTCGTGCCCATGGTGCTGCTCCAGCGCGTGCTGCGCAGCCAGAGCGAGGTGATCCGCGTCAACAACGCGATGCAAAAGTTCTCCGCTGACTCCAGCGCGCTCTCCAGCCGCCTCGAGCGCCTCCAGGGCCTGATGATCGCCCTGATCACCACGCGCGATCTGCCCACTATGCTCCAGACGCTCGTGGAGGGCCTGGCCGAGCAGATGAGCGCCGCCAACGGCTGGGTGGTGATCCTCGACGACCAGCAGCTGCCCCAGATGGTCGCCTCCTACAATCTGCCCATCGCCGCCGACGGCCCCGGCCCCTACATCGTGCCCCTGCCCAAAAGCTACGACAGCGTGCTCGGCCGCCAGCGCGTGGTGATGTTCACCGACCAGCATACCCAGACCCTGGCGCCCCTGCCCGAGCTCACCCAGGGCATCTTCTGGAACGCCCTGGTCTGCATCCCCCTGGTCGACGAGAAGCGCGTGATGGGCGCGATCTGCCTGACCTTCGCCGAGATCCGCGGCCTAAACGAGGACGACCAGCGTGTGCTGATGGCCTTCGCCCGCCAGGCCGCCACCGTGATCGCCAACGCCCGCCTCTTCCGCAAGGTTCAGGAGTCGCAGGCCGAGCTGATCCAGTCGTCCAAGCTGGCCGCCGTGGGCACCTTCGCCGCCGGTATCGCCCACGAGTTCAACAACCTGCTTGCCGGTATGCTCGGCTACGCGCAGCTCGGCCTCGCCACCCCCGAGGAGGAGACCAAGAACGAGTCGCTCAAGGTCGTAGTCGACACCTGTCGGCGTGGCAAGAGCATCACCGGCAGCCTGCTCACCTTTGCGCGCCGTCAGGAGCCTCGCCGCGAGCTCGCCGACCTCTACGAGGCCGTCACCAGCACGCTCACGCTCATGGAGATCGAGCTGCGCAAGCACAATATCCAGGTGGTGCGCGAGATCAACCCCGTGCCGCTCACCATCTGCGACTCCGGCCAGATCTCGCAGGTCTTTCTGAACCTGCTCACCAACGCCCGCGACGCGATGAAGCCCAAGGGTGGCAGCCTCACCGTGTCGCTCGGCGGCAACGAGCAGACGATCGTGCTGGCCGTGCGCGACACCGGCATCGGCATCCCCGACCAGATCCGTGATAAAATCTTCGAGCCCTTTTTTACCACCAAGGGCGCCCTCGGCGGCAGCGCAACGCCCGGCACCGGCCTGGGCCTCTCGGTAAGCTACGGCATTGTGAAGAGCCACGGTGGCGCGTTCGAGGTGACGAGCGAGCCCGGCAAGGGCAGCACCATGACGGTGCGCCTGCCGGTGGTGGAGACGCCCGAGGCGGCTGCGGCCATCGTCGAGGCCGAGCGCGAGCCCGCCGAGCTGCCCAACCTGCGCATCCTGCTCGTCGACGATGATACTTCGATCACGCGCTCGCTCAAGGGCCTGCTGGAGCAGATCGGCCACAGCGTTACCGTGCGCGCCGATGGCCAGACCGCCCTGGCCGCCTACAAAGCGGGCGACTTCGACATCGTACTGAGCGACCTGGCCATGCCGGGCATGGGCGGGCTCGATCTGCTGCGCGAGCTGCGCGCCTACGACGCCGACGCCAAGGTGCTCATCCTTACAGGGCAGACCACAGGCACCCAGATGCAGGAGGCGCTACGCCTCGGCGCCACCGACGTGCTGCGCAAACCCTTCGAGCTAGAGGAGGTGCTGCGCGCCATGCGCGGCGCGTTCGCGCGCAAGGGCGCCACCGTAGCACGCTAAGCGCCACAAGTACGGGCGCCCCTTGTCATACAGGGTATGGGCGCCCCTCGTGGGCGCCCCCCGCCTCTTTTAGGTGAATCCCCTCATGCTCAGCCTACTCTGGCCCACGCCAGCGCCGCCCCGCAGCCGCAACCCCGCCCCCTGGGCCGACGACTTGGCGCTGGAGCCGCTGGTGCGCGCCCTCAGCCTGAGCGCCAACTACCAGGGCGCAGTGCGCGGCGCGCTCACCGACCTCTGCGACGACCAGGCGACGATCCTCTACCGCCAGGATCTGCTCGCAGATCTGCTGGCGCTGCCCGAGCTCGCTGCGCAGCTAGCGGCGCTGCTCCCCGACATCGGCGCCGCCGCCCTCGTCGGCACCGGCCGCTGGTCTGGCGAGCAGGGCGTTGTGCAGATCGCTGGCCGCGTTTCCGAGCTCGAGCGCTACGTGGCCGCCGTCCGCGCCCTGCTCGGCGCCTTGGACGGCGTGCGCCACTTACTCCACGCCGCCGGCTGGCAGGCCCTCCACGCCGACATGGCGGCCCGCGCTGCAACCGACGAGTTTCGCGCGCTGGAGGCGGAGCTGCCCGCGCTGCGCGCTCGCCTGGAGCAGGCTGGCAGCGTCACCCTCGGCATCAACCTCGACGCACAGCTCCAGCCAGAGAGCGCGACGCTGCTCGGCGTGAATGCCGGGCGCTTCAGCGGCCCGCGCTCGCTGCTCGGACGCCTGCTTGGCGGGCGCGACGGCGAGGCCGGACTCACGCAGCTGCGCCAGGCCAGCGAGCGCCAGCCGTTCGGCCCGGATCGCACCTTGTTCCTGGACCTGAGCTACCTGCTAGAAGAGGTGGCGGCGCCAGTTGCCCAGGCGCTCGCACGCTTTGGGCGGATCTCCGGCGCCGAGCTGCGCACGCTGGAGCACGAGCTCGCCTTCTACCTCGGCGCGGCCCAGCTCGTCCGCAAGCTGCGCGCCGCCGGGCTCGCGCTCTGCCGCCCCGAGCTGCTCCCGCCAGAGGCCCGTGTCTTTGAGGCGCCGGGGCTCTACAACCTCGAGCTGGCGCTGCGCGTGCGCGACGCGACAACCGACCAAAACGCCGTGCCCGCCGTCGTCGCCAACGCTGTGGCCTTCAACGACGAGGCGGGCCGCATCTTTGTGCTCACGGGGCCGAACCGTGGCGGCAAGACGACCTACACGCGCGCGGTGGGCCTGGCCCAGGTGCTCTGCCAGGCTGGGCTGCCCGTGCCCGCCACAGCGGCCCGCATCAGTCCCGTGGATGCGATCTTCACACTTTTTCCCGCAGCCGAGCAGGCGCGCACCGGCATGGGCCGTCTGGACGAGGAGGCCGAGCGGCTGGCCGGCATCTTTCGCCAGGCCAGCGCCCGCAGCCTGGTGCTGCTCAACGAGCCGCTTGGCAGCACCAGCCCCAGGGAGGCGCTTGTGATCGCCCGCGATGTTGTCTGCGGCCTGCGCATGCTCGGCGCCCGCGCCATATTCGTAACGCACTTGCACGAGCTGGCCTTCGCCGCGAACGAGCTAAATGGGCTGGTAGAGGGGCCGAGCCGCGTCGTCGCGCTGGTCGCTGGCGTCGCAGCAGAGGCCGAGCGCACAGGCACGCCGCGCACCTACCGCATCGGCCCTGGGCTGCCCCATGATCGCAGCTACGCCAGCGACATCGCCCTCGCCCACGGCCTCCAGCTCAACCAGATCGCGCAGACCCTGCGGGAGCGCGGCGTGTGAGCTGGATAGAAATTCGTGGGGGCGCCCCTTATGGGCGCCCAGTCGGGCACCCCACTACCGCAGCTCCGGCATCTCCACCGGCTCCTCGCGCGGCTCGCAGATGCCGCAGAAGAGCGCGCGCGCGGTGACAATTGCCTTCTGGCCGCCCTTCTGGCCCACGTAGAGCGCCACGATGTGCGGCATCTCCCGCGCGTGCTCCTTGCAGACCGCCCGCCCACAGAAGACGCAGCTTCCGTGGGCGGGCCGCTCACAATGCCAGCAGTTCATAGCGCTCCTTCTTATCGCCGCATGATCGGCAGGTAGACCAGGGTACGCGGATCGACCACGCGAACATCAACGTCGCCGTTGTCGCTGTTCAGCGTGCCAGACGTGAGCGTCACCCGGTTGGGGATGATGTCGCCTACCACGGCGCCCGTGAGCTTCACCTTGAAGACGATCAGCAGCAGGCCGGGGCCGCTCGGGCTCGCCGCCGGCACCGAGAGGCCGCTCCAGCTGAGCTTCTGGCCTGCCACCGTGGGCGCCGTGCCTGTGGGCGTGCTCAGGTAGCGCAGCTTCGGGCTCAGCGTGTTCTCCAGGCCGAAGCTCACCGCCGCTGCGCTGGGGTTCGTCACCGAGATCGCGTAGAAGAACTCTTCGTCGGGCAGCAGCCGCGATTTGGTCACATCCAGGCCCACCGCCGGCCCGCTCGGGTCGCAGAGTCGCACCGTCGGGTCGAGGATGCCGTCCTTCTTCGGCAGCGAGCCATCTGGGCTGCTCGCCTCGACGCGCGGCTGGAGCGCACCCCAGACCTGGCCGAGCTTCAGGCGCACCTGAAGCAGCAGCTGGCTCGAGCCCGCGTTGCCCGGCTTGGCCGCAATGTAGAGATTCTCCCAGCGCAGCACGGTGCCCTTCTCGTTCTGCGAGAGGATCTTTGGCGCTGGGGTCGAGCCGATGATCCCGTCGAAATGCAGGCCCAGCGGGATCGTCGCCGTCACCGTCGTGCTCGCGTAGGCGTGGCGGTTCGTGTTCACCAGCGCGATCTGGTAGGTGCGGTTCTCGGTGGGCGCCGCGCAGGTTGTGCTCCGGTCGATCGACGGCTCCAGCGAAGCCATCGGCTCCACCTTCACGTCGCGGGTGGCGTAGAGTCGGTTCTCGCCCTCGTCGTTGATCCATTTGTAGCCGTTGCAGGCAACCAGCGGGTCGGTGCCACAACCCTTCACACCGCCGAAACTATCACCGGTGGCGCGCATCCAGTTCGTGAAGGTGCCCACGATGTCGCCGGAGCGGGCGTAAAACTGCACGTTGGTGCTGGTGTTGGCCGCCAGGCTGGCCGCCTTCCAGCTGAGCCGCAGCCGCCCGTCGGCGCGCGTCGTTACCACCGGCGCATCCTTGAGCTTGCTGTTCACACCCATGCCGGCGTAGCTGAAGCCTGAAGGCAGCACGTCGCTCACCTCCACGTTGGTCATCGCGGTGCTGGTGTTCTCGTTCTTCACGGTGAGCGTCACGAGATGCCGGTCACGCGTGCTTACTATGGCGGCGTCGATCGCCTTGTTGTAGCTCAGCTGGTTCAGATTGGTCGTGACGCCGCAGGTGTACACCACGGCAACGCGGGTTGTTGGGGCGGTTGCCACCAGGTATGGCGTGCCACCCTGGCCGGGCGTAAAGCGGATCACAAGATCGTTGTTGAATGTGCCGCTTGCACAGCGCGGCGGCACCAGCCGGGCCACAAAGCGCACCTGATAGCTCGCCCCGGCCGCGACAGAGACCGTCGGCCAGACATAGTTGTTCACGCCCTCCTCCACAGGGGCGGCGCTGCTGTCGTCCATGCGCACAAACTCGAAGCTGCCGCCAACATCGAAGAGCGCCACATCGTAAGCTCGGCTGTCGCGGTTGGTGTAGCTCAGGCTGAAGATAACCTCTTTGTTGTCGGCGGCGTTATTGCCGTCGATCGTCGTGCGGTTCGCCGTTTTGGTGAGCGTGAAGGGCGGCGAGATACGCACGCAGAGCTGGGTCAAGCTCGTCTGTCGTACCGGTTCGGGGTCGAGCGAGAAGCTGAAGCGGTTGCACTGATCGACATACTCGTTACCCTCCACCTTCAGGCTGAAGCGGAGCTCGGCCGTGCCACCTGCCGGAATGTCGATGCCGCGCCACGTGATCGTGCCGTTGTCGCCGTCCTGAATATCATCGGGGTTCGGCTCATACGCCTGCCCGTTGAGCGTGGCCGAGCCGCGCACGTAGCTGAAGTTGGCGCCGTTGCGCGTCGGCATCAGGTCGTTGACGATCATGTCGTTGGCGGCTTCCACACCCCGATTCTCAAGCTTGATGATGTAGGTAAAGCTGTCGGCTCGGCCCACCACGTAGCGGCCCGCACTGTCGCGCACCTCGGAGGGATCGGCGAACTTGCTGCCGTAGAGGCGTGGCTGGAACGAGGCAGCGCCGCCCCGCGCAACGAGGCATGCGGAGGGCACGCCAGCGGGCGCAACAATTGTGACGACGCCGGTGCCGCTCGTCACCACGGCGCTGTAGCTGCCGCGCACCACAAGCGTCAGGCTTTGGCTGGCCGGGGTGGTGATCGAGCCGGCAGGCATGTTGAAGCGCCAGACCACGTCGCCGCCCAGCGCGCCCCCGGATGGGGCCGACGCCGGGGCCGGGTTGGCCGAGCTGACCACATAGAAGGCGTTCGACTGGATGCTGTAGCGCACCTCCAGGTTGTTGATCGGCTGGTTCCAGTAGCTCTGGACACGGATGGTGAGCGCGGCCTCGGTGCCGAACAGCGGGCTGCTGGGCGTAGCCGTGATCGACTGGACCAGCAGCGGGGTGCGAATGTCGGCGTTGGCGGCTGGCCCGCTCACGCGGAAGCGCGTTGTGCCCGTCTGGATGGGCATCTGGTCGCTGCTCACCGAGTAGACGTTATTGGTGATCTTGCCGCACTCCACCGGGAGATCGAGCTTCTTGAAGCGCAGCTTGAGCTCGATCTTGCCGCCGGGGTTCAGCGGGCCGGGGATCGTCCAGCGCAGCTCTTTGGTGGCCGCGTCATAGCTGGGCTGCACTGGCCCGTCGGCGCTTACGAACTCGCTGCCGCCAGGCAGCTTATCGATCAGCGAGATATTCGTGGCGGGGTCGGCGTCGGTGCGGGGCGCCCCGCCAACCGTGTCGCCCGCCGCAGTGGCGTTGCCGATTGTGATCGTGAACTCCACCACCTCGTTGGCGTAGTTGGCTGTGGGCGTGCTGGTGCGCAGTTTGGTGAGCACAAATACCGGGGCCACAAACAGGCTGTTGGCGGTATCCTCGCTGATCACCGGGGCGGTGGTGCTGTCGGCAAGCTGGGCTGATCCGGCAGGGCGCTTCGGCGCCTGGGCCGTGCGTGGGTACTGGTCGGTGCGCGTGCTGAGCACTACGGCAAAGCGCCCCGTCTGGCCGGGCGCCAGGCTCGACGTGATCTTGTAGACCGTCTCGATATCGGTGGCGGTCTCACGGCTCACAGTGGCGTTCACAGCCTGCTCGGGCGGGCAGTTGGCCGCCTTGCAGAACTGGAACACGCCGCCGGCATTCACCAGCTTGAAATTCGTCCAGCGGGCGCGGATGATGAAGTTAGAGGCCGCCGTGTTGCGCGTGTTGGTAAAGATATAGGTGTAGGTCAGGTCGCCGCCAGCTGCAACGCGGGCCGGGCTCACCACCAGATCGAGCTTGATGTCGCCCTGGATCACGTTGGGGAAGCTCAGGTCGGCCAGCTCCTCCAGGCTCAGGTCGGCCAGTGCATCGGGCGGCGTGTAGCCCTCGGGGGCCACGAGCTCGGGCTCGGCGGTGGCATCTGCGGTGGCTGCGCTGTCAGAGGCGGGCGCCTCGACCGGCGGCACGTAGAGCTCGCCGCTTTGCTCTGGGTTAGCTGGGTCGCCCTCGACTGCGGGCAGGGCAGGCTCCTCGCTGGGCAGGGGCGGGGCGGGCTCGTCGGTTGGTGCTGGGGGCGGCGGCTCCTGCGCAAGGGTGGCCTGCGGCAAGGCTGCGGAGCAGAGCAGCACCAACGTGAGCATCAGCGCAAGCAGGGTAGTGTAGCGTGGGTGAGGCGAGCACATTGGGGGGTTCCTTTGGGAAGAATAAGGGCAATATTCGCTGTGGGACGATCACTTTGGGCGCTTGGCGCGCTGGATGACGCTAGCCACCTGGAAGCTCGTGTCGCTGCTGCCGTCGTCTATAAGCAGCAGCTCGTAGCTGGAGCGGTAGGGCTCGGGGCCGGTGGCCAGCACCTCGGCGATGCGCCCGCAGATCAGTGGCAGGCTCTCGTGCTCGTTGTAGAGCGGGATCACCACCGAGAGGGCGACGGCCCGCATGCCGGGCAGCAGCTGAGCCGAAGCGGGTTCGGCGAATATCATCATAGCGATCTCCTCCGTGCGCCGCTCGATCTACAGGCCCAAACTGCATTATACAAGGCGATTATACCAGCGAAGATAGTAGGGCGCTCACCTGAGCGTAATCGTTGTCACCATGGCGGGCGCGACGCCCGGCGGCAGGGCGCGGGCATCGGTGAAGAGCGCCTCGGGGTTGGCGCCATCGTACCAGGCCACGCTCCAGACATACTCGCCTGCGGGCAGGTCGGCGGGGAGCTCTATTTCGAAGCGCTCGCGCACCACCTGGCCGGGCTGCCACTCGCTTGGCGGGAGCAGGGCGTAGGTCGGCAGATGCACAATGCGCGCGTCGTCGCGGTCGCCAACCCGGCTCACTGGCACCCAGATACCCTGCGGCGGCTTGTCGCCGCTAAGCTGCCACTCGAACGACGCGCTGTAGCGCCGCCCGCCGAGCGGCTCGATGCTCGCGCCGAGCAGCTGAACCGGGCCAAGCGCTGCGGGGGTCGCCGGCAGAATCGAGGTGTCGGCAAGCTCAACCGACTGGGGAAGAGCGGCGCCAGGGGCGGGATCACGCTGGAAAAGCAGCAGGCCATCGCGCTCGGCCACCAGGCCAAAGTGCGGGTCGCGCAGCAGCGTGCGGATCGCGGCACGATCATAGCCGGGGCCGCCAATGACATTATTGCCGGCAAGGATCCGATAGTCGAACAGCGCATCGGCAAGGGCGTAGTCGATCTTCGAAAGCAGCGTGGGCAGCGTTGGGCTGCGCTCCGCCGACGGATACTGGAGCGTGTAGAGCGTCTGACGATTGACAAGCTTTGGGGCGAGGAAGGTGGACGTGATGAGGGGCACGTTGGGTGGAACCAGCTCCGCAAGAAAGCGATCTTTGAGCGCATCGCGCGGCAGCACACCGTAGACGGCATGGTCGCCGCTCATGCCGGGCGCCGTGCCCCAGCGGAGTGGACTGAGCGGGGTAGTTACGAAGATCACCCCGGCCGCAAGAGTGGTAAGTGCGGTGACAAACAGCGCCAGGTAGCGGACGCCAGCCGTGCGGGTGCGGGCGGCGCCGTCGACGATCGCGAGGATGCAGAAGGGCACCGCAGTGGCGTAGTGGTGGTAGCGGTAATCGAACGACGAGCCGGGGCCGTTGCTCAGGAGGGCGAGCAGAGCAATTGGGAGGCCAGGCAGGAGCCAGCGCCACCCGCGCAGGCCCAGGAACAGGGCGGGCGCGAAGACGATCAGTGCGCTGATCAGCCGCTGCTCCACGCTCTCGCTCAGATTGAATTCGCTAAAGTAGAAGCGCAGGTAGTTCAAGCCATGCTGCGCCCCGCTCGTCTGGCCGATGGAGAAGAGCGGGCGGATCACCAGGAAGGCGCCGGCGCCGTAGATCAGCGCTGTGAGCGTGGTGATCAGGCCGACGCGGCGCAAGCCCTCCCAGCGCCAGATCACCAGGCCCATCACGGCCACTGGGGCTGCAACGTAGAATTTGCAGGCGAGCGCCAGAGCAAGCCAGAGCGCGTAGCTGCGCCAGGCCCGGCGGTCCATGGCCTCGACCGCCCAGAGCAGCAGGGGCATCGCCAGCGTGTCGCCGTGAAAGTCGAAGAGCACCGCCGTCTGCGCTACCGGGTAGAAGAGGTAGATCAGCGCGATGACCACGCCCGCCCAGGTGCTTGCGAGGCGCCTGTTGGCCAGCCGGTAGACAGGTATGGCGGCCGAGGCGACGAGCGCCGCCTGTGCGATCAGGAGCACACGCGGGTCGCTCCACAGCGCGTAGAGTGGCGCAAAAAGAAAGTAGATCAGCTCGACGTGGCGGGCCAGGCGGCTCATCTCGCCGCCCTGGTAGGTGAACTCCAGGGGGCGGCCCCGGAGCACGCTGGCGATAGCCTGCGCCATGTTGCCAAGGTCGAGCATGGCCGTGTTGAAGCCGTTGTAGCGCAGCACGCTCAGCCAGGCGAGCATGGCGCCGCTCGCCAGCATCAGGGCGACGAGTGCCAGGTTGGGCCAGAGGCGCGCCTGGGGTGCAGGTGCAGGCTGGGCTGTCATTGGATTGTGGATTTTGGATTTTGGATTGCGGTCATAGCAGCTTCACGTTTGGGGCGGCAGGCTCGGGGCTTGCCTGCGCTGCGGCCGCGTCGCGCCTGCGGCCGAGGGCGAAGATCACGCCGCCAAGCAGGCCGGTGCCGTTGCGCAGGGCGTGCAGGAAGATCGACAGGCTGAGGGCCTGCACAGGCGCGATACCCACAAAGCCGAGCAGGAAGACAAGCGCGTTGTCTTGCAGGCCCAGGCCGTTGATCGCGATCGGTAGGGCAGAGATCGCCATGGCCAGGGGCACGGTGGCGAAGTAGGCCAGCGGCCCCACCGGCAGCCCAAAGGCCTGCCCAGCCGAGAAGATCGCGATGCAGACGGCGATCTGGCGCAGCACCGAGATAGCGGCGGCCTTCA
>Ga0209591_10005478_pt1 | contig 14158 bp, 12 predicted proteins | sample MAT01_FD_187207 | JGI IMG/M metagenome (GOLD analysis project Ga0209591, IMG submission 187207) | Freshwater microbial communities from Lake Fryxell liftoff mats and glacier meltwater in Antarctica - MAT-01 (SPAdes) (version 2) | ecosystem: Environmental > Aquatic > Freshwater > Ice > Liftoff... | reverse complement strand
AAAACCGGGAACTGGTATGCTAACAAAATATTTGAATACGCCTGCCTACGATCTTGCAAAATCATTTGTAATCGGCGATCGCATTACCGATATGCAACTGGCAAAAAATTTAGGCTGTAAGGGCTTATGGCTAAACAACGATCCTGATTTGGGCGCAACAGAAATCAATAGTACGATTGATGAATTGAGAAAAGAAGTGATCGTATTAGAATCACCGGATTGGAAAGCCATTTATGGGTATTTAAAACTGCCGCAACGCATCGTAATTCACGAGCGAAATACCAATGAAACAAAAATAAAAATAGAAGTAAATCTCGATGGAACAGGAAAGGCAACTATAAAAACCGGATTGCCTTTCTTTGACCACATGCTGGACCAGTTGGCACGTCATGGAAACCTGGATCTGAACATCGAATGCCAGGGTGATTTACACATTGATGAACACCACAGTATTGAAGACACCGGTATCGCTTTGGGCGAAGCCATTGCAAAGGCATTGGGAGATAAACGAGGAATAGAACGCTATGGATTTTTATTGCCAATGGACGATTGCCTGGCGCAGGTAGCCATTGACTTTGGCGGCAGAGCGTGGATTGAATGGGAGGCTGAATTTAAGCGTGAAAAAATTGGCGAAATGCCCACTGAAATGTTTTTTCACTTCTTCAAATCTTTTAGTGATGCAGCCAAATGCAACCTCAACATTAAGGCAGAAGGCAACAATGAACATCATAAAATTGAATCCATTTTTAAAGCATTTGCAAAAGCAATAAAAATGGCAGTAAAAAAGGACATCAATAATAATTCTTTACCAAGCACGAAAGGTGTGCTTTAACTTCCCTGTAGGGGTTGGGGGCTAACTAAACATGATTGCAATAATAAAATACAATGCTGGTAATGTTCAAAGTGTTCAATATGCTTTGCAGCGTCTTGGCGTAGAATCGGTGGTTACAGATGATGTGGCTTTAATTCATTCCGCCGATAAAGTTATTTTCCCTGGTGTTGGACATGCATCACCGGCCATGCAGTATTTAAGGGAAAGAGAATTGGATAAAGTAATTATTTCTTTGAAGCAACCGGTGTTGGGAATTTGCCTTGGTCTGCAGTTAATGTGCAAACATTCTGAAGAAGGCGACACCAATTGCCTCGGTATATTTGATGAGGAAGTTAAACTGTTTCCAACTGTATCATCGCAAGAAAAAATTCCACAGATTGGGTGGAACAATGTGTACAATTACAAGTCGGTATTATTTGGTGGTTTAGCGGACAATGCTTTTGTTTACACGGTACACAGCTACTACGCTGCCCTGGGAAATGAGACCATTGCAACCACCGATTATATCCTTCCCTACAGTGCAGCTTTGGAAAAGGATAATTTTTATGCCGTACAATTTCACCCGGAAAAATCCGGTGCAATTGGAGAAACAATTTTAAAAAACTTTATCAATCTGCCATGATCATCATCCCAGCCATCGACATCATTAATGGTAAATGTGTTCGCCTTACAAGAGGCGATTACAATCAAAAAATAGTTTACAATGATAACCCGGTTGAAGTAGCTAGGCAATTTGAAGCTGCCGGTATAGAGCGCTTGCACATTGTAGACCTGGATGGCGCAAAGGCAGGCAATATTATTAATTTGAAAGTGTTGGAAGAGGTGGCTGCTGCAACTGGTTTAGTAATTGATTTTGGCGGCGGCGTAAAAACAATTGCCGATGTGAGCAATATATTTGATGCAGGTGCGGCCATGGTCACCATTGGTTCTCTTGCTGTAAAGCATCCGGAGTTGCTGGAAGAATGGCTGATGGAATTTGGAACCAACAAGTTTTTAATTGGTGCGGATGTACTGGATGGCAATATAAAAATCAGCGGCTGGCTGGAAGATGGGGGCATCAATGTTTTTGATTTTATTGGAAGGATGTTGAGCCTGGGTGTTACGAATATTTTTTGTACCGATATTTCAAAAGATGGCGCAATGGAGGGTCCTTCTGTTGAGCTGTATAAAAAAATAATGGAAGACCACCCTGAAGTAAATTTAATAGCAAGTGGTGGAGTAAGCAACCTCGAAGATGTGTTGGCTTTAAATGAAATTGGTTGCAAAGGAGCCATCATTGGAAAAGCAATTTACGAAGGACTGGTACCATTGAATCCGCTGAAGGAGACATCGGAAGTGTATAAATATTTTAATTGATTGTAAACATTGAAGCGTTTATTTAAAATGAATATAACCACAACAAATACTAACGATAGTAATAACGAAGCATTAGCACATGTGGGGGTACGTGGCCTTACAAAACGGATCATCCCCTGTTTGGATATCCGGGATGGCCGAACAGTAAAAGGCATCAATTTTGAAGATATACGGGATGCCGGCGACCCTGTCGAACTGGCCATTATTTATTCGCAGAAAGGAGCAGATGAATTGGTTTTTTTAGACATCACCGCTACCATTGAAAAAAGAAAAACATTGGTTGAACTGGTGAAGCGCATTGCCGCCAATATCAATATTCCATTTACGGTTGGAGGTGGCATCAGCTCGGTAGAAGATGTGGCATTGCTGCTGCAAAATGGCGCTGATAAAGTTTCTGTAAATACATCTGCATTTAAAAATCCGGATTTAATAAAACAATTGAGCAGTGAATTTGGAAGCCAGTGTGTGGTATTGGCCATCGATACTAAAAAGGAAGCAGACGGTGAATGGTATGTTTATCTGAATGGCGGAAGAACAAAAACGGATGTTAAAACAACCGACTGGGCAAGAAAGGCAGTAGATCTGGGAGCAGGCGAAATATTACTGACCTCGATGAACAACGACGGAACAAAGAATGGCTTTGCATTGGATATTACGGCAACGCTTTCCGATACTTTACCCGTTCCTGTAATTGCATCCGGTGGCGCAGGTACCATGGCACATTTTAAAGATGTATTTGAACATGCCCATGCAGATGCAGCGCTGGCTGCCAGTATTTTTCATTACAAGGAAATAGAAATTCCTGCGTTGAAAAAATATTTAGCAGAACAGCAGATCAGGGTTCGGTTATGAAAATGAATATTCCATTGATTCCGCTTGCGGCAATTGTTGCAATCATTGTATTTGCTTACATGCGAAACAGACAAGCAACCAGGAATGATGAAAGAAGGGAACGGCTGGAACAGAAACAGGAAGAACTCATTGAAAGATTGCGAATTAAAAATTTACCAACAGAAAAAAATACAGATGATGAAAGTTGATTTTGAGAAATATGCAGACGGATTGGTGCCAGCCATCATACAGGATGAACTCACCCGAAAAGTATTGATGCTGGGTTTTATGAATGAGGCTGCATTGGCTAAAACGCAGGAACTACAAAAAGTAACTTTTTTTAGCAGAAGTAAAAACCGGCTTTGGACAAAGGGAGAGGAGAGTGGTAATTTTTTAATGCTAAAAGATATCAAGTCAGATTGTGACAATGACACGCTGTTGATAAAAGTTTATCCCGTAGGCCCGGTTTGTCATACCGGTGCCGATACCTGCTGGGCAGAAAAAAATACGAATGATAATTTCTTGTTTCAACTGGAGGAGATCATCAAAGACAGAAAAAATAATCCTTCAGATAAATCATACACCAGCTCGCTTTTTGAAAAAGGGATCAATAAAATTGCACAAAAAGTAGGAGAAGAAGCGGTGGAATTGGTGATTGAAGCAAAAGACAATGATGCGGATTTATTTAAAAATGAAGCCGCCGATCTGATGTTTCACTACCTGATATTGTTGCAGGCAAAAGGGCACACGCTCAGTGAAATACAGGATGTACTAATCAGCAGGCATCAGAAAAAAGTTCAATAGAAATAAAGTGTCCAAAAAATATTTCGGACAGCGAACTTGAAAAACTGTGATAGTTGAAAGACCCGGTCAATTTTGGAATTTGAATATTTCAAAAATCTTTACCTGTTTCATTAACAAGAATTAAAAACTGGTGAGATGCGCAATTTAAATCTTCGTGCAAAAGCCCGAAGGGCTTGAATTTGAGTAGCCTTGGGTGAAACCCATGGTTTCGCACGAAATTTTTCAACAACCCCAGGGTTGAATACAAAATGCAGTAGGTTAACGCCGGGTGTATCGAAAACAAAATATGTTACCCCCGGGATTTATCAGGGGCTATTAAAATTAAACCCATGCAGGATTTTTAGCTACGATTTTAATGTGCGCAATATCACGAGTTCTGAATTTAAACCTTCACGGAAGTTATAAACGGTAACAAGAATTTCCCTAAAAATGACAGCTAATGCTCACCTGTGGTTCAGGTGGCTAAAGGATATTTACATCAGTTTTCTTTTTTGCGCCGCATATTCATCCTGGGTAATGGCACCTTTCTGCAATAGCTCAAATAATTTATGTAATTCATCCGCAATCATTTGCTGGCTGGGAGCTGCAATAGCTTGACTGGCTGAAATGGCCTTTGCCAGTAGTGTAGCCTGATTGGTCAATTGATATTTTTTGTATTCTTCCTGCGCATGGGTAATGGTGTCTTTTAATAATTTAGGGTGATGAATGAGTTCGTAAGTTGTTTCACCCATCTCGGCAGCGGTCTGTATATCTACATTACCATATCCAAAAATTCTGCCCCAAATACTTTGATCATATTCTACATTGTTGATTTTGTCCAGCGGACTTTCTTTTGAATAACGTCCGAAAAAACCACTTTCATCCACCACCCTCAGGTTGGTTACACACCATAAATTACTTTTATAATTCAGGTATTCAAAAATAGGATAAGCCGCAGCAACCAACGTGATGACAAAACCGGTTACATCTGCCAGCCAGATTAAAAGTGTAGCGGCGATGATCCAAACAAAGATTGGTAGTGCCAGCCGGATCCAATGTTGTCTTGTGATCAATAAAATTTTTTCCTCTTTTTTTAATACTGTTCTCATGTTTTTTTATTTCGATACTGCAAAATAATAATTGTTTCAACCTGAATAATAGATGATTGGAATTTAAAATTAAGCATTCACTGCTGAAGGTACTTTAAAACTGTCATCGGTGGCATGATATCAATTGAGTATCTGGATACAAGTTGATATTTTTGGACTTCATGATGCTTCAGACGATCATGGTAAATTGCTTATTTTTGCCGGCTATTTAACTATTATGACTCCCGAAAGAAATAAGCGGCTAACCGATGTATTAATGAAGCGACAGCCCGACCTTACTGTAGTATTGGAAAACGTTTTTGATCCGCACAATATTTCAGCGGTTATGCGAACCTGCGATGCGGTTGGCATTCAGGATATGTATATTCTAAATAATAAGATTCCCCCACATCGTAATTGGAGTGCCAAAAGTTCTTCTAGCGCTGCAAAATGGTTAACCATCCACCAGTTTACCGATGCCGCTGCTTGTTTTAAAGAACTAAGAAAACATTATAAAAAAATTTACACTACGCATTTAAGTACGGATGCTGTTGGCCTGCATGATTTGAATTTGGTCGAACCGGTAGCGCTTGTGTTTGGCAACGAGCACAGCGGCGTTAGTGAAGAAATCATTGCAATGGCGGATGGTAATTTTATCATACCACAGGTAGGTATTATTAAATCGCTCAATATTTCGGTTGCCTGTGCCGTTACTTTGTATGAGGCTTTTCGTCAAAAAAATAATGCCGGTCATTATGATGTGTTGAAAATGGAAGGTGAAAAATTATCAACGATAAGAGATGCCTGGGGATTTTTAGAAGATTGATGATCGGTAAAGCCATTTGATTGTTAACTTTTATCTTTAACGCAATAAAATATATTATGAAAAAACTGTTATTACCTGCCTTGTTAGTTGTATTCATCTCAAACATATCTGCTCAAAGTAAAAAGCCATTGGACCATTTGGTATATGATGGCTGGAAAAGCATTGGTGAGCGCATGATCAGCAAGGATGGCAATTACATTGTGTATGCAGTCAATCCACAGGAAGGGGATGGCGAGCTGGTGATACAAAATGTTTCTACAAAATTTAAGAAAGTAATTCCTCGTGCAAGCGGTGCCGTTATCAGCGATGATAGCCGATTTGTTTATTTTAAAATAAAGCCTTTTTTTCAGGATACCCGTCAGGCAAGAATAAAGAAGAAGAAGCCGGATGAAATGCCAAAAGATAGTCTTGGTATGGTAGAGCTTGGACAAGACAGCGTTGTGAAAATAGCCCGGGTAAAATCATTTAAGGTGCCTGAAAAGGCTGCTGGATGGGTTGCCTATCAAATGGAAAAACCAATCCCTGATACAACCAAAAAAAAGGCAAAAATAGATTCTGCTAAGGCAAAGATGGACATGTTGGTGAAATTGGCCGACTCTGTAATCCGTAAATCAATTGATTCCATCAAAGGCAACATTGAAAAAGAAGAAGTGATCGTTGCCGCACAAAAGGCAGCGAAGGAAATTTTAAAGAAAGGTTCAGATGAGGAAATGATGGTGGTGGATGAAATGATGAGAGACGCAGAAGGGGATGATGTGCCCGGAGCCGGTGCAACGGAAGGAACAGATCTTGTGCTGCGTAGTACAATTAATGCAACATTGAAAACCTTTAAATGGGTGAATGAATATTACTTTGATAAAAACGGAAATAAGCTGCTGGTGGAAACATCAAAGAACACCAAAGATTCTACCAGCAAATCGCTGGTGTTACTGTACGATTTAAAATCGGAGAAAACAGACACCATCATGCGTGGCTGTAATGACTGTAAAAATTATTCGATGGATGAAGCAGGAAACCAAGTGGTATTTGTAGCAGAAAGGGATAGCAGTATCAAATCGTTGCAAAAATTTTACAAACTCTGGTACCATACTTCTGGCCGGGATAGTGCAACGTTATTGGCGGATAAAAATACGGAAGGTATGCAATTAGGGTACACGGTGAGTGAGAACGGCAATATCAGTTTTAGCAAGGATGGTACCAAAATATTTTTTGGAGTAGCGGAGATTAAAGCTCCAAAAGACACCAACCTGGTAGATTTTGAACTGGCCCGGCTTGATGTATGGCATTACAATGATGATTATTTACAACCGCAGCAATTAAAGCAACTTGACCTCCAGTTGAAACGCAGTTACCTGGCAGTAGCCATTGCCGGTAGTAATAAGATTGTACAGTTAGGCGATGAAAATGCAGAGAATGTATCCCTGGTGAATGAAGGCAATGCAGATTATGTATTGGCCAACACCAGCAAAGGAAAACGGGTAGAGTCACAATGGACGGGAAGAAGTGTACAAACCGGTTATATCATCAGTACTGCTACCGGCTTAAAAAAATTAGTAAAAAGAGATGTCCTTGCTTTTATGCAGCCGTCACCGCAGGGAAAGTTTGTGTATTGGTATGACCCCGTTATTAAAAATTATTTTGCCTACGAAGTGGCGACTGGTGCCATTAAAAATATTACAGCAAAAATAAAACTGCCTTTGTATGATACAGAAAATGATGTGCCTGATTATCCAAGGCCAGCAGGGAATTCGGGCTGGACGGAAAACGACCGTTACTTCCTGGTAAATGACGAATATGATATCTGGCAGGTGGACCCAACGGGTGTTGAAGCTCCCAAAAATATCACCAATGGTTTTGGACGAAAAAACAAAACAAGTTTTGATTATGTAGAACTTGATCGGGAGAAGAGATTTGTCAATATAGATGAAACCGTCTTGCTCCGTTCTTTTAACAAGGAAAGTAAATACGCAGGTTATTTCACAAAAAAAGTGAACGAGGTAGCAGATCCTGCATTGATTTTTACAGGGCCTTTCAGTTTTAACGGACCATTAAAGGCCGAAGATGCAGGACGGTATATTTTACAACGGGCAACTATCAACGAAAGTGAATTGTTTGCAACCGATGATCTTAAAAACCTAACGCAGCTTACGGATATTGCGAGCCAGCAAAAAGATTATAACTGGCTTACGGTAGAACTGGTAAAATGGAAAATGTTTGATGGGAAAATGAGTGAAGGATTGTTGTATAAACCTGCCAATTTCGACCCGAAGAAAAAGTATCCCATCATTTTTTATTTTTACGAACGCAACTCCGATGGGTTGTATAATTACCGACCACCGGCACCGAGTGCTTCGATTGTAAATGTGCCCTATTTTGCCAGTAATGAGTATTTGATTTTTGATCCAAATATTTATTATAAAACAGGCGAACCGGGACAGAGTGCATATAACAGTGTAGTGAGTGCTGCGAAATTTTTATCAAAAATGCCTTTTGTGGATAGCACCAGGATGGCATTGCAGGGACAAAGCTGGGGTGGTTACCAGATTGCCTATTTGATTACCAGAACCAATATTTTCAGGGCAGCAGGAGCAGGCGCACCGGTTGCAAACATGACGAGTGCTTATGGTGGTATTCGCTGGGGAAGCGGAGTGAACCGGCAGTTTCAGTATGAGAAATCGCAGAGCAGGATTGGTGCTACTTTGTGGCAACGTCCCGATCTATACATAAAAAACTCTCCGTTATTTAGTGCAGATAAAGTAACCACTCCTTTATTAATGACGCACAATGATGCAGATGATGCAGTGCCTTGGTACCAGGGTATCGAGTTCTTTACTGCATTGCGCCGCTTAAATAAAAAAGTATGGTTACTACAATATAATGGAGAAGCCCATAACCTGATAGAACGTAAAAACAGGAAAGATCTTTCTGTAAGACTGGGACAGTTTTTTGATTATTATTTAAAAGATGGCAAACCTGCAAATTGGATCAAAGACGGATTGCCTGCAACAGAAAAAGGAAAAAGCTGGGGGTTGGAAATAGAATAAAAAAATTATATAAGAGAAATAAAAACATCAGGCAATCCCTGGTGTTTTTTTATGTAAAGAATGAACCCCACCAGTTGAACCTACATTTATTAAAAAAGATGTAAAGTTGCCTGGGCAAATAAAAGGGGGTGGAATTGTGTGTAGGATTGATCGCCTGTTGAGGCTAATTTTCTTTATTTTTGCAGCGAATGAAACATCTTGCAGCGCTCAATCCTTTTTTTTGGAAATATAGGTCCCGTTTACTATTAGGATTACTTTTTATCATACTCACCAATTATTTCAGGATACTGGCTCCGCAGTTGACCGGGTATGTGGTTAACTCGGTAGTTAACAAGGCAGAGCAAACCACATCACTTTCTCAGCAGCCCATTCAAAAAAAGCAATATGATTTTGCCGTCCGAAAAATCATTTCGCTGTTGGACGAAAAAAGTTTTGGCCAGCAGATTTTCTGGTGTGGAATTACATTGTTGGTTCTGGCGCTGATCAGTGGCATCTTTATGTTTTTAATGCGGCAAACCATTATAGTAATGAGTCGGTTAATTGAGTTTAGTCAGAAGAACCAGGTATTCAACCATTACCAGCAATTGGATACCAACTTTTATAAAACGCATAGTACCGGCGATTTGATGAGTCGCATTTCAGAAGATATCAGCCGGGTAAGAATGTACACCGGGCCTGCTCTGATGTATTTTATAAACCTTGCAACCGTACTTATTTTCAGTATCTATTTTATGGTTCAGGCAAGTCCCAAACTTACCATTATTGCTTTATTTCCATTGCCCATACTTGCCGTAACCATCTACTTTGTAAACACCATCATCAACCGTAAAAGTGAGCGCATTCAAGCACTGTTAAGCGATCTTACTACCAATGCGCAAGAGTCATACAGTGGTATACGGGTTATCAAATCATTTGTGCAAGAAAAGGCCATGTTGGGATTTTTTACAGCCAATAGCGAAGCGTATAAGCAAAATGCTTTAGGGCTGGCAAAAACAGAAGCGATTTATTTCCCCAGTATTGGTTTGCTGATTGGTATGAGCACACTTATTACGATTATGGCTGGCGGCATGGACGTAATAAACGGCGTGCCCGGAGCTACCGTGGGAACCATCGCAGAGTTTGTCTTGTATATCCAGATGCTCACCTTTCCGGTAAGTGCCATTGGCTGGACGGCAAGTATGACACAACGTGCAGCGGCTTCTCAAAAACGGGTCAATGAATTTTTACAAACCAGTCCTGCCATACGGAACCCTGACAAGGCAGCAAAACCTGCATTCACCGGTAGCGTAAGTATTGCCAATGTTGATTTTACTTATCCACATACCGGCATTCATGCGTTGAAAAATTTTTCGCTTCAAATAAAAAAAGGGGAGAAAGTTGCTATTGTTGGAAGAACCGGTTCCGGGAAATCTACCATTGCCCAATTACTGCTACGAATGTACGACGCACAGGAAGGGCTGATATTATATGATGGTGTGCCGGTGAATCAAATTGAATTAAATTGGTTACGCAATCAAATAACGTATGTACCGCAAGATGTATTTTTATTCAGTGAAACAGTACAAAATAATATTGGCTTTGGGCTGGAAAATGCAGGTTTGGAAGTCGTGGTAAAAGCCGCACGCCTCGCATGTATTCATGATGAGATTGAGGGGTTTTCCAATGGTTATCAAACCATGATTGGTGAGCGGGGCGTTACGCTTAGCGGCGGACAAAAGCAGCGGATAGCCATTGCCCGTGCATTGATCAAAAATCCAACGATGGTGATTTTTGATGATTGTTTAAGTGCCGTAGATGCAAAGACAGAAAAGAATATTTTAAATAATCTCAATGCCTGGTGGAAGGATAAAACTGCAATCATTATCACCCACCGCATTTTTTCATTGTTGGAGTTTGATACCATCATTGTATTGGATGACGGCAAGATTGTGGAGCAGGGTACCCATGCTGGTTTATTGCAACAAAATGGATATTATGCCGGCATGTATGCGAGGCAGCAGGCGCAGGATGGGGGAGGAATGAGCAATAAGCAATGAGCAATAAGCAATAAGCAATGACCAGTAAGCAATAAGCAATAAGCAGTGAGCAATAAGCAATAAGCAATAAGCAATGAGAAATGAATGATTACCAATAAATAATTCAATTTAGCGAATAGAGTTAAGTTAAGTGTGACCCGATACATTGGGTGGTGAATTTTGAAAGTTCAATATTTCACAATTCATAATTCACCATTCACAATTCACCATTCACCCTTCACCATTCACAATTGAAGTGAATTCCAGCAGTTTTTAGTGCGTAGTTATCAACACTATTTTCCAGATGCGGATAAGTTATTTCTAAAATCCAATGGTTTATTTTGCTATTTCAAAAACAGCTATATCTTTGCCCAGTATTTGAAATATTAATTACATCGAATTCATTTAAAATTTACAACTGTGGCGTACGAAAACAACGACAAAAAAATGGAAAGCGTTTATAGCAAACGCATCAGAGCTGGGAAACGTAGGACTTACTTTTTTGATGTAAGAGAAACCCGTGGCAGTGATTATTATTTAACCATTACAGAAAGCCGCAAACGTTTTGATTCTGATGGTTATGACAGGCATAAAATTTTCTTGTACAAAGAAGATTTTAATAAATTCATCAAAGGTCTTGGAGAAGCGATTGATCATGTAAAAACTGAATTGATGCCAGACTTTGATTTTGATGCATTTAACCATGACACGCCTTACGAAGGTGAAGATGGACAGCAATACAACCAGGGCGAAAATGCCGGTTATGAAAAGAAGGCAGAAGTTGTAGCTGAAACAGTTGCTGAAGCAAAAGTTGAAGAAGAACAAGTAGAAGTGCCAATACCAACAGAAAGCGATGCTCCATTGGATAATGGAAGTCACGAAGAAGTTGATAAATGGTAAAATGCGGAAAATAAATAGTTAATAAAGTCCTCCCCGTTTGTTGGAGGATTTTTCCTTTTATAGATATCTGCTAAACATCAATATTGCTGCTTCATCCGAAGCCGTATTAAAACAAAAAACTTCCTGTATTGCAGGAAGTTTTTTATTAAAATAATTGAATGTGTCAGTGTAATTTAAAAAGATAATTTAGGTTTTCCATTTGGCATTTGCCCATTTTGTTCGTCTGATTTTCTAGTTGGGATCAGCGCTACATTTTTTAAATTTGGAACAAGGCAATGCATGTTGTCGAGCGGCAAACTATAGATCTTTCCAAGTTTGTTCTCCGACAACAATCTTGTTCCTGGGGTTACCGGTGTGTAAGATTTCAATTTGCTCTCATCACGTTTTGGAATAACATACACTGAATCTCTAAATTGAGCTTGAACCGATATTGGAAATCCAAGTCCTGCGAGTAAAAGACAACATGTTTTCATGGTAAAAATAGTTTGGTTTACCTGTTAAATTTACACAAATAAATTTATTTCCTCATCTCCTTAAATGCATTCACCAATCCATTGGTAGATGAATCATGGCTATGAATGGGACCCTCCATCTTTAATTCCGGCAAAATTTTATTTGCCAACACTTTACCCAATTCAACGCCCCATTGATCGAAACTGTATATATTCCAGATCACGCCTTGTACAAATATTTTGTGTTCATATAAGGCAATCAATTCACCCAATGCAAAGGGGGTAATTTTTGTGACTAAAAATGAATTGGTAGGTCGGTTTCCTTTAAATACGCGGAATGGGTTTTCGTGATCGGCACCATTCATCAATGCCTCGGTTTGCGCAAAGAAATTACTCATCAAAATTGGGTGGTGGTTGCCAATTGGATTGTGAGAGATGGCAGGGGCTATAAAATCGCAGGGGATCACCTGTGTGCCCTGGTGAATCAGTTGGTAAAAAGCATGCTGTCCGTTGGTGCCAGGTTCGCCCCAGATAACTGGTCCGGTGGCGTAGGATACTTCCTGTTCGTTGCGGTCAACATATTTACCATTGCTTTCCATATTGCCTTGTTGAAAATACGCAGCAAAACGGTGCAGGTATTGATCGTAGGGTAAAATGGCTTCCGAAGCAGTTCCGTAAAAGTTGGTGTACCAGATGCCAAGCATCGCCATCAAAACAGGAATATTTTTTTCAAAAGGAGTGGTAGCAAAATGGATATCTGATTGGTGGGCACCTTTTAATAACAGTTCGAAATTGTCGTTTCCGATGGTCAATGCAATTGATAAACCGATGGCACTCCACAAGCTATATCTGCCGCCAACCCAATCCCAAAACACAAACATGTTTTCGGCAGCAATTCCAAATTTCACAACGTCGGCTTCGTTGGTACTTAAAGCAACAAAATGTTTGGCGATAAAGGCCTCGTCCTTTGCATCTTGTAAAAACCATTCTCTTGCAGAATGAGCATTGGTCATGGTTTCAAGCGTAGTAAAAGTTTTGGAGGCAATTAGAAACAGCGTTTCATCGGCAGTTACTTTCTTCAATGTTTCAGCAATATGGGTACCATCCACATTGCTTACAAAATACGTTTGAATGCCTTCTACCCAATATGGTTTCAAAGCCTCTGTTACCATTACGGGACCAAGATCGCTGCCACCAATACCAATGTTAACGATGTATTTTATTTTTTTTCCGGAGTAGCCCTTCCATTCTCCTGAATGAATTTTTAAACAGAAATTTTTCATCTGCTCCAGCACGGTTTTAATTTCGGGCATAACATCTTTGCCTTCAAATAAAACGGGTTTGCCCGATAAATTGCGCAATGCGGTATGTAGTACAGCTCTGTTTTCCGTATCATTGATTTTTTCACCCTCAAACATTGCCTGGATGGCTGCAGGTAAATTGCAATCGGTGGCTAGTTGCAACAAAAGCTGTTTTGTTTCGTCGGTGATAATATTTTTACTGTAGTCAAAAACAATATCTGAGGTACAGATAGAATATTTATTGAACCGTTCGCTATCAGCAGTAAACAAGTCTTTCATGTGCGCATTTTTCATTGCTTCAAAATGTTGTTGCAATGCCTGCCAGGATGTAGTAGAAGTGGGATTGATTTTTGGAAACATATTTAAGGGGTATTGAGTGATAAATGAAGTGCGAAGGTAAAGTTTGTTACACAAAAAAACAGGGAGATTTACGGCCAAACTTCGGGGCGGGTGCCTTGCTGTTTTATGACTAGCTTTCTGATGAATCCTCAAATACCATATCGGGCTGGATCTTTTGATAATTCCCAGGTACCGGTAGAAATGTTTACGAATACGCCATCACCAGATGGAACCTGATTACTCCAGATTTCCCAGGTGCCGTTAAAAGTTTGATTGAAGCGATTGAATTTGCCTTTGTAAGAAAGCCTCAGATTGGCTGTGTCCTCAAAATATACCGCATTACCTTTTTCGTCAATAAAGTTATTGGTAGGATACTCTTTGGTGAATGAAA
>Ga0209591_10005477_pt1 | contig 14159 bp, 11 predicted proteins | sample MAT01_FD_187207 | JGI IMG/M metagenome (GOLD analysis project Ga0209591, IMG submission 187207) | Freshwater microbial communities from Lake Fryxell liftoff mats and glacier meltwater in Antarctica - MAT-01 (SPAdes) (version 2) | ecosystem: Environmental > Aquatic > Freshwater > Ice > Liftoff... | reverse complement strand
CACCGAGTTTAAGCGGAAAAACCAAAAAGCAGCAAAATCCTTATCCGCCTTCTACCCTCCCTTGGGCAACTTGGTTAGTGGCCCGACTGGGGGGATGGTCAGGGTATCAAACCCAAAGACCCCCTGAAATGCCGATATTAGTCAGGGGGGTACGACAGTTTGAAGCCACCTTTATCGGTTGGAAATTGGCTCTGGGTGGACTTGTGTATACACGGTAGCTTCTGTGGGGGGGAGGCTCTCAACAATACAAGGCTGAATCATGTGACACTCTCGAACCGAAAAGCGAGAGAAACAGGGAATACAAAGCAAGCCTAAACATTGGAAGGAGTCCTCTCTACCCGACCTTTGACCCCTGATCCAGCGATTGTTACCGGAGAGTCCACCGCCAAACGGCAAGTAGAAATTCTCAAACGTCGGTTGACTTGGGGTGGAACGACGATACATAGCCGTGAGGAGTGCAAGGGTTTTCAGCGTTTTCCCTTGCACTTTATCATCTCTTGATCCCGCTGAAAACCCTTTGTCTCAAGGGATTTGAATTTATTCAGCAAGCCCTACATAAAGGCGGGCTTCTCCTTATTTCATATTCCTATAATGCAACGCCGAAACTGTCTTCCCTTCTTACTGTTCTAGAATGGCTGGGATTCTATTTATCTGCAACTCCCTAATCTGAAGCAAACCCGCACTATCTACAACTTTTCAAGAATCCTTAGGCTGCGCCCACCCCGGCACTTTCTTTCCCTGCTCTGATTCACCCGATTGCCCTCCCCTCTCCGCATCCATTGCCGCTCGCTCCGCATCCTGCGCCCAAGACACCGCCTTCTTCTGCGGCTCAACAGTAGCCGCTGGCGGTGGCGTAGACTCCGATTCATCTGGCGGAGTAGGCTGTGCCCATGCTACCGCTTTGCTGCCCTTACTCCGTCTTGGAGGCGTACTGGGCAGCGTAATTTTGACTACAGGAGCTGGCGTAAAATGGGCGATCGCATCCCTGTTGCCATCGACCTTAACCATCACCACTGGATCTTCCCCCGTAGCATCCCCTGCCCATTGCCCAAACTGCCAGCCCTTAGCTGCGATCGCCCGCAACGTCACCGTCTCACCTGCTCGGTAAGACCCAGCCCCTTCCACTGTTCCTGCCTCTGCTGGCTCAACCCTTCCCTGGAGCCGATACTTGGGCACCAATGGCGACTGTTGTGGCTCTGGGGGTGGTTCCTGCGGCGGTGCTGCTGCCTCTGGAGGCGGGTTGCCCGATAAATTGGCTAGAGCTTGTTTAAAGACATCGAAGAGTTCTCGCATACGTTGAAAACGATTACTAGGGACGAACTTGGTTGCTTGGTCATACCACTGGGTCTGAACGAGCTGAGGCTGCCATTGTGCTGCCATCTTTGCAAACGCATAGGCATCGGCGGTAATTTCTAGCGATTCTCTAGCGGTTTCGGGTGCCAAAAACTCGGCGCTAGATTGCAGCGCCATCAACGTCTCAGGATGCTGCGCATTCAGTAGAGGATTGTAGCCAAAGTTGGTCAGATGTACCTTGTTATTGACCAGGACAAAGCTATCAATTGTCACACAGCCATGAACCAAGCGTTTATTGTGCAAGGCAAACAATGCCTCTGAAGCTTCCTCTAATCGGGCAACGGGTTGTTGATCTAGGGTGAGCGGCTGAGTGGGTAAGTCGGTATAAACGGCAACTAAGGGATAATCTTTATCTGAAAGAATGTCGGTCGGAATCCATAATCCTTGCCTTTTGATACTGTGTAGCGCATCGAAGTACGCCACGATCGCCCGACACAATGACGCATCCACGCTCGCAATCAACACTTGCAAAATGACCGTCTGTTGGTTTGGGTCAGTTGCCTTTACCCACTGGTAGACGGAGTTATCCTTGATAACAGCAGTGACTTGATAGCGAAACAAGCGATCGCCTACGGTAACTTGCGGACCCATAAACAGGTTCTCAACCTATAGACTTAAAACCGGGACCTAAAGACTGGGGGTATAGCCAAACATCTAGCTAAAGTTTAAGCTAGCAGACCATCGCCGTCCACCCACTTCCACAATAACGGACAAAAGCTGTTCTTCGCTGACCTTAAAGATAATCTCAATATCCGGCTCATCAGGTGGCAAGTCCGAAATGCTCACCGTTCCAATTAAGGTGTTGTCTTTGACCATGGAAGCAGACCCTTGGTAAACATTAATATCTAAAGAAGTTTGTTGGCTGTCTGTAGTAAAACTTTGGCGCAGCTCGCAGGGGGTTTTGCGGTTGGCTGGAATGAGGGAGAAGAATGCTCCGCCGCTGGTTTCGACTCCTAGGGCGTGACAGGTGCGAGTGGTAATGCTGATGCTGCGACCGAAGATTTCTGGGTCATCTAAATAGGCAGCATACATTGCGGCACCTTCGGCAATGCACAGGTCAGGACGAGAATATCGAGAAACTTTGTCCCCTCCCACCAAATCACTGACTAAGGATTTAATGCGGGGAATCCGGCTAGAGCCACCGACTAAAATCACATGATCGACTTTAGAAGCGGGCAGATTTGCTATTGTCCATTGTCGGTCAATAATAGATTCAATTCTGTCGAAGTAATGTTGAATACTAGCTTCAAAGTCGGCACGGGTCACTTCGGTATCGATGTGCCGTCCAGGGAGAACGTCTGGAATGGTGATATAGGTGCTGTCGGTGGCGGTCAGCGTATGTTTGCTCTCAATCACCTGTTTCATCATTTTTGCACGCACTTTGCGCACTTCAATGTCAGACAAACCCTCTAAGCTAATGTCGCTTTGATTGAGCAAAAGCTTGAAAAGACATTCATCAAAATCCATGCCGCCTAGGCGATCATCTCCCCCGGTTGCCAGAACTTCAAAGAGGAGCTGGGTTTTGGTTTGTTCTAGTTTAAACAAGGTCAGGTCGAACGTGCCGCCGCCCAAATCAAAGACCAGGATATTCTCCGAGCCTTCCCAATCCCCCCGATTTTGCACCAGTTCCCAGGCGTAGGCGAGGGAGGCGGCGATCGGTTCTTGGATCAGTCCAATGCAATTGATGTTGGCTAATTCTGCGGCTTTGCGGGTGTTTTCACATTGATGGGCTTTGAAATAGTAGGGAACGGTGACGACGGTGCCTCGGCTTTTAAACCCGTTGGACGGAAATTTATCGGCAACGTCGCTATAAAGCCGCTGAAGAATTTTGGCAGATAGGTCAATCGGAGAAAAAGATTGGTTGCCAATCTCAATGAGTTGGGATGCGTCGTCCATTTGGCGTTTAACACCAAATGCGAGGTTCTCTGGATAAACGATGCCTCGGTTAAACGCCAGTTGTCCGACTAAAAACTCTGATTTCTCGGGGTCGTAGTAAACGGCAGACTGGAGGGAATCATCGCCCGTGCGAGTTTGATAGTGAATCGATTGCTTCTTTCGTTCATTCCACCAAGCGATCGCGCTAAAGGTTGTTCCTAAATCAATTCCTAGTACAGGTTCGGTAGTGTGATCTGGCATTAATAGAATCCTTTAGTTTTTCACCATAATGACTTGAGCAAGACGAAGCACCTGAGGGGGCGTATCCATTTCTAGTAGGTACTCGTATCCCCGCTGAACGACTTCTTTAACTTGCTCTGTTTTAAGCCCTTCATCTGGTTCAACGCCAATGGGTTCATGGCGGTAGTAATCTGCCTCGTCGCCTACTTTCACCTCCATGGGCTGAACCTTCACTTGTTCCAGCAGAGTATGAATCGCGCCTTGAAGCTGTAGATGCAGGTTGAACCATTGGTCTAGACGCTCTTTTTCCGATTCGTTCTCAGGATTTGCTTTCAATCCGTCAATCAAAGGTTTGGAGTTTTGCTCACCCGAATACAGCCCGTCTAAAATATCTAAGACTTTGCGTTTGACTAGGTTGAGCAGCTTTTTCCTCGCGTCTTCCGCTTGGGTTCGTAGCTCAAATATCTGCTGATAGCGGCGGTCTTTAACTTCCTCGCCTTCCTGACTCAGTTGTCTCCTAAAATTCTCTAGAGAGGGCTGAGAAGCTTTCAGAGATTGCAGTTCTTCTCTGTTTAAGCGAGGTAGTTCAAAAGATTGAGGGAAAGAAGGCGCGATCGCATCTTGCTCCTTCAGTTCATCCATGCGCCGTTCCATCATCTTGTGAATGAGTTGAATAGACTGATGGCGTTTTTCTAGCTGGGCTTGTAACGAGTATGGTAAATGTTTCTTGGCACTTTCACAGGACGGTAGCAGTTCATCTGTAACCTGCTGTTTGACTTGAATCATTCCTTCACATAAGGTCTTAACTCGTCCTGAAAAGTCTTCCAGTTGATGCAAGTGTCGGTTGAATTCCTGTTTGTCCTGTTCATATTCGCATGAATCTTCTATATAAACCTGCTGAATCATTTTTTCAAATTCCTCTTGGGTTTCAGATTCTGGCTGGGGCGATCGCTCCTGCTCAACCGACGACTGATTTTTTAGCTGCTGATTTTTTTCCTCTAATTCCTGTCGTAACTGCGCATTCTCCTGCCGTAGTTTCTTAACTTCTTCCGGCGGTTCTGCTGCTGTCATTGAGTCATCCCTATGAATGTTCTCTACGGGTTCGTTTAAAACTGAACCTGGTACCGCGTCTGTAACTACCAAGATTGGATCCTCTGGAGCCTGTGCTGTGATTTCTTTCGGCGTTGGCAATGCTTCCGCAGTTGCTGGCTCTGGTTCCTTGGTCGGCTCTTCCTTAGGAGACATGATCGTTTCTACATCCTGCGAAATTTCAGGCTTATTACCCAAAACGTCACTCTCAACTACCTCTGCTCCTTTCATAACCGGAGTGATTTCCTGTTCTAGACTATCACTGCTAGAAGACGCTCGGTCTTCCGGTGTATTATTTTCTTCACTCGTCATTGCAGTTTCTCCAGTGCTATCAATGGTCAACTTACCCGCGATTAATTTCTAGCTTGTTGCCGCTTGTCGAACTGAGCGCATCGACCTTCAACAAATTTTGTTGATCGATCTCAAATGTCACAGCAATTCGTTCCTGACCTTTGGGCTTAGGCGGAACCTTGACAAAAAACTCACCAATGCACTTCGAGCCATCGTCTCTCACATATTCTGCGGATTCATTAGCCTGATAGATGCGGATAGCGATCTCAGTCATGTTGTCTCGGGGCGTAAAATATTCCCTGCTCACCGAGAGGGTACTGTCTGCCGGAATCTCCTGTCCTTTTTCAAGCAAACAGTTGAATGTTCCACCCTGAGTTTCAATACCTAAATAATGCGTCACTACATTCTCAATCCCAAATGTCTCATCCAACTGCTGTTCGGTCTCAGGAACGGAGAGCGTTGCCGCCAACATGGCTGCCCCCCTAGACACCGCCGTATCTGGGTTAATGTCTTTGTAGGGATGTTTCTGAAAGATCTCCGTTAGCATGGCTGAAACAAGCGGAACTCGGGTTGAGCCACCTACTAAAATAATCCGCGAGATATCATCTACCGATAAACTCGCAGCCGATAATGCTTTAACAACCGCTTCCTGGGACTGCAAGATTAACGGACGAATAGCTTGCTCAAATTCGCTGCGATTGATGGATTCAACCAGGTTATGAACTTCTCCAGACTCGTCCTTAATAAAGGATGAAAGCTCAACCTCGGCACTGTCAGATTCAGTTAGCTCCCGCTTCGCCTTTTCCACAGCGTCTTTCAGTTTCTGCTGCGCTGCCTGCAAGACCTTCTTGCTCAATCCTTGATCTTTCTGAGTATCTAAAATATTAATCCCCGACTTTTCCTGAAAGCGGCTGGCGACAATTTCCATAATTTTGGTGTCAAAATCATCGCCTCCCAATAACTGAATGCCTTCTTTGGCGAGGACTTTAAAATCGCTCCGACCGTTCTTCGTCGAGTCTACTCTCAGAATCGACACATCAAACGTACCGCCCCCCAGGTCATAGACCAAAATCGTTTGATCTCGCTCCTTTTCCATTGCATAGGCGATCGCCGCTGCCACAGGCTCTTCCAGCAGCTTCACCACTTCTAAATTCGCCAACTCAGCCGCTTCGATGGTCGCCTTCTTTTGTGCATCATCAAAATTAGCAGGAATGCAAATCACCACATACCGAGGCGTTCCCCGCAGGTCAAACCCCTCAGCTTGCGTCGCCCCCTCCTTCAACTTCGTCAAAATTTCTGCTGCAATATCTTGTGGGGTATAAGTCTTCCCTTCTTTGCCCGGAAACGCCCAGGTTTTAGAATTGCCCATTTCGCGTTTAATCGACGACACCGTATTATCAGGATCAACAATGGCACGACGACGAGCCTGTTGCCCCACCAAAAATTCCCCCGTCGGCAGCACACTCACCACTGAAGGCAGAGACATTAACCCTTCCACTGGAATCGTGTGGGATTCCCCTTTCAGAAACACCGAAATCGCTGAATTGGATGTGCCTAGATCAATCCCGAAGATATAAGGACTATTTTTAGGAACGATACCTGTCATTGCAATCTACCTCATGTTGATTCTGTTACATCGTCGCTAACCGAGTAATTTACCGTTGCCGAGTTTCTCCACTTTCAATTCTCACACTCTTCATTTGAGCATCCCCCTGTTTAACCAAGCTATCCACCGCTGGCATATCTAACATGCCATCATTCTCAGATGCATACTTAAACACCGCCCGACAGCGATCGCCAGCAGGCAACTGAACCGCACTAAATTCAATAATGCCATCGCTATTGAGGGCAAAGATTGCGGCAATCGGCACGTCTTCACGCTGCGGTGACGACACGGGTAAACTAATTTCTCCCCGATACTCATTCTGCTCCGGATCGTCATCCTCGCCTCGGTAAACCTTCATCACCACTTGAGACTGCATGGGTTGCTGAGTGCTCCCCAGCACCCCTCGTCGGCAAGGGTAAGGGGTTTGGCGCGGGATCAGCGGCACAAACCTGACTGTGCCACCGACTAGCATGTTGATCCCCAAAGAATGGGCGGTGACATCCGTCACTTCGATTGTGGGTGCAGCAAAATTAGAGGCAAGGATCGCGGCACCATGAGCCACCACCTCATCTACGCGATCAGAAATATAAGGTTCTTTAATTTCTCGGGCAACAATTTCTCGGACGGCTCGGTTCTTGGTCGAACCGCCGACGAGGATGACGCGATCGATATCATCGGCAGTCAACTTCGCATCTGTCAAAACCGATTTTATACAGTCCACGGTTTGTCGCAGGAGCGGTGCAATCAGCGCGTTATAGTCAGTTTCTGAAAGCTCTAAATCTAAGGGGTAGCCCAAACAATCCGGCATTGTCAGTTTGGCATGGCTACTTTGCGACAACTCTATCTTTGCCGCTTCAGCCCTTTCCTTGAGGCGCTGTCGCGCTACAGTTGCTGCTTTGCTCGTTTCAGTGAGCAAATTAACGCCCGTTTGCATTTGAAATTTCGTTGCTGCCCAAGTCATAATCGCATGATCAAAATCATCTCCACCGAGTTGGCTATTCCCATCAACTGCCTTAACCTCAAATTTGTTTCCTTTAATGTTCAAAATAGAGACATCGAATGTGCCGCCGCCCAAGTCGTAGACCATAATCGTTTGGTCTTTGCCCTTGTCCAACCCGTAGGAAATGGCGGCAGCCGTAGGTTCAGGCACCAGCCCTAAAACGTTTAATCCTGCTTCCTCTCCAGCTTTCTTCGTGTCTGCTTTTTGAGCATCCGTAAAGTAAGCTGGAACCGTAATCACCACATCCCAGATCTCTTCACCTAGCGTCTTTTTCGCATTGCTCACTAATTGCTTCAAAAGCAAACTACTGACGTTCATTGGAGTCAACGATCGCCCCCCCGACACCGAGTAAGTTTTGCTGCGATCGCCAATAAAGCGTTTCGCTGAGGCAATTGAATTCTCCGGATCAAGCATCAACCTAGACTTGGCAGACTGCCCCACCAAAACCGTGCCATCTTCCCGGAAGGAAACCACAGAAGGCATCGTTGATTTGCCCTCCACCGGCAGCGTCTCCACAATGCCGCGCCGGAAAACCGAGACGACGGAGTTTGTTGTTCCTAAGTCAATACCAACCGCATAAGTCATAAGCGTTCTCCAAATCAGTAAGAGGACTGTGCTAAATCCTGGCTAAACCTTGTTTGTTATTCAGCAATCTTAAACTCCGAAACTCGATTGACCGGCACCCGAATCTGGGCTGCAAAGGCTAGAATATGGCTGAGGGAAACCGCAAACCCAATCCCCTGACTCCCTGCAATTCCAGCCACCGCCACCCCAATCACGTCACCTCGTTCATTCACAACGGGACCGCCGCTATTGCCAGAATTAAGCGGCGCATCTGTCTGCACATATTGAATGCCATTGCGAACGCGATTTCGATTACTGACGACACCCCGAGAAACGGTAAAGTCAAACCCTAAAGGATGCCCCAAAGCAAAAACCGTTTGCCCCTCTAAGACCGAAGCCGGATCTGCTAAGGATAAAGGCAGAAGCGAGACGTTTTCTAGTTGCAGCAATGCTAAATCGGCATCAATTGACCGAGCTAACACAGACGTTATCCAGCGATTGCCCCCAACTGAAATCACCGTCACAATCTCTTCTGGAACTACATGATGACATGTTAAAATATGCCCTTTACGACTGATCGCAAAGCCTGTCCCCATGTCGGTCTGGGTTTGCAGACAAAGTACTGATCCCCTCACTTGTTGAATGATCGATTCAAGTGTCATAACGACGACCTACCGTGACCTAATACCATGATCTATGGGGCTTTAATAAACTGACGAAAGCGTTCTGCTTGTCCAACTACCTCCAGTTCAAAAAAACGGGATGCCTCAGGCAATATAAAACGCACTCGCCCTGGAAGTCCGTCTGTAAATGGTTTAATTAAGTTACCTTGGTCATCGTAAATATTCGCAACGGGCGCTACAATCACCGACTCATCAACCAACTCTGCAAAAATCTCGGTCACCTGACGCATATCTGCGGCAAGCTTATAATCCCAAAGGTCTAGCCCTGTTTCTGTATCGAGATCATCTAGCTCTTGGAGTTGTGCCTGATCAACTTGCGCCCCCATGCCAATTAAGACGCATTTCAACGGCGCTTGCCGACTCGCCTGAATGCTTGCCGCCAACTCTCGACAATAGGATTTCACCGCCGCCAGATCGCCCAAACAACCATCCGTAATGAAAACGTACATCCCGTGGCTAGCATCAGAAAAGCGATCGACAAAATATTTCAGAGCAGGCAGAAGCTGACTCCCTACCCCAAAATCTAGATGCTCAGGACCTTCCACTTTTAAGGTCGCGCATTCATCTGACCGAACATCGCCCAGAACTTCAATCTCTTCGCCATTGCCACATGCCCAGTAAATGACTGTAGTGCCGCCATCCGCATCTAAACGCTCCGCTAAGTATTGGACAAACTTACGAGACTCAGCTTGAATCAAGTTTTCGCTCCAAGCTAGGTAACCTTTGCTCACTGCATCTTCATAAGCAGACGGTATAAATGTGAGCAAGCGATCGCCATCTTTCTGAGTTTTCTGAAGCCATTTCTTGCGGCTATACTCTTTGCGAACATTGGCAGGCAGTTGGCCCGTTAGCATCTGACCGTACAGCCCCTTCATCGACGAACTCGCATCAATGGCTACGCCTGTCTGCCATCCCTCGCCAATCCGAGGCATCAGAATGGTGAAGGTGATCTCCAAATCGCTTCCCACTTTTTCATAGGAAACCTTGCCAAAAATAGGACATAGCATTGCATTGGGTAATATGACCTTTTGACGAACAGGAGCAGGAGGAACTGGTTTGCGGAAAAACAGCACTAGATTTATCTCCCTCTCACTTATTGCAGTGGTTGTACGATGGTTTGTCCGGCAATCTCGATGGTAACAGAGGGCGTACCTGCAGACACCTTAAATTCCATTCGCTGGGGAATGCGGTCGAGGTAGGACTGAACTTGCTGCCCTTGGGGATCGAGAATGCGAACGCTACCAGGAATAGAAATTCCAAAATCTACTTCGTCCCAAATCTCTTGCAGCTCGTTCATTTCCCCGGCTAACTTACCATCCCATAAATCAATAACCCCTTCCAAGTTATCCAATTGATCAATCTGACCCTCATCAATCTCAGGACCATATCCCACAATAATAAACTTACACTTGCCGCGCTTCCCTTCACTAATTTCTTGTCCAATGCTCAGCGTCTTAGCCACAACGGCATCTAAATCGCCCACCACACCGTCTGTAATAAACAGCAGAATTGTCCAAGGCGAATTGGCATACTCAGCCAGAAAAAACTCCATAGGGGGCAAGAGCAATGTGCCCGTTCCCCAAACTTTGGGTCCCTCAACCTGCATTTTCTCACTTGCAGCAGCATCTAGCCGACCCAGAGACTCAATCTCTTTCCCCCCAGAACCCGTTGCCCAATATACGGGCAACACCGTTCCATCGGAACTAAAGGAGCAAGCATAACTACACAACCGTCGCACCACAGGCTCCATGCCATTGGCACCGGGCTGACGAAAAGCTTTGGGAATGTTCGCTGCAAAAGATTCCATCATGGAAGCGGAACCGTCGATCGCCAGTCCAATTTGCATTCCTTCAACTTGCTGCTGCAAACGCAGATAAATCTCAATCCGTTGCTGACCTGCATCTACAGGATAAACAGTAATATCGCCAAATAAAGGACTTGCCTTTTCTAGTGCCATTAGAACATATCTCCCAAACTAAAAAAATAACAATCAACTTTGGAAACTCGCTCCTAGCTAGTAGGCTGAAACCGAATCACAACTCGTCGACTCAACCGCCTCACCTCTTCGGAGTTACTTGCTTTTGCAGGCCGGCTTTCTCCAAAACCTTTAATTTTTACAGCAAGATCAGACTGAGCGCCAGCCGACTCAAGTTTCTCGATTAATTTAGCCACTTCTTGCGCCCTAGTAGTTGAAAGCAACTGGTTATACTCCACTACCCCCACCGCATCGCTATGTCCTTCAACCATTAAATTGCCCTTTGTTCCTTTCAATTTAGCTAAGAAGAACCTAAGCTTGCTTTGGTCAGAGGATGATATTTGGGTATCGTCAAAGCCAAAGTAAACTGTTTCTGGAGACTTCAAGGCATCCATTTCAGGTTTTGACTTTAGCTCCTCTGTTTTTGGCGCCCCACTGATTGAATCTTTCGCTTTAGACCGTTCCTCTACTACGCCTAGAGACGCAACTTGAGACAAAGAACTATTAGGTGTTATCGTCTCATCAGCCTTGACCTCGCCCTTTGCTGGTTCATTCTTGATCTCGGGTTCATCCTTTGTAGGAGAAGTAGAAAATGAGGAAGAGTCACTTTGTTCAAGACCAGGTCTTAGAAAAGCATATACCCCGATCGAACCGGCTAGAATAAGGAGGAACGCAAGTAAGGCTAACCATTTTCCAGGCAAGCTTACTGGAAGAGAAGAATCAATCATTTCATAGCTCTTCGGTTTTTCCGGCATAGTTCACACATTCCCGTTTTGCAGTGAGAATATCAAAGTCTACAAAGGAAACCATAGCAATCCTAAATCAGTTGTGAAAGGTACAGATTTTGCCCTCATCCAAAACACCTCTCTCCTGGGGACGAGGGCAGACCGGAATCTCACTATTCAAATAGAATTGCTATATCAACCCATCGCAGAGAAGAAAAGGTATACATTGCTTACAGCAAATAGTATCTTGCCAGCTATTCTATAACCATAGTATGAACACTGAGAATTATGGTTTTATACGTATAAAAAAATGATAGCCTTTGTCACCGTGGGAAGAGAAGAGGCGATCGTGAGGCAGTATATCCGGGTGCATCCCAGTTATGCAATTGAGTATAAATACTTAAGGCTCAAAACCCGCTCCTAGAAGTCTTCAGACAAGGCTTTGACAAATCACAAGATTTGTGGACTTGCAAAGGTGGGATGCACCCGTATATCCAAAAACAAGAAACGGAGGATCAGAGGATAGAACAACTGCGGTTAACCGATGAATGGTAAGAGCAAGCCGCTTTGAGCGGCTCCCTCCCCCAAGCCTCCGGCTTTGCCGGAGGTTGGTGACTGAGCAAGGTTAGACTGCGAGTAGCCTCAACTGACTACTGCCACTCAATCGTGAAGTGGGTGACAAAGTTAGGAAACTGGGGAGTTTGACAGCAGCTTAGTCCGTTCGTCCGAAAGCCTTGCATTCCTTAGTCTCATGGATATCTTCACATAGGTTCATGAATAAACTGCTAAAAATTCCTGATGTAGATTAATTGACGATGAAGATGAATCTTGATCACCAGTATTTTCTCTTAAATTCTGGTAGTCTGCGTAAATTATGCCATGCCGAAGAGATCCTTAAAAATGGACTCTGAGGCAAAAATAATAAGGTTATGATGCCAATAGTTCGGGGTGTAATGCTGAATCCAAGACTGCCCCACTCAATGGTGGAATTCTTCACACTGTAAATTTGTTGCAGCCCACATAGCCTCTTGATGAAGATGTGACCAAGCGAGAAGGTTGCATCTTTCAGATTTATTGTCCCAACGCGCTAGTGCAAAACTACCCACTTTCAGGATACCGTTGGCGAAATATTACTTAACAAGGATGATTGATGTAGCCCTTAACAGTGCGGGCAAAGTGGAATCAGGCTCTGGAAATATATAGAAAGTTTAAGCGATCTGAGTCTTCCCTTGAACCTCAAGCAGTATTAAGAGAATAGCTTTAATCAAAGGGGGTTCTTTTATGTCTCTCCATTGCCAACCTGTGCCTGCGATTCCTGAAGAACCTGCCCGTGTCGCTCAGGCAGCCTTTAGCAAAGGGAATCTCTACCTGCGAATGCGGGATGAATTGGGAAGCCTATATTGTGACGAAGACTTTGCGGTACTTTACCCTCAACGGGGACAACCTACCGAATCCCCTTGGCGACTCGCTCTGATTAGCGTGATGCAATTTATGGAGAATCTTTCGGATCGCCAAGCAGATGAAGCAGTGCGGGCACGGATTGATTGGAAGTACGTTTTATCATTAGACTTCTTCAAGAATAAGCATATATGGGAGAATGAAAAAGCCCAAGCCACTAGTACAAATCATGGATCAGAGCTTTTTCAACCGAATTCTGCATCTGGTAGATGCTCGTCCGAAAGAGGGCAGAAGAATGATTGGCTTAGGTGCCCCAGCCCTATGGGAGTTATGGCAACGGGTTAGTGAACAGGTTCGAGAGGGTCAGCAACAGCGGATGAACGACCCAGGTCGCAAACGACAGGCGGGGGGAGGACGCAAAAAGGACACTGAAGTTCTCTGTCGGCTTCTGGTGACACTGCTCTATGTGAGGCAACATTGGACGATGCAAGCCTTAGCGGAAACGATTGGATGCGCCGAATCAACGGTGTGGAACTACATCCATGAGATGCTGCCCTATCTTCGGACAGAGTTGCCCGCGAGTTTGCTAGAGCAATGGCAACAAGAGTGCGACAGCGTCGAACGGGCAGAACTTGAGGAGTGGTTGGCGGAGTTGCCGGAGGGCACCCTGCTGGTTGATACCTGGGAGCAACCGATTCCACGTCCAGAAGATAACGTCGAGCAGAAGGCCCACTACTCCGGCAAACAAGCCAACCATACCCGCAAGAATCAACTGATTAGCCTGCCCAACGGCACGGATATTGTCGATGTGGTCATCGGTGAAAAGGGACCCCGCAGCGACAGCAAACTATTCGAGGAGACACAAGCAGAGTTGCCGCAGACGCTTGAATTCACGGGGGATAAAGCCTATGTCGGCAGACGCAATACCATCACCCCGATCAAGAAACCACGGGGCGGTCAACTCACCCAAGCCCAAAAGGATTTCAATCGACAAGTCAGCCAAAAGCGGGTCTATGTTGAGCACTTAATCCGAGTCATCAAAATCTTTCGGATTGCCAAGGAAGAGTTTCGCATGCGCTCTCGGATGTATGAGTTAGTTATTGGTTGTGTCTGTGGACTAGTACGATTACGGGTGCAGTATGTCTAAAATCCAGCCTGTGAAGGCTGGATGCAGGTTAACCTGCCAAATCTTCTTATTTTTGAAGAGGTCTAATGATCCAGCTCTATGAATGTTCCTGCTTCTAATTAATTGTGTGTTTGTTGAATTTACCGCCCCCTCTGCCGTTCATAGAAGAAGCGATCAGAAAATTGCGTAACCAGTTTGAGTGATAGTAAAATCCATTCAGCCTCTCAAATGGTG